>Ga0209272_10001317_pt1 | contig 15970 bp, 14 predicted proteins | sample tdDd002_FD_187125 | JGI IMG/M metagenome (GOLD analysis project Ga0209272, IMG submission 187125) | Marine sediment microbial communities from the Atlantic coast under amendment with organic carbon and nitrate - tdDd00.2 (SPAdes)... | ecosystem: Environmental > Aquatic > Marine > Coastal >... | reverse complement strand
TTCTGGCTGATTATTATTGTAATAATAAAGCATAGAACAGCAAATGCTGATGATAACGAAAGGAGTATTCGTAAAGGAAGGTTTTTAATTGTATTTAGCATAATTACTCAACGTAAAAATAAAGAGCGTCACTTGGTAGCGACACTGATTATGGTAATTGGTATTGTTGTTGCATATTGATATAACATCGGCGCAAGCAATGGAATTGTCCGTTATTATATAGCCAGCAAGTTTAACTTAATAGAGTTATTATATTTATCTATTTTTAGTACGTATCTAAAAATAAAATAGATTAACTTTTTTATTTTAAATAATATGAAATAAAATTATATATATTGCCTTATATCTACATTGTCATCTAAGGTATTATTGTGATGAATAATAAATATAATAATGACATCAATACTTTATTGATGGACCGTAAGATTGTCATAGCTTATCTATTGTTCAATAAAGCATGGTGAATTTTCATACTATATTGTCTTGTACTTTATATGGATGTGTTCCGACTTGGCATATTAGTATGCTGTGTAAGTAATATTTTGCTCTCCAGAGGGATAAGTTATCTGTGCCTAAAAAAGTAAATGCTGACTTTTTGACCGTCGTCCCATATTGAAATCACACCAAGTGAAAGTAATCACAGTTAAATTTCCCATGCTATAGCAGAATGAATTGGTCAGATGAGTATAGTTCAATGCTTTATTCTGATTACTGATAATTATTCATTACTTTAGCCCGCTATTTTTGATTAATGCAGACTAAACAAGATGAGAATAAGAGGGATACGATGAAAGCAACGATAGCATCAAATATAAACGCAATGCGTGATGACTATATTGCCGCAGTGAAGCGTTTAGTTGCCATACCCAGTGTTTACCAGGATGACGACAGTGATACACCATTTGGGCAACCTATAGATGATTGCTTAACGGAAACCCTGCAGTTCTGCCATGAACTGGGGTTTGCGATCTATAAAGATCATAAAGGCTATTACGGTTACGCTGAGATTGGCGACGGTGAGCAGATGATTGGTGTGCTGGGTCACTTGGATGTTGTGCCTACCGGCGAGCTTTCGGCCTGGGACTCAGCACCATTTGAACCGGAAATCCGAGATGGCAAGCTTTATGGTCGGGGCACTCAGGATGACAAAGGCCCAACGTTGGCTGCCATCTTTGCCGTCAAGGCACTGATTGATAGCGGAATAAAGCTGAACAAACGGATTCGGTTTATTTTCGGTACCGATGAAGAAACATTATGGCGTTGTATTGACCGTTACCTAGAAAAAGAAGAAGTCCCGCAGTGCGGCTTTACGCCGGATTCTGCATTCCCATTGATCCATGCGGAAAAAATGCTGATCCAGTCCTGGCTTCATGGCCCGGGTGATGAGTTGCTGCAACTGGATTGTGGTGGTGCATTGAATGCGGTGCCTGATTTGGCGAAATATGAAGGGCCGCTTTGGGAAGAGCTTGCCACCAAGCTGGATGAGCTTGGTTTTGATTTTACCGCCGAGGATGCCGAAGTGACGGTATTTGGTAAAGCGGCTCATTCCGCGGCAGCCGACATCAAAGGTGTCAATGCTATTGCCCGCCTGTGTATTGCTCTGAACGAACTAGGCATTACTCACCCGGCAATACGCTTTGTGGCCGAGCAGATTGGCCAGGATGCCAATGCCAAAGAGATTTTTGGTCCTGTTGAGGATGTTAGCGGCAGACTAACCTTTAATGTCGCCCAGCTCTGCATTGATTCTCAGCACAGCAAGCTAGGAATTGATATTCGGGTGCCGGTGACTTTCAGCAAAGACAATTTTGACAGCGATATAGAGGCTGTCACTGAACAGTATGATCTTCAATATGAAGAATTTGATGTTTTGCCATCACTGTATATGCCGGCAGAAAGCCCGGTTATTCAGACGTTGATGGCTGCTTATCAGGAAATAAGCGGTGATCTGGAAAGCCAGCCTATGACCTCTGGGGGCGCAACTTATGCTCGCGCAATCCCCAACTGTGTTGCCTATGGGGCTATTTTTCCCGGTCGTGACAAAGTTGAGCATATGCCCAACGAGTACCTCATCATTGATGACATGCTTAAGGCGATGAACGTGTATGCAAATGCGATCTATCAATTGCAGGGAGTAGAGCTATGACCACAGCAACTGAGGCCGGCAAAGTGAAAAAATCATTCAAAATGCCAACGGTTTACACCATTCTCTTTATTATCATTGCCCTCGTGGCATTGCTTACCTGGATTATGCCTGCCGGTAAATACGATTATATCGTTAACGGTACCGATCAGATTATTCCGGCTGCGGAAGTGCTTGATTATGATGGCGGGGAACGCTTGTTGCCGGTCCCGGGCTCTTATCAGGAGCTGGAGTCTTCGCCGCAAGGATTCATTGATGTGCTGATGGCACCGATCAAAGGCTTCCATAAGGCGGTAGATGTTGCACTGTTCGTCTTGGTAATCGGCGGGTTCCTGGCCGTGACCATGCGCACCGGTGCAATGGACTCCGGTGTGGCAGCAATTGTGCGTAAATTCCACGGTCGTGAGCAGATGATGATCCCGGTATTGATCAGCTTGTTCGCACTGGGGGGCTCGACCTACGGGATGGCGGAAGAAACGGTGGCTTTCTGGGCCGTGATATTGCCGGTAATGGCAGCTGCCGGTTACGACCGTATGGTAGCTGCAGGTATCATTCTGCTCGGTTCGGGTGTCGGGGTATTGGCATCAACCGTTAACCCGTTTGCTACAGGTATTGCATCCGGCTTTGCCGACTTGCCAATTGGCGAAGGGATTGGATTGCGTGTGGTTCAGCTGGTGATTTTGATTGCACTGGCTTCCTGGTTTGTGATGCGCTATGCCTCGAAGGTCAAAGCTGACAAGTCGCAGTCAGTGCTTGCTGACATTGAGTTCAACGATGAGTTTTCTCATGTAAGTGAAGACACCGGTGAGTTCACGACCAAGCAAAAACTGACGATGAGCGTGTTCTTCGGTGCTTTCCTGGTGATGATCTACGGTGTGATCCCATGGGAAGACATGGGGATTACAGCTATCCCGACTCTGTGGTGGTGGTTTGATGAACTATCGACTCTCTTCTTGGCTTCTGCCATCTTGATTGCGCTGATCAACCGGATGTCCGAAGGCGATTTTATCAAGACCTTCCTTGAAGGGGCCAAAGATCTGATCGGCGTTGCATTGGTGGTTGCGGTTGCCCGTGGTATCTATGTTGTGATGGATAACGGTGTGATCATCGACACAATTCTTAACTGGGCTGAAGGTGCCGTTACTGGCTTGTCGTCTGGTGTGTTTGTTGTGGTGACGTACTTTGTCCACATTGTATTGAGCTTCTTTATTCCATCAACATCGGGTTTAGCAACGGTCTCTATGCCTTTGATGGCACCATTGGCTGACTTCTCTGGCATTGGCCGTGATTTGATCATTACTGCTTACCAGTCTGCAAGTGGCTGGATCAATCTCTTTGCGCCGACGGCGGGTCACCTTGTTGCCGGTTTGGCCTTGGCGAAAATCCCTTATGAGCGTTTCCTGAAATGGGTGATGCCGTTTGTGATCATAGTGCTAGTGGTGACGGTTATCGTTCTATTTGCCGGTGATGGTGTAATCGCAGGATGCCGAAGCTTGGAACCGAGTTTCTAGGTTCTAGGTTATAGGATTTAGGCGAGAGTCAAGAAAGGTGAGTTCGACGTTCAGTCGGGCTTGCCTTTTTCTTTTCTTTTCTTGGAATACAAGATTGAGCGCTAGGGCTGTTAATTCATTTCTGGTATTATCGAAATATAAACGTATGACGGAATTGATTATGGAACTGGAAATTGTTGCTAAGGCATTGAAAGAGCTTGGGCACCCAACGCGACTGCGAGTGTATAAACATTTAGTGAAATCGGGGCATAACGGGTTGCCTGTCGGTAAGCTGCAGGAAGAGCTTGGCATACCAGGTTCGACATTGTCACACCATATCTCTGGACTTGTCTCTGCCGGTCTGGTTCAACAACAGCGAGAGGGGAGAACACTGTATTGCATCCCGCAATATGACATGTTGGAAGGGGTCGTCGGCTTTTTGCAGGATGAGTGTTGTAGTAGTCAACCGTCGAATGACGAGAAAGTGTAGGTCACACTTCCCCCGAGTATATATAATCCAGTTACTCTTTCGGTCGCAAGGCAAGCACGTGCAATAACCTTTCCGGTGCCTGTGGCCAAATGAGTGGGCTAGCGACAGGGTTATTTTCATTGAACCAGCCGGTAAAACGCTGAGTGTTATACTGATAAAACTGCACGGTATTGTAGAGCGGAACCGTAACTTGCTGACCGGCGACAATCTCGTTGAGTTCGCGAATAATAGCCAGTCGCTGATGAGCGGTTGAGACTGTCGGAAATTGTGCGAGCAGTTCATCGACCCGAGAGCTTTGGTAGAAGTGCATTGCATAGCGCGGATACTGCGGGGCTTGATAGCGGCTATTGAAGGCGGAATCGAAGTACTTAAACGGCGTAGGGCCCTGGGGATAGTTAGTAAGGGCCAAGGTATAGTCGCCTGCAGTCAAGCGATCCACGAAGTGATTAAAACCCACCTCTACCGGATGAACTTTAATGCCAATGTACTCCATCATGTCCGCCAGTAGCAGGGCAGTGATATTAAAATCTGACCAGCCTTTTGGTGTCAGGATCGTCAGCTCAAACTTGTTACCTGATGGAAGTTCTCGCCAGCCGTCACCATTTTTATCTGTGATACCCAGGGATGACAGCAGATCTTTTGCCAACTCCGGATTGTGTGTCATATAAGGTAGGTATTTTTCAGTCGCGATCGGATCGGCCCAATGGGCAAAGCGTTGGCTCATTCCTGAGGCAAGAGTTGACGGCACACCTTGGCCAAAGGCGGCGAGATCAATCAGCTGTTGTCGTTGTACCGACATTGACACTGCCCGACGAAATTCCACCTTATCAAAGATCGCTCTGATTTCCGGATCGGCAGTCTTGAAGTTAAACAGCAGGCTGATTGGGCTGGAAGGTGGCAGCCAGTATTTAAAATCCGGTGAATAGGATGCATATTGGCGTTCTATATCCGGAATAAACGAGCCTGCCCAGTCAAACTCCCCTTTTTCTATTCGCGCAATAAAATCGTCATTGTTGGTCACTTTCGGATAGCGAAGGCAATCGATGTGGCGCTTATCTGCTTGCCAGTAGAACGGATTGTTGCACTGCAAATAGCCATTTTCATTTAAGGCTTCTATCTGGGTGTAAGGCCCGGTACCAATTGGTTCGGCATTTGTGAATGAGGCTGGGTTTGCAACATTTTCCCATTGATGCTTGGGAACAATCGGCAGTAACACCAAGGTATATGCCACCAGCGCATTGGGTTTGGTGAGCTTGAAATAGACCTCTGTGGCTCCACGGCGATGAACACTTTCTACCCATTGACTTATGCCGTGTGAATCAAGCTTTGGGTATTTTTGTGCTAGTGAAAACGAAAAAACAACATCATCAGCGGTGAATGGTTTTCCATCTGACCAAGTGACATTATTCCTTAGAGTAAAAGTGATCCCTTTGAGATTTTGATCCAGCTGGTAACCCGTAGCAAGTCGGTATTCAGGCTTGTTGTTTTGCAGGGTGTTGAAAATGATTAGTGGTTCAAAAATGAACTCATGCGTCGTTGGCATGCTAGCTTTTGAATATGGATTAAAATTGGCAGTAACCCTATTCGTATACGAGGGGACAACAGTCAGAATACTACGACTTTTCTGCTCAGATATTGATGCGTATAAATGACTGGAAAACAAAGTCAAACCAATTAGTAACAGCCGAATGATAAGGTGAGTAACTTGATTGAAAGAGGCTTTAAACATATACCAATCCGGTAAGACTTGCGCTATGACGATTTTATCGCAACAACCTACCTTAAGTCGGGGCTATTATCAAATAGCCAAATTTGCTCGATAACTGACTAATTATGCACGCTATTTAACTGTTGATTCTGGGTGGTTTTAGGTTAACAAAATGTTGCCAATTGTGGTTCGTGGTGATACCTTCGATGAAGTGCTCGGAAAACAGACTAAATCTCTTTAACTGGTTTTATGTGCCAGTTGGCCGAATCAATGGTCACCGAGAGTCGTTAAAGAGCTTAATTTCCCAATTCACGGAGCAACAGGAGTTAGCGCGCATGGCAGATGTAGTGGCGCTTGATGTAAAGGAACTGCATAAGTCTTTTGGTCAGAATGAAGTCCTAAAAGGTATTTCACTGACGGCTCATCGTGGCGATGTCATTTCAATTATAGGTTCTTCCGGTTCAGGAAAGAGTACATTCCTTCGCTGCATCAATTTATTGGAAACGCCGACTCAGGGTGAAATCTGGGTGAATGGTGAATTGATAAAAATGAAGAATAATCGCCGGGGTGAGTTTTTACCGGTAGATGAAAAACAGGTGCAGCGAATCCGTTCTCGGTTAGCGATGGTTTTTCAGGGCTTCAACCTTTGGTCTCATATGACAGTACTGGGTAATGTCATTGAGGCGCCAATTCATGTGTTGGGTGTACCTAAAGCGGAAGCGATTGAAAAAGCCGAGGAAATACTGAAGAAAGTGGGCCTGTACGAGCGACGCAATTATTACCCCGGTCACCTTTCGGGAGGCCAACAGCAGCGGGCAGCAATAGCAAGAGCCTTGGCGGTCGATCCAGAGGTGATGTTATTTGACGAGCCTACATCAGCACTGGATCCCGAGCTGGTGGGCGAGGTACTGGGCGTAATGCAAGATTTGGCACAGGAAGGCCGAACAATGCTGGTGGTGACGCACGAAATGGCGTTTGCCCGTGATGTTTCAAATCAAGTGATGTTTTTACATCACGGGTTGGTTGAGGAGCAGGGGCATCCTGACAAGTTGTTCACCAACCCTGAATCAGAAAGGCTACAGCAATTTATCTCTTCAATTTACTAAACTGAAAGTTCGGTATTTTAATCACTGTGCTGGTTATGTTTGGGGACAGGCCGTACAGATGCAAACACAACAGGAGTAGAAGATGAAAAAATGGATTTTGGCAGCTGCCGTGGTATCAGCACTAGGAGTGACATCAGTGCAGGCAAAAGACTGGAAAGTGGTACGTTTCGGTATCGAAGGTGCCTATCCTCCATTTAGCTGGACTGAGCCGAATGGCGAATTGAAAGGCTTCGACGTTGATATGGCCAATGCCCTGTGTAAAGAGTTGCAGGTGAAATGCAAGATCGTAGCCCAGGACTGGGATGGCATTATTCCTTCATTGTTGGCGCGTAAATATGACGCCATTATCGCGGCAATGTCTATCACTGAAGAACGCAAGAAGAAAGTTGACTTTACTGGCAAATACGCCCTTATTCCAAACAAGTTTGTTGCCAGGAAGGGTACTGATATTGAGTTTACCAAAGCCGGTCTGGAAGGTGTAAAGGTGGGCGTCCAGCGTGCGACAACCCATGATAAGTACCTGACTGACAACTTTGGTGGTTCGGTATCTATTGTTCGCTATGGTTCTTTTGATGATGCTTACCTGGATCTGAAAGCTGGCCGTATTGCAACTATCCTGGGCGATGCTTCTGCCCTGGAAGAAGGTTTACTGAATAAGAGCGGTGGCGATGGTTATGAGTTTATTGGTCCGGCGTTGACGGATCCGCAATGGTTTGGTGATGGTTTCGGCATTGCCGTGCGTAAGCAAGACAAAGACCTTACCAAGCAGCTGGATCAGGCGATTAAGTCTCTGCGTGAAAAAGGCGTTTACCAGGAAATCGCGGCGAAATACTTCGCCTATGATGTCTATGGGCAGTAAAGCGTTGTAGGTATAAGTGTCTAGAGGTGAGTTTCGAGCCGAGGTGCTCGTTACTCGTCTCTGGTTACTTTTCCCTTTGCAGTATAAAGGAGCAACCTTTTGTTAGATTTAAAAGGATATGAATGGTCACTGGTTGAAGGGGCATGGATTACCCTGCAGGTAGCGTTGCTATCGCTAGTGCTGGCCATGATCTTAGGTATGCTGGGTGCTTTGGCGAAGCTTTCTCCGTATCGCTGGGCGAGGGCGATAGCCACACTCTATACCACTGTGATCCGCGGGATCCCAGATTTGGTACTCATGATGCTGATCTTCTTCGGCGGGCAGATGTTGTTGAATGACAGCCTGTATAATATCAACGAGTGGCTTAATAACTACTTCACCTCATCGGATCCTAACCATGAGTGGACGGAGTATTTACCGGATTATATTGAAATTAGCCCGTTTGTGGCTGGTATCTTAACGATTGGTTTTATCTTTGGTGCCTATATGGCAGAAACGTTCCGCGGTGCGATTTTATCGGTTGATAAGGGGGAACTTGAAGCCGGAAAAGCCTATGGAATGAGCAGCTTTCTTTCCTTCTACCGTATTTTGTTGCCGCAGATGATCCGCCATGCATTACCCGGATTTGGCAACAACTGGTTGGTGTTGCTGAAAACGACCGCACTGGTATCGATCATTGGGCTCGATGATATGGTCCGTAAAGGCGCGTTGGCTGCGGGAACCACACAGATGCCATTTACCTTTTATATGACGGTTGCTGTTATTTTCCTTATCTTTACCTCTTTTTCCACATCGGCACTTAAGTGGGTAGAGCGTAAATTCAGTATTCACACGAGGTAAGTGATGGACTTTAGTATTCTTATCGAAAGCTGGCCACTGTACCTCGAAGGTTTCTATACCACGGTCTGGATGGTGTTTGTCGCCTTGGTTTTCGGCTTGCTGATTGCGGTTCCAATTGGCATTGCCAGAAACAGTAAACTGCCGGTGGTATTCGGACCTGCATGGGCTTTCATCTACTTTTTTCGAGGTACGCCGCTGCTAATCCAGCTGTACCTAATTTACTATGGGCTAAGCCAGCTGATTGTTGTTCAGGGAACTTTGTGGCAGGAAGCCTGGTTCTGTGCACTGTTTGCTTTTGTTCTAAATACCGCAGCCTACACAGCCGAGATTATACGCGGTGCAATCAACAGCATGCCAAAGGGCGAAATTGAAGCGGCAAAGGCTTATGGTATGAGTACACCTCAGGCATTTCGCCGAGTGATCCTGCCTAGCTCCCTCCGGCGAGCACTGCCGGCATACAGTAACGAAGTGATCTTTATGGTTCATGGCTCGGCCGTGGCGGGTATCGTCACCATCGTTGATCTGACGGGGGCGGCCCGAATTGTCAATTCACGTTACTATGCGCCATTTGAGTCATTTCTGTTTGCAGGCATTTGTTACATGATGCTTACTTTTGTCATCATCTGGGGTTTCAGAAAGCTGGAAGGGCACTGGATGAAGCATTTACGGCCGTTGAGCTAGTATGAGATCCTAGAATTTAGTTTCCGGGAAAACAGTGAGCGTAAAAAAGCCCAGAAAATCTGGGCTTTTTGCTTTTCTCGGTGCGGTTACTTGAACGTAGACCAAATTGGCGCATGATCAGACGGCTTCTCGATGCCACGAAGCTCGTAATCGATCCCAGCTTCGACACAGCGCTCAGCCAGTGAAGGGGTCGCCAGTACGACATCAATGCGAAGGCCGCGGTTATCAACAAAGCCTTTGGAGCGGTAATCAAACCACGAGAACTTGTCGTCAACATCAGGGTGAAGTTGGCGGAAGGTATCAACGAAACCCCAGTCCATCAGTTTTTTCAGCCACTCGCGCTCAATAGGCTGAAAGGAACATTTTCCCGTTTTTAGCCAGCGCTTGGCATTGGCCGGTCCGATGCCGATATCCAGCTCGATTGGGCTGATATTGATATCGCCCATCACAATCACTTCTTCTTCGTTGTTATGGTGGTCATTTAAGTAGCCCATCAGATCAGCATAGAATTTTTCTTTTGCCGGAAATTTCGTTTCATGGCTAATATTATCGCCTTGTGGGAAGTAGCCATTGAGGACGGTGATTTTTTTGCCATTATCCTGCTCGAAGGTTGCCATGATCATACGGCGCTGGGCATCCTCGTCATCGTTCGGAAAGCCTTTTTTGACCTCGATAGGCTCGTGCTTGCAAAGCATTGCTACCCCGTAGTGCGCTTTTTGACCATGGTGGTAAACCTTGTAGCCCATAGCTTCGACATCTTCGAGAGGAAAGGCTTCATCGTGCACTTTGATTTCCTGAAGACCGATGACATCAGGCTGATGTTTGTCGATCAGTGCCTGAAGCTGGTGAAGACGAGCTCGGAGGCCGTTAATGTTGAAGGATATGACTTTCATTTTATTTATTCCTAAATATTATCAGGCTGTTAACTGGCTGTGACCGGATTTTACCATACAACTGCAGAGGCGGTGAAAGAACTCCGTTGATGACTGGGTTTATTTCTGGGAGAAAGGTAATTATAAATATTATACGGCAATTAAAATCATGCTTTAAATGTATTATTAGGTGTGATAATTTTCGGTCCTTCTATTCAGCAAACCATAATAAATAAAAATGAAGTCAGTAGATGATCTCGATATTCGGCTGTTAAAGCTATTTTTGGTAATTGTCGATAGTGGCGGGTTTTCTGCTGCCCAATATCAATTAAATATGCATCAATCAAGCATAAGTAAAAAAATGAGTGATCTGGAAACCCGTTTAGGTATGACATTATGTCAACGAGGAAGAGGAGGGTTTAATTTAACCAATGACGGCTTAAAGGTCTATGAAGCAAGTAAGAAATTATTTGAGCATATGAATGACTTTCAAGATGAAATCAATGATATTCGCAATGTGTCGAGTGGTAATATTCATATTGGCCTAACGGATAACCTAGCTACGAATAAAAACTGTCATATTCAGGCTGCAATCAGCAATTTTTGTGGGAAGTATTCAAAAGTTAATATTAATACTCATATTTTTGATACAAGTTTAATTGAAAAAAAATTATTGGAAAATAAGTTTGATGTGGGAATCACATCTCCTGAAGTGTTCAAGAGTGGTCTTAAATACACCTATATTTTTAATGAGCAACAGCACTTATATTGCACCCCATCACACTCTATATTGGGTTTAGGGCGTACCGTTACAGCTGAAGATGTAGTAGCTCATCCTGTCGTTGACCGTGGCTTGGCCCATCCCGTTACACCGTTGAATCATGTCAAAGAGCTGTCATATAAATCAAAAACGACAAACATGGAAGCTACTGCACATATGATCCTTTCCGGGTATTTTATTGGGTATCTTCCGGAGCATTATGCACAGATATGGATTGATCGTCAGCAGCTGGTCAAAATACCCACAACAACAGAGTTGGAATATAAACCTGATTTTTATTTGACTTTTAATGATAAGCAGGATCAATCTTGTGCCGCTAAGGCTTTAGTCTCCGCTATAATAGATGCACATAATCTGAAGATGGACTGTTAATTGGAAATCCTGTATTAACAGCTGTTATAAACCACCTCTCTAGCTACGCAAGTAATATAAAACTGGTTGTATTTGGCTCGGAAATATTACGGGCAATATCTCTATTGCATCGTGATTCATACGTTACTTTATTAATACGCCAAGTAGATATAATAAAATTGCTATTTAAGTTTGGAGATAAATAGATATAACTACGCATCGTTTAATTGTGGTTAGTTTGAGGCTCCATCCTATGCGACACCCTTCTTTATCGTTTGATCTTGGTATTATTGAAGACAATACCCGTATGTTGGCTCGTCTTTGTTGCGATAAAGGAGTTATTCCAGTTGGAATTTCCAAACTAGTAGAAGGCGTAGAATCCATTGCGCGTGCAATGATGTTTGGTGGTATCCAAACTATTGGTGACACACAAATTCAGAATCTGATCAAGCTTGCCGATCTGCCGTTACGAAAAATGTTGCTGCGACGGGTATTATTGTCGGAGGTTGACAGTGTCATAGAGCACACTGATATCTCTCTTCATACTGAGCGTTCGGTATTAGAGGCGCTATCGAGGGCGGCTGTGGCCGCTAACAAGAATCATGAGGTGATTCTCATGCATGATCTAGATAGCCTGTTCGATACCAGTGTCGTGGGTTCTGATACCGAAATGCTGGTGGAGCTGGTGTTGACGCTCCCCGGCTTGACGTTTGGTGGTATTAGCAGCTATTTAGCTTGCTTCGGTGAGAAGGAGTCCGCGACAGAAAATGGTTACTCGTTAGGTTATCAGGGTACTCTAACAACCTGGGCAAGTTGCCGTAACGTAGAAAACCTATCGGGTGCAGGTATTGCGGGAGTTGTGCTGAGGATGCCGAGAAATGGAGCGCCTCGTTTGACTCAACTCCGTTTGGGGAGCTCTTTAATCATGGGGATTGGACTAAATGCGTCTTTAACCCCGGAGATGCCGCAATCTGCGATAAGCCTTCAGGCTGAAATTGTTGAAATAAAAGAAAAGTCTTCTGTTTATATGTATTCGATTCATGCCGAGCAAGCGAATGATGAACTTCAGTTCCGTGAGCGCGGAGTCAGGTTAAGAGCATTGTGCGCGATAGGCAAGCAAGATGTCGATATCGACCTACTTACACCTGTGGATGACGGCATTGTGATTGTCGGGGCGACTGATAACGTTTTAATTCTCGACATTACTGATGCGAATCGTCGTTATCAAATTGGTGAGCCGCTGAGCTTTCACCTTTCATACCGTGGTGTAATGCAATGCATGGCATCGGAATCAGTAATAAAACACTACCGATAATAATCGTGGTCGTTTCTCCCCTTGTTGCTGAACCTGCTTATTCAGAAACTTCGAACAATACCATCAAATAGTCGTTACCGACCTTCCGGAGCGAACCGCTTATACTCTTAGCTTGTTGGGGATAAGACAATTAATCGATGCGAGGTGAGTGTGATGGGTAAGTTGGTAAATGGCGTGTGGCGGGATGTTTGGTATGACACTGAATCCAGTGACGGTGAATTTGTCCGCGAAGATGCGGGATTCCGCCGTTGGTTAACAGTTGATGGCAGCAACGGGCCTGAGGGGCAACATGGCTTCAAGGCAGAGTCGGGGCGCTATCACCTTTATGTCTCGCTTGCTTGCCCTTGGGCACACAGAGCATTAGTTTTTCGCCAGCTTAAAGGGCTGGTCCCTCATATTGATGTCACTGTTGTTAGCCCAGATATGGGCGAGCAAGGGTGGACGTTTGGTGAGCCAGAGCCGGTAAACGGTTTTCAGTTTATGCATCAGCTCTATACCAAAGCCAAGTCAGATTACACCGGTCGGGTAACGGTTCCTGTACTGTGGGACAAACAGACTCAGACAATTGTCAGTAATGAGTCATCTGAAATTATCCGGATGTTTAACACGGCGTTCAACGATATTACCGGCAATCAAGACGACTACTATCCGCAGGCACTGCGCGCTGATATAGAGAAGTGGAATGACTATATCTATCCAGCTATCAATAACGGTGTATACCGGTGTGGATTTGCGACAACACAGGAAGCCTATGACGCTGCTTTCGAACAACTGTTTACAGCGCTAGACAAGATTGAAAGCCATCTGGCTGGTAGCCGCTATCTGACAGGGGACTCATTGACTGAAGCAGACTGGCGTCTCTTCACGACCTTAGTTCGGTTTGATGCGGTCTATGTCGGTCACTTTAAATGCAACCTGAAGCGAATTGCCGATTACCCTAATATTCAAGACTACCTGAAAGAGCTTTACCAATATCCAGGGGTGGCAGAAACGGTTGATTTCCACCATATCAAACGTCATTACTACTTCAGCCATACAGTGATCAACCCAACACAAATTGTTCCGCTAGGACCTGAGCTGGACTTACTGTCAGCACATGGTCGCGACAGACTTTGAACTGTTCCTAAGCCGATTGGCTAGCTGGCAAGTGCTGTTGGAGTCTTGGCAAGCAGATAACGGTTAGCTCTGTTTTTATAAGTCAGTGCAATATGTTTTTGGCGAGGAGAGCTGTGTGGCTCACTCATCTGGCTGAGCAGTCGATCTCGCCACTGCGTTAAGTCATCGGGCAGTGGCATGGAAGATACGGCTTGGAGGCTTTGCCGTACTTTAGCTTCGTCAAAATCTTTTAATTGATAAAGGCAGTGCAACCGACCTATATGTGCTTCGCTGCAATAGGGGGAATCTATAAGAATTTGTTCATAGAGAGCCAGCGCCTGATCGGCTTGCTGGTCACTGGCAAGTTGATAGCAATGAGCCAGGGCTTTTTCCAGATTTTTGACTGATTGCATCAAGGCCTCATTGCTTCTTAGCGCGTTAAGACGATTCTGACTGTGGCCGTCAAGCTGATCCCTTAGCTTCAAGGCTCGGTATATTTCACCAATAACCTTTGTTTCACCAAAATGCACCAAGGCAGGTAATACATCGGCAAGAATGACCGAGGGCAGCTTGGTAATGGTGTTGAAGTAGGTCGATAACCCAAGCATCAGTCGCCGCTTGGCCTTGAGGGGCTGCTCTTGAGCCAGGTAGAGTCTGGCAAGCGTAATATGGCCAAAGCAATCCAGGAAGGGTTGCTGAACAGGCAGCAGCCTTGAATGGGCACGGTGATGGATGGTTTTTAGTTCCAGCCTTAGCTGCCTGCGATTTTTACTTGAGTGCTGAGAAAAGTAAAGTTGCTCAAATATGGCCGTAAACTCCGCAAAACGGATAATCCAGCCTACATCGATAATGGGAAGTCTTGCAGCAAGTGTTTTTCCTGCGGCAACAAGGCTGTCATCTTTGTTGAGATCGGCTGCCAACTGGGCAACGTTCAATGCCCGGTGACTGATACTTGGTGTGAGGCGCAAGGCTGTTTCGGCTGTAGTCAACGCATCGTAATAGTGTTTGCTCTCTGCCTGGTAGTTAGATAGGCAGTCGTAGGCATCGATGATAAGCGGAGAGCGCTTGATGAGTTGCTCAAGTACGGCGATAGCTTCTGCTAATTTACCCTTGTGATGCAACAGGCGTGCTTCAACCAGGTTTATTTTATGGGTGGAATTTTCTTTCTTTAGAATATCGGTAATCTGTTCGACTTGCTCCCATTGCTCTGATTCAATGAGCAGATCCAGCAGCAGTGCCTCGATTCGATGGTTATGCCCCAATTCCCTGAGTTTCTTTTTACATAGCTCTATTGCCTCTGCAATCCCGAGGGTCTCTAGTGCTTCGTAGATAGGTTTGCGTTCAATACAGGCGGTACGTACTTCAGTCAGCTTTTTTTTGATAACCGACAATGTAACCGGCTTGGTCATGAAGCTATCAGGTTCTACCGCCATCGAGGTTAGGATCACCTCGGTAGAATTATCGCCGGAGATCATGATGATGCCGCAGTCTGCCGATATGTATTTCCGCCTTCTCAGCAGGCAGAGCAGCTCGAAACCATTGAGGGTAGCATCGAGGTGGTAGTCGGTTAGCAACAGGTCATAATGATTTTTTTTGCAGCTTTCGATTGCGTTCTGATGGGTCTGCGAGATGTCGATATTGCTAACGCCTAGGCTGTTCAGCAGGCTTTTTAACATCAACGCAGCAGAACGCTGATCATCAATAATCAGTACTTTTAACTTGCTGAAATCAATATTAATTAGCTGAATGTTGTTGCTCTGGGCCATAACACATCCTTGCGTTAGCATCAAATATGCACTTGGTTTTACTTTAGCGCAATTTGTTGAATCTGTTTTGTTTCAAAAGAGAGATTCTTGTTATATATGGTAGTCTTTTTTTGAGCCGCTATAACAAAAAAGATTGCACAGAAAGACAGAAGCAAAAAAGCCAGTTGCTTGCGCAACTGGCTTATAAATGATGGTGGAGGGAGATGGATTCGAACCATCGAAGGCGGAGCCGTCAGATTTACAGTCTGATCCCTTTGGCCACTCGGGAACCCCTCCACGGGGTGTTGCTAGTTGTTGGCTTTCAAAGCCAGAAAACTGTCGGCCACTCTACTGAGTTAAACAATTTTCAAAATGATGGTGGAGGGAGATGGATTCGAACCATCGAAGGCGGAGCCGTCAGATTTACAGTCTGATCCCTTTGGCCACTCGGGAACCCCTCCACGGGGTGTTGCTAGTTGTTGGCTTTCAAAGCCAGA
>Ga0209272_10001315_pt1 | contig 15981 bp, 9 predicted proteins | sample tdDd002_FD_187125 | JGI IMG/M metagenome (GOLD analysis project Ga0209272, IMG submission 187125) | Marine sediment microbial communities from the Atlantic coast under amendment with organic carbon and nitrate - tdDd00.2 (SPAdes)... | ecosystem: Environmental > Aquatic > Marine > Coastal >... | reverse complement strand
ATTACTGAAGTCCTCTGACTCACTCCGAAAACACTATGTCACAATCTACTATTAAATTCGTTGCCGCCGATATGGATGGCACGCTGCTTGATGAAAACAGTCAACTCAACCCTGAGTTTTTCAACCTGTACGAACAGCTTGAAGAAAAAGGGATCATTTTTGCTGCTGCTTCTGGACGCCAATACTACAGCTTGATTGAAACGTTCGCTCCTGTAAAAGATCGCATGATGTTCATCGCCGAAAACGGCACGCTAGTCATACACAAAGGCGAAGAGCTCTATAGCTGTGAAATTGACAAACCTTCTATTGAAAGCATCATTAAAGAAGCTCGCGCGATTGAAGGAGCTCATATTGTACTTTGTGGCAAAAAATCCGCTTACATAGAGACCCAAGATCCAAAAGCATTAGCAGAATTTGCTAAGTATTATCACCGATGCCAATACGTTGAAGACTTATTAACTGTTGAAGATGATTTTATTAAGGTCGCAATTTGCCACTTTGAAGGTTCTGAACAATTAGTTTACCCGACCATCAATCAAGCCTTTGGCAAGTCGCATCAAGTTGTTGTCAGTGCAAAGATCTGGCTAGACGTAATGAATGCAAAAGCATCGAAAGGAGCGGCTATTGAGCACCTACAAAACAGCTTAGATTTTACTTATGAGCAAACGATGAGTTTTGGGGATTATTTAAACGATCTAGAAATGCTCAAGGCAAGCTATCATTCGTATGCGATGGAGAACGCTCACCCAGTCGTCAAACAAACGGCTCGCTTTAGCGCACCAAGTAATGTTGACGCCGGCGTGTTCACTGTTATTCAGCAGCAACTGTTAGCCAACTAATTACACTTCATAAAGCTCTAGTGGTAAGCCGTCAGGATCTTGAAAAAAGGTAAACGGCTTACCTGTGAACTCGTCGATTCGGATCGGCTCTACCTGTACATGTTGGCTTTTAAGATAACCGACATACTGTTCAACAGAGTCCACTTTAAAAGCCAAGTGCCTTAGTCCTCGAGCCTCAGGTCGGGAAGGTCTCTGTGGCGGGTGAGGAAATGAAAACAGCTCGATTTGACTACCGTCAGGCAATGCCAAATCAAGCTTGTATGAATCTCTTTCTTTCCGGTAATTCTCCGCAAGCACCTCTAGTTTGAGTACCTGCGTGTAAAAACGTTTAGATGCATGATAATCGGAACAAATTACCGCAACATGATGGATACCAAGCAAGCTCATCCTAACTCTCCGCCACTAATCAATAACTAACGAACCATCATCATTGAAATCCCAGCAATCCCCATAAGCGACTTCCCATAAATAGCCATCAGGATCAGAGAAATAGCCGCTATACCCACCCCAGAACACATCTTGGGCAGGCTTTTCCAACTTGGCTCCAGCGCCGACGGCTAAAGCAAGTACATCATCAACAGCTTGTTTGGAGCGAGTATTGTGCGCGAGTGTTACACCACTAAACCCTTCACGTGTCGAAGCCATTTGTGGATAAACGTCCTCCGCCAGCGCTTCTAAAGGGTACAAAGCAAGGCAAACACCACCAGTTTTAAAAAAGACGATGCCATCTTCTGGTGTCTTAGAGGAAGGAAAACCCAACTGAGAATAAAACTGGAATGAACGGGTTAAATCTTTGACGCCCAAAGTGATGATACTAATTCTCGGTTCCATGGTTTTTCCTTAAACTCGTAGCTAGTGATGTTGAATCACCATTATGACTCTTTATTATCGGAAAACATATCGAAGCTCATACCAAATGTAGCAAAAATCAGATCTTCACCCGCTCGAACTTCTGCAAAATATTTATCAGAACGATAACCAATAAAGCCTGCGAGCTTATCTTGCATTAGCGCAGGATCGTTTAAATCCGTTGCAGCTTCAAAACCTAGGTATAAAGGCAAATCAAAGTTTGGCTGTAGGTTATATTGATAGCGACCAATCGCCCACATCGCCCACTCACCATTAGTGATCGAGTTTTGATGCTCTGGATCAATGATGCGATCATCGATTTGATACTCTTCCTTAGCAAAGGTTCCTTTCCAACGTGCGCTAAACCAATGGCTTTCATTTAAACGGTAACGAGCACCTGTTTCCCAAGTATGTGAATGGCGAAGTTCTGAATCCCCCATTGAAAACTTAACCATTGCATCCCAATTCTCAAAATCATGGATGTACTGGATACCAATGCCCCACTCGACACTGTTCTTTTGATGATAAAAACCCGGCAAGTCACTGTAAGGCAAGTCGTAATAATACTTAGATTCACCAACGTAAGTACCATCTAACAAATCCACAGACACTTGTAATTCCGAAGCAGCAACATTTGCCGAACATGCCAGCAGCGGCACTAAATATTTCTTCATTCTATTACCTTTATAAAAGTTAGAAACATTCCATGTTTTTTGACCGATTGGCTATATCAATCAAAACTCCATCTGTCCATTCACCATATGAACAGTGTTTTATTATTGATATATTGTAGTTTTATAAATTCCAACTTCAATAAGAGTTATACAATTGATTTAATAATATTGATTAATTAAAAGCGTTGTACAAATGAGATAAAAATGAAAAGGGTATTGACATGCTATATGTAAAAAAAGCGCCCAACATAAGTTGGGCGCTTTTTACTTTAACTGATGTACTTTATTTTAGCTTATAAAAGACTGTCGCCAATGGAGGTAAGCTGATCAATAGAGATTGCTCAAGACCTTCACTTGAGACACTCTCAGTCTGAATATTCGCTTTCACAGCAAAGTCACTACCATTATATTCTGCAGAATCCGTATTCAGTAATAACTCATAACGACCTTGATTCGGCACTCCGACACGAAACGACTCATGAGGAACAGGTGTAAAGTTACTGATCACAAGAATGCGTTCACCTTCTTCACTTATACGTTCATGCGCCAAAATTGATGCATCGGCAGCATCTTGCAATCGCCATTCAAAGCCTGATGGATCACAATCCAGTTCATGCATTGCTTTTTCATTTCGATACAGCATGTTGAGGTCACGCGTGAGTGCTTGTACACCTTGATGACGCTCAAACTCAAGTAAGAACCACTGCAACTGATCATCGTGATTCCATTCAGCAGTTTGACCTAGTTCAGCGCCCATGAAGTTTAGCTTTTTACCCGGCTGCGCGTACATATAGCCCAAATACGCTCGTAAGTTAGCTGTTTGCTGCCATTCGTCACCCGGCATCTTATTGTGAATAGAGCCTTTGCCGTAAACAACTTCATCATGAGAGAGAGACAACACATAGTTCTCGCTATGCGCATACACCAATGGGAAAGTGATAGTATTGTGGTGGAACTTACGATGGACAGGGTCTTCTTGAATGTAAGAAAGTGAATCATGCATCCACCCCATATTCCACTTAAAGCCAAAGCCTAAGCCGCCCATGAATGTTGGCGCAGAAACGCCTGGGAATGCCGTTGATTCTTCGGCAATCGTCATCGCGTTCGGGAAGTACTTATACACTTCCTCATTCATCCATTTTAGTGTCGCAATCGCATCATAGTTCTCGTTACCGCCATCCACATTCGGAATCCACTGATCGTGGCTGCGTGAATAGTCGAGATATAGCATTGAAGCAACCGCATCAACACGAATACCATCAATATGGAATTGCTCAAACCAATACAGTGCGTTAGAAACAAGGAAGCGGCGAACATGTTCACGGCCTAAATCGTAAATGTAAGAATTCCAGTCTTGGTGCCAACCACGTCGAGGATCAGGATCATGGAACAGCGGCGTACCATCAAAGTTCGCCAAACCGTGATCGTCCGATGGGAAATGCGCTGGCACCCAATCTAGCACCACACCAAGACCCGCTTGGTGACACTGATCGACAAAGTACTTGAAATCATCAGGTGAACCGTAACGGCTGGTTGGCGCAAATAAGCCTACAGGTTGATAACCCCACGAACCATAAAATGGGTGTTCGGAAACAGGCATCAACTCTACATGGCTATATCCCATTTCTACTAGGTATGGAATTAACTCATCGGCTAACTCTCGGTAATTTAAGAAATCACCATTGTCGTCGCGACGCCATGAACCAGCATGTAACTCATAGAAAGAAAGAGCCTCTTTGCGCTTTTCGGTTACTGGACGAGTCTGCCATTTATCATCTTGCCATGCGTATCGGTCATGGTCATAAGTAATCGACGAAAATGATGGGTATTGCTCAGAGTACGCCCCCCAAGGATCGGCTTTATGAGGTAAGCCTTCCCCATTTGGACCTTTCAGTTCGAACTTATATTGAGAGCCTTCTGGCAGGTTAGGTATAAACAAACCCCAAATTCCGTAATCAAGACGCTGCATTGGGGTACGACGCCCATCCCACTGGTTAAAGTCACCGACTAAACTGCAAGCACTAGCATGAGGAGCATAAACAAGAAAACGAGTACCAGAAATCTGTTTGCCATCACGTTCAAGAGTAATGAACTGCGCGCCCATATGCTTGTACATTTCTTTAGGCGTATGAAGGTCATCGTACTCTGCGTAAATGGTATGGTATTGGTAAGGATCATCAACGAGTTGCTCAGTGCCTTCCCAGTTGACTGCAAGTTGATAATGGGTGAAGTGTAAATCACGTTCTTGCTTTAAAACGAATCCTGACGCATCTTCACGTTCTAGTTGAATACGCTCTTCACCTTCAATCACTAATTCCACAGAATCCGCACCTGGCATCCATACACGCAAAGCGCCATCTTCAGGGTCAAGAAACGGCCCTAAGAATGAAAAAGGATCGACAAATGCCGCGTGAGAAAGCTGGTTATATGCCTGTGTTTTTTTATCCAGAGTTGCCGTTTTCAAGTGTATTTCTCCCTAACCGAACTTTCTTATTGTTCTAAATTATAAAAAGCCCGCTAAATAGTGCGGGCTTAAACTAGCGTGTCGAAAGTTTACTGAATTACGGGTTTACTTAGAGTGATAGAGTCGATACTTTTCTATGTAACCCATGAAACAGAGTGACTATTTGCTTACCTTAGTACGCACTTCGGTAAGTTGATGCGCAATTCGATTAACCCCTTCATGTGCAAAGACTTCATCAAGGTTCATGGTTAGCTTACGGCGCCAGTTTGGATACTCATCAACAGTGCCCGGAATGTTGACCGGATTATCCATTTCTAACCAGTCTTCCAACTGAACACTGAGCAGTGTTGAAGAACCCGCAGCAACATGTAGTTGTAGCGCTTCTGCTAGGTGTGAGTCCATTGGCACATACTGAGCATCACGCCCTACACCATCAGGTAAGTAACCATGCCAAGCAACGGAATCTAAAATACCTTGCTTGCACTCTAAGCGATTTGCAAACAGCGTTTTTAGCTGCTCCTCATCAGGATATAAGCCTAGCTCTTGGCCCATCTTCAGGTCATCACAATGCCAGAAGCCGCGCAGAGTTGGCATATCGTGCGTACACAAAGCTGACATAGATTGCTCAGCGTAGTGAGCCGGAGAAATAAAGCCACCGTCCTCTTCTGATGTTTCGAAGAAGAATACCTTGTATGAGTGAACGCCCGCTTCACGCAGAATCTCAACAATCTCATCTGGGACTGTACCTAAATCTTCACCAATTACGCTGCATTGATGACGATGTGATTCCAACGCCAAGATTGCCAACATATCTTCTACCGGGTAGTAGATGTAAGCACCTTTAGTTGCATTTTCACCTTTTGGAATCCACCAAAGACGAAGTAAACCCAATACGTGGTCAATACGTAGAGCGCCACAATGTTTCATGTTGGCACGCAGTAGCTTGATATACGCATCGTAGCTGGTCGCTTGAAGCACTTGTGGGTTTAGTGGAGGAAGCCCCCAGTTTTGACCAAGAGGACCAAGGATATCCGGCGGAGCACCAATGCTTGCATCCATCACTAGGTTACCGTCATCAGCCCAAGTTTCACTGCCAGAATCTGCAACGCCTACCGCAAGGTCTCGGTATAAACCAACAGACATGCCTTTCTCTTCAGCCAAGACTTGCGCTTCATTGATTTGCGCATCAGCGACCCACTGAAGGTACATGTACAGGTGCACTAGCTCTTGGTTTTGTTCGATAAACTTCGCAACCGCAGGGCTCTCAAAGCTACGGTATTCTTCAGGGAATACCGGCCAGCCCCAAACATTACTGTCTTCTGCATGTAACTTAGCGTGAAGTGCATCAAAAGCAGCTTGGTGAACTAAACTGTCACCACCTTGTTCGACAAACGCTAAAAATGCCTGGGCACGTTCGCTATTCTTGTCTAGGTGACGCTTTTTGAACTCACTGAACAGTAGTGGCAGAACGCTCATTTTTAGATCTGACACTTCAGTGTAATTCACCCAGTGAGATTCACGCGCTTTTTGCAGACGTTGCTGGAACTCAGCACTGCCCACTTTTTGTTGCGCTTCAATACTCAAGGAAAACTCAGGTACCGAGCTCACATCAATATATAGAATATTCAACCAACGACGTGAAGATGGGCTGTATGGGCTTGCCCCTTCTGGGTTTGCCGGGAACAAAGAGTGAATCGGGTTCAAACCAACAAAATCACCACCGCGAGAAGCGATATCTGCAACCAACTGTTTCAGATCCCCAAAATCACCGATACCCCAGTTATGCTGAGTACGCAAAGTGTAAAGCTGTACACTTGGGCCCCACATTTTTTTACCACGTTCAATTTCACCCTGCTTGTAACACGCTTTAGGTGTCACAATCAGCGTCATCTCATATGGCGATTTACGACGCTTACGAGTGATCGTTAGCTTGTGGTAACCCCAAGCCAAATCGCTCGGTAATGCAAACACTAAAGGGCCACCCTCTTTACGTTCATCACGTACAATTTGAGATTGAAGATAGCCTTCAAGTACCTCTCCCTGCTCAGTATCTAGCTGCCAGCTAAACTCACTTTCACGGGCACTTGCACCAAGATTTAGTGCAACTTCTACTGGCTCTCCATCGCGAACAACAAGCACGGGATCAAGAACATCCTTCTTGTGCTTTTTCTCCGCTGATTGAAGAAGAGTTTCATCGTTGGTTGTGTCGTAGCCTAGAGACGCAAGCAAGTGACGAATAGTTTCGTCTTCAACTTTTGCTTCATCGCCCCACGCGCTTACGTAGCTGTCGGCGATTCTAGCCATTTCAGCGACTTGTTTTAATGCGTTTTGTTCTTTCATCGCTCTCTCCGAAGGACTGCATATACCTTCAAAATGTAGGGTAATTAATTATTTAAAGAGATGAGCCAAGGCATATTGCCTTGGCTTTTTTATATCGAATTAGCGTTTTACTGACTCTAATTTCCAAATGTTATTTACATAGTCTCGAATTGAGCGGTCTGATGTAAATTTACCAACCAAGGCTGTGTTAAGAATCGCTTTCTTAGCCCAACCAGCTTGGTCTTGGTATTGCTTGCTCATATCTTCGTGCGCTTGAACATAAGAAGCAAAATCAGCCAAACATAGGTATGGATCACCGCCATCTAATAGGCTATCGAACGTAGCTCGTAAAAGACCAGGTTGACCTGGAGTAAACTCTTCACCCACAAGTAGATCAAGAGACGCTTTCAATAGTGGGTCTGCGTGGTAGTAGTCATAAGGGTTGTAACCTTGCGCTTTCACTGCTTGTACGCCATCAACATCTAGGCCAAAGATGTAGATGTTTTCGTCACCCACTTCTTCACGAATCTCAACGTTTGCACCATCCATAGTACCGATAGTTAGTGCACCGTTTAGCGCCATCTTCATGTTACCTGTACCTGAAGCTTCTTTACCCGCTAGCGAGATTTGTTGAGAAACGTCTGCTGCAGGGATAATGATTTCAGCCATGCTCACGCGGTAATCAGGGATGAAGACCACTTTCAGCTTGTTGCCAATACGTGGGTCGTTATTGATCTTCTCTGCCACCTTGTTCACCGCGAAGATGATCTCTTTCGCTAGGTGGTAACCTGGTGCTGCTTTTGCGGCAAAGAAACATACGCGCGGCGTACATTCGAAACCTGGTTCGTTAAGGATTCGGTGGTATAGAGAAAGAATGTGTAGCAGATCTAAGTGCTGACGCTTGTACTCGTGTAGACGTTTAATTTGAACGTCAAAGATAGCGTTAGTATCTAGCTCAATACCCATGTTTTCCTGAACCCAATCCGCAAGGCGCTGTTTGTTTTGCTTCTTAACAGCCATGAATTCCTTTTGGAATTTCGCGTCTGTCGCAAACTGAGCAATGCCTTCAAGCTGTTCTAGTTTCGCCGGCCATTCAGTACCAATCTTCTCAGAGATAAGGTTCGATAGACCTGGGTTACAGAACTTCAACCAACGACGTGGGGTAATGCCATTCGTTACGTTTGTCAGTTTACCTGGGAAAATTTCATTAAATTCTGGGAAAAGATCTTTCTTAACCAATTGTGAGTGAAGTGCAGCCACACCGTTCACTTTGTAAGAACCGATCACACATAGGTTAGCCATGCGAACCATGCGGTTGAAACCTTCTTGGATGATTGAAAGCTTCGCTTGCTTCTCACCATCACCAGGCCACATCTTACGAACTTCTTGTAGGAAGCGGTGGTTAATTTCAAAGATGATTTCCATATGACGAGGAAGTAGACGCTGGATTAGCGACTCTGGCCATGTCTCTAGTGCTTCTGGGAGTAGCGTGTGGTTAGTATAAGCGAATGTATTCGCGCTGATTTCCCACGCTTTGTCCCAAGATAGGCCTCTCTCATCGATCAGAATGCGCATCAGTTCAGGGATCGCGATCGTTGGGTGCGTATCGTTTAGCTGAATCGTCTCTTGTTTAGGAAGATCCGCTAATGCGTAACCTGCCGCTTCGTGACGACGAAGAATATCGCGCACAGAGGCTGCTGAATGGAAGTACTGCTGCATTAGGCGCAGAGTTTTCCCTTTCTCATGGTTGTCGTTCGGGTAAAGTACTTTAGTGATGTTGCCTGCATCAATCAGAGAGTGCTGAGCTTCAAAGTAATCACCGTTGTTAAAGCTTGCTAGTGAGAATGGAGCAATTGCCTGACATTCCCAAAGACGCAGCGGGTAAACCGTGTCTGATTCATAGCCTACAATTGGTAGATCCCAAGGCATCGCTTTTACTTCCATACCTGGAACCCAAGTACGAACTTCACGGCCGTCTACGTATTCAACATTCACATGACCGTAAAAACCGATGTTTTGTGCCAGTTCTGGACGAGCCACTTCCCATGGGTAACCTTCAACACCACGCCATGCATCTGGCGCTTCTTTTTGGCGACCTTCTTGGAACGATTGCTTAAATAGACCGTACTCGTAGTGCAGACCATAGCCTACTGTTGGGAATTCTTGTGCAGCACATGAATCCATAAAACATGCCGCTAGGCGACCTAGACCACCGTTACCCAATGAAGGGTCGCGTTCTTCTTCAAGCAGGTCAGTCAAGTTATGACCTAGCTCTTGCATCGCGTCTGTAATCTGTTCGTAAAGACCCATGCTGATTAGGTTATTACCCGTTAGACGACCGATTAAGAATTCTAGAGATAAGTAGTTAACACTTTTTGCGCTTTGGATTTTAGGATCTTGTTCAGTCTTAAGAAGATCCAGTGTTGTCAATTCAGCAAGCGCTCGGCCCATTGCCAAATACCAATCACGCGGAGTCGCGGTCGCTTCGGTTTTTGCGTAAGTCGTGGAAAGGTGTTGTTTTACGCTTTCTTGGAATGAAGCTTTATCAAATTTTTTCTGTTGCGTAGGTTTCATTAGAGAAATCTCACTTATTAGTTCTAATCCATCTGAGACATATCGTGCATGTGCACGGCTAGCAAAACATCCTCCTCCTAAACGGCGTATTGGGAGGAGGACAAAGGGCGTAGAGGGCGTATTCAATTAAGCTCAGTGATCTGACTCTCAATTCAATATTGTTCGAGCAGTACACTGGTGATTAAGATCACACCATCAACGAATTTAACCTACATCTTGTATATGAAACTTAGGTGTATAGAAAAAATAACAATTGCTCAATATGCATACTTGATCACAATAAGATTTCCGTTGTTACTCACGTTTCATCGTTTTTGGTGTAACCAAGTACTCACATCGCACTTATAAAATAGATAAAGAGTGACAAGATTCACAAATACAGGGCGTAGAAGGCAACAAAATGTGAAATAGCCAAAAAAGTAGCGGTTGATCAATAACTGTCGATGATGTTCTCAAGTAACATCCCTTGCAATAAGGTTATATTTGCCTAATTTTCAACCAACCACTTACGCTATCAACAATTACAAATGAGTGGTTCAGAGCAGGGAAAAGAAGATGTGGATTCCTTCTAAATTAACTCGCCCAGGCCGGTTACATAATGCGATTGTCCGCCCACGAGTGCTTGATTTACTCCAACAAGCACCATGCTACAAACTCATCCTGTTTCGCTCACCAGCTGGCTATGGAAAAACCACCATGGCCGCGCAATGGCTTTCTGATAAAAATCATGTGGGATGGTATAGCATAGACGAAAGCGATAACGATTCGTTTCGCTTCATGAATTACCTTTTACAGGCATTAAACAAGGCGACAAATAACGCTTGTCCAAATTCTCAAAAGCTGGCAGAAAAACGCCAGTTCTCGTCACTTCACTCCCTTTTTAGTGAAATTTTCTCGGAAATGGCCGATTTTCATCAAGAATGCTATTTAGTTTTAGATGATTATCACCTCATCAGCGATGAAGACATTCATGAGGCTATGCGATTCTTTTTGAAACACATGCCTGAAAATTTAACACTGGTCGTAACAAGCCGCGCAGCGCCACCACTCGGCACCGCTAACCTGCGCGTTCGCGATCTCATGATCGAAATTGGTAATGAATTACTCGCATTTGACACCGAAGAAACCACGCGATTCTTCAATCAACGTGTTGCTGATGGTATTGACGACACTACCGCCGATAACCTACGCAGTTATGTCGAAGGTTGGCCATCTGCATTACAGTTGATTGCACTTCAAGCTCAGCATCAACATAAAACGCTTGCTCAGTCGGCAGAGTCCTTCTCTGAGTTCAACCATGCACACCTTTGGGATTATCTAGTCGAAGAAGTCTTTGACCTGTTAGACCCAGAAACGCGTATGTTCTTATTACAGTGTTCCGTCCTCGATCACTTTAACGATACTTTAGTATCAACTTTAACTCAGCGTGATGATGCGCTAAGTATGATTGAGTCACTCAACCGATTTGGCTTGTTTATTCACCCTTTAGAAGGTGAGCAAAACTGGTATCGATTCCACAACTTGTTTGCTGAATTCCTGACTCATGAGCGCTCAGCACGCATCCCGCAACAAGAGACGGAACTTCACCATACGGCTGCTCAAGCTTGGCTAAAATTATCGTCTCCGCATCAAGCGCTCTCTCATGCACAGAAAGCACAAGATAGTCAGCTAGTCGCAGATATTTTGGTTCAATATGGCTGGAAGATGTTCAATGGCGGTGAGCTACAAACCGTTGAGAAGGCGATTGAGAGCTTAACACCAGAACAACTCTACACTGAACCTAAGCTCTGTATGTTGCAAGCTTGGCTCGCTCAGAGCCAGCACCGTTACAATGATGTCGGCGACTTGCTGTCAAAAGCAGATGCGCAGATGAAGTCTTTTAACGTTGTTTTAAGCAGTAAAGAACAAGGCGAGTTCAATGCATTGCGCGCACAAGTTGCCATCAACCAAAATGAGCCTGAGAAAGCGTTAGAACTGGCTGAGCTAGCACTAAGCCAACTTGATAGCACCGTTTATCGTAGCCGTATTGTAGCCACTTCTGTTGTCGGTGAAGTCAACCATGTACTCGGCCACCTAAGCCGTGCACTCCCTATGATGCAGCAAACCGAAAAACTGGCGCGTCAATATCAGGTCTACCATCAAGCTATTTGGGCGATGTTCCAACAAAGTGAGATTTTAATTGCTCAAGGCTATGTGCAAGCGGCATTTGAAATACAAGACAATGCCTTTAAGTTGATTGAAGAGCAGCAGCTTCAGCAAGTGCCATTACATGAATTTGTACTTCGCGTCCGCGCGCAAATTTTATGGTGTTGGAACCGATTAGATGAGGCAGAAGAATGCGCCTACAAAGGGCTCGATATATTAGGAAACCATAGCTCTAGTAAACATTTACACAGTTACTCAATGCTCGCTCGTATTGCTATTGGTCGCGGTGAACTAGATAAAGCAGGCAAATTTATTGAGCAAATCATTCATTTGCAAAAACAGTCAACCTATCACGTCGATTGGACAGCCAATGCTTCGCTTTCTTTGATTCTATTTTGGCAAGCCCGCGGGGATTTAGATTCGATTCAACAATGGTTAGAAACCGCTGAACGTCCAGAACAAGCTCGCAATCACTTTACCCAATTACAATGGCGGAACATCACCAGAGCACAAATTGCATTAGAACTGTACGATCAAGCAGAGCAAAGCTTAGCCTTCTTGCAGCAGCAAGCTCAAGAATGCGAATTACTCACCGATACTAACCGAAACTTGATTGTAGAGGCTGTTCTTGCGATTTCATTGAACAATGAACAAGCCGCACGCGAGTTTCTCAAGCAGGCTTTAGCACTAACGAACCAAACAGGTATGCTGGGCAACTTCCTAGTTGATGGGGCTAAAATTGGTCATATCCTTGAGAAGCTAAATCATAAAAGTGAGTTGGGCGAACTAGAACGCCACCGCGCACAGCAGCTGCTGAAAGATATCTCCACGACTCAGCGTAGCCGCTCTGTCCACTTTGATGAGGAGTTTGTAGAGAAGCTCGTAAATCACCCGAACATTCCAGAACTTGTCCGTACCAGTCCATTAACTCAACGTGAATGGCAAGTTCTAGGTTTGATTTACTCTGGCTTTAGTAACGAACAAATCGCCCAAGAGCTGGATGTAGCAGGCACCACTATTAAAACCCACATCCGAAACTTGTATCAAAAACTGAATATTGCCAACCGTAAGGAAGCCATTAAAACCGCAGAGAACTTACTGCAGTTAATGGGGTACTAACAGTAAAACGACTAAGCGCAGCTCATAGAGCTGCGCTTTTGTTTATCCAGAAGAAAATTGCAATAGCAACAGAAGCCCTAGCAAGAACAAAAATATCACAATTGACACATTATCTTTACATGCCGCATACTTTCATCCTAGACCTAAAGAACTATTAAAGTACAGTTAGCTGCTATATGAAGGATGTTTATGCGCCAACTATCGATTGCTTTAAAGATTAAGCTTGGCTATGCCATCTGTTTACTCTTTTTTATCATTTCTGGCATTGTCAGTTTCCAAGGCATCAAAACCTTATCACTAGGATTTCAGGACTATAGAACGCTGAGTCACCAAGCCAGTCAATCCGATTCTATTCAATCCCATTTTTTACAGATGCGCCTTGCATCAGAACGCTTTATCAATACGCTAGATGAAAAATACGATCAGCAGTATCAAGTAAGTCGACAACACATTGTTATCTTGCTTGAACAATTGCAAGCAAGTAGCCAAACCAGTGAAACTCTCGCAAGTTTAGACCAAGTGAAAGCAAGCGTGACAGAGTTTGATAGCGCTTATCAATCAATGAGCCAAAGTGAGCAATTTATTAACCAACTACTCAACGTAGATATGGTTAAACGAGAGAAAGATGCTCTGCAAGCCGCACAAAACTTATTGTATGAGTCGTACAACAACAACGATTCCAACGCCAGTTTGTATGCGGGTATGTTGATGGAGAACTTTCTTGCCGCCAAAATTGCTGTCCTGACTTACGCTAAAAATACCAACGAAAAAAACTACGAAGCGGGCTTTGACCTGTTTGAGTATTCGCTGCCCGGCATTGAAGGCGACATTAGCTCACTCAATTCATCTGACTACCAGGCTGAGCTCATCAAAGGTTTTACGACGCAACGTGAAGCCTACGCAAAGAGTTTCGACTTAGTGCATCAGAAAAAGGGCGAAAATGCCTTACTACAGCAAAACTTAATCAGTTTGGGCGATCAACTTGCTGTTGCTGTGGAAGAAGCAAAAGCAGTTCTCGATCAGCAGCAGCAATCACTAATCCCACTACTTAATGACGGCGAAGAACGTTCTATCCAGATCATTGTGCTATTGACTGGCGTGGCTTTATTTGTCGGTACCATCAGCGCAATATTAATCAATCGCTCTATTTCTAGCGGCATCAAACAAGTCAAAGAGATCACCAATGAACTAGCCGAGGGCAACCTCAATGTCGACGTAAAAATCACGGACAAAAATGAAATTGGCCAGCTGCTAGAGAACATGAAAAAGACCATTGAGTCACTAAGAGACATCGTCAGTCAGGTCAACTCTTCGAGCTTACGCGTTGGGGAAATGTCCCAATCATTAAATCAAGTGACTGACACCAGCTCCGCACATGCTGCGCGACTGAATGAGGAAATGACCAATATTGCTACAACCGTCTCTCAGTTGGCTGCCAGTACATCAGAGATCGCTTCCAATGCCAATCACGCTTCAGAAGTTGCAAATCAGGCCACCTCAAATGTCGCAATGGGGCTGGAAGAGGTAGAGAAAACTCTGCAAGAGATCGATCATGCAGACAAGCAGATGCAGATCAGTAGCCAAAAGGTGGTCGATTTGCATCAAGAATCGATGAACATTGGGGCAATTTTAGAGGTCATTCAAGGCGTCACCGAGCAAACCAATCTGCTTGCACTAAACGCAGCGATTGAAGCGGCTCGCGCGGGAGATCAAGGTCGTGGTTTTGCAGTAGTGGCCGATGAAGTTCGAACGTTAGCAAAAAGAACCCAGGAATCCGCCAGCCAAATTGATGAGCTAATTCGTACCCTTCAGCATGGTGCAAAAGAAGCATTAGAGTCTATCAAAGAGAGCCACGGAACGGTTTCTCAAGCTTCTACTCAAGCTCAGCAAGCCTCAGAAAACCTGCATGTAATTAATAAACATATCCAAGACCTCAATCAAGCCAACAGCCAGATTGCCAGCTCTGTCGATGAACAAGATAGCCTGACACAATCACTTGGCGCAAACGCAGAAGATGCCAATGCGATCACTCAAAGCAACCAAGAGTCTGTCAATCAGGTCTCTGGTACTACAGAAGAGCTCACCGAGGTATCGGAACACCTATCAGGCCAAGTCAATCGGTTTAAGATGGGGGCGTAGTTTTTCTCTGAACAAATAAAAAGCGCAGCCCAATGGCTGCGCTTTGTTTTATCGACAATCAAATCTAGTCAATATCAGGCATGCTATCAGCTTCAATCAATAGTTTAGCACCCCAAGATGGTTCATTACGTTCTTGCTTAACCACACCTCGGTTATTCAACCAAACAACATTAATATCCGTCACTAGCTCTGCCGCACCCGCACCCCAGTGGGTGTAATTAACCACATGACACACATCGAACTCACCCGCTTCGACCTCTACTGTGCGCTTACCCAAGAACTGCTGGGTATAGGTAAAGTATTGCGATTGTAGTTGCTCAACCAGGGTACCCTCCGGAGCAGTGGTTACCTCGGTTAAACTTGCGTTCGCAGCATCTTCATGGATCACAGTCTGACCTAGTTCCAGCTGTGATTTGGCCACAGGTGTCGGTAAAACAACCTTGACGTTCCCCCAGCTATTATCAAACTCATCATGACCCGCTTGGCCATAGTAATGATCTTGGTCTTCATACTGAGCTTCAAAGAATGCAATATTACCTTCCTCATCATAACCAGTAACGCGTGTTTGAGTTAAGGTACCACTAGCCAACTGAGCAGGAAGATCTTCAACATTCGAAGTAGTCAACCAAGAGAAAGTATTGCCCATATGTTCCAGTTTATATTGCCACTGTTGAGGATGTTCCATCCAAGACATATCGCGGGTTACATTTTGTACCCAAGTGTCACCGACTTGCTTCTCATATCCTGAATCAGGTAAGGAATCCAAACAAGTTTGTAGGTTCGTCGGTGCATAGCTATCTACGATAAATTCAGCAGCAGTTGAACCAAATAGATACTCTTGGCCTTCTGCTTCATCACC
>Ga0209272_10001313_pt1 | contig 15981 bp, 12 predicted proteins | sample tdDd002_FD_187125 | JGI IMG/M metagenome (GOLD analysis project Ga0209272, IMG submission 187125) | Marine sediment microbial communities from the Atlantic coast under amendment with organic carbon and nitrate - tdDd00.2 (SPAdes)... | ecosystem: Environmental > Aquatic > Marine > Coastal >... | reverse complement strand
TGTTTCTCTCATCTCCAATGCACTAAAACAAGTCACATCATTTTCATATGAACTGGAATTCGTCATTCCTGGCGACACGACATATGAAGACGATGAATCTGATGCAACTATGAAGGATAAAGAGGGCTTTGAAGCACCTCTACTTAATCCTAAATACGTTTTTGATGAATTCGTCATTGGCAATTCAAATCGATTTGCTCATGCTGCATCACTTGCTGTTGCTGAATCACCAGCACGCGCATACAACCCACTGTTTATATATGGTGGTGTTGGTCTTGGAAAGACCCATCTTATGCATGCGATTGGTCATTATATCCTCGATAACAACCCGCAATCAAAAGTTGTTTACGTCTCTAGTGAAAAATTCACAAATGAGCTCATAAACTCCATCAAAGACGATAAAAATGAGGAATTCAGAAACAAGTACAGACATGTTGATGTGCTGCTTGTCGATGATATTCAGTTTATTGCCGGTAAAGAAAGAACGCAGGAAGAATTTTTCCATACATTTAATGCGCTCTATGAAGCCAATAAACAAATTATCGTTTCCAGTGACAGACCACCAAAAGAAATCCCTACATTAGAGGATCGTCTTCGTTCGAGATTTGAATGGGGTCTAATCACTGACATCCAAGCACCTGATTTTGAAACTCGAATTGCAATTCTTCGAAAAAAAGCCGAAGTGGACAGTATCGACATTCCAAATGAAGTGTTTGAATTCATTGCAAAGAAAATAAAATCTAACATTCGTGAACTTGAAGGCGCTTTAACTAGAATTATCGCGTATTCATCTCTCACAAATAGAGAAATCTCAGTTGACTTAACACAGGAAGCTCTAAAGGACATCATTTCATCCTCTAGACCAAAGCAAGTGACTGTTAATCTCATCAAAGATGTCGTTTCACAGTATTACAATTTAAAAATTGAAGAGATTGAATCCAAAAGACGAACTCGTGCAATTTCTTATCCTAGACAAATTGCGATGTTCCTCTGTCGTGAAATGACTGATCTATCTCTTCCAAAAATTGGCGAAGAGTTTGGTGGACGTGATCATACCACGGTTATCCATGCCTACGATAAGATATTAAGAGAACAAAAAGAAAAGCCAGAATTTGCAGATAAGCTTGATAAACTCAAAAAAGAGATTCTCGGCGAGTAACTCACAAAATCCTGTATATAACTCTATAGAGAAATGTGTATAACTTTACCCTAAACAGGCACGATTATAAAAGTGTATAACTTGCCCGTTTATTTGAACTTATGCACATTTACCTCACAGGCTTTAACTCTAGAGCTTTAACTGCTTGAGTGGGTTTTGCACAGTATCAACAGGCCCTACTACTATGACTATAATAATTTAATACTATATATATACGTTTTGTAACCCAAATTGATGGGAGGTTATCCACATGAAGTTTTCTTGTCAACAAAAAGACCTTGCTTCAGGCATTAACATCGTTCAAAAAGCTGTTTCTACAAAAACAACGCTACCGATCCTAAAAGGCATCTTATTAGAATCACACGATGGTCGTTTAAAGCTAACAGGCAATGATTTAAGTATAGGTATAGAAACTTATATAGAAGCAAACATTGATATCCCTGGTGGTATTGTTGTATCATCCAGAATCTTTGGTGAGATCATTCGAAAGTTACCAAATGCACAAGTGGAAATTATGGTCGATGATAACCATAATGTTCGGATTTTGTGCGAGAAGTCAGATTTCAACTTGGTTGGACAAGCTGCTGTTGAATATCCAGAATTGCCAGAAGTTGAAGATCTTCATTCATTTGAGATGCAACAAGATCTACTCAGTAATATGATTCGTCAAACAATCTTTGCAATTAGTCAAAATGATTCAAAACCAATTCTGACAGGTTCTCTTATAAAAGTAGAGGACAATAACATTACAATAGTAAGTATTGACGGATATAGACTTGCAATTCGCAAAGCACGTATTGATGCTCAAATGAATGAGCAAGCTGTTGTGCCAGGTAAGACATTATCAGAAATTAATAGAATTCTTGGCGGCTATGATGGAGATGAAACGGTGAAGATATCTTTCACGGAAAAACACATCCTCGTAAGTGTTGAGAATGTTAAGATTGTATCTAGAATCTTAGAGGGTGAATTTATTCAATATGAAATGATTCAACCGAAAGAATTTAAGTCTGAGGTTTTAGTGAAAACATCAGAGCTTCAAGGCAGTATTGATCGTGCGAGTCTGATGGCACGTGAAGGTAAAAACAATTCCATAAAACTGACTATTAGAGATGGCAGTATGCATATTACATCTAATACTGAGATGGGAAGCGTTGACGAAGAAGTTATGATTGCACTTGATGGCCAGGATTTAGAAATTGGATTTAATCCTAAGTATTTAACAGATGCACTTAAGGTTATGGACTGTGAAGATGTTATAATGAAACTAACAAGCAGTGTTAGTCCGTGCGTTATGATGCCGTCTGATCATGAGAATTACACGTACATAGTAACTCCGGTACGTATTGCCAGTGCATCATAAATAAACCCAGATTATAATCTGGATTAAAGGAATACTGCTAACTATTCGAAGTCCTCATTTCATGAGGACTTCTGCCCGTTTTATAATGTGGAGGTTATTATGCAAGAAGTTAAGATTAAAACCGAATTTATCAAGTTGGATCAATTTTTAAAATTTGCTGAGCTTGTCGATTCTGGCGGTGTTGCAAAGCTTTTTATCCAAGAAAAACTTGTACGTGTAAACAGCGAAGTTTGCACATCGCGTGGTAAGAAACTATATGATGGTGACGTTATAGAATTATTCGTACCAGATGACAAAGGTGAAATTTCAGAAGTTATTACGTGTAAGGTGATTTCAGAATTTTAGGCGGTGAACTCGATTGTATATCGATCAGCTGATACTTAAAAACTATCGCAACTACGAAGAGACAAATTTAGAGTTAAGTCCAAAACTCAATATCATTATTGGAAACAATGCTCAAGGAAAGACAAATCTACTGGAATCTATTTATGTTACTGGATTTGGAAAGTCATTTAGAACCAATCGTGACAAGGATCTTGTACGAATGGATCATGATCAAGCTCAAGTGCGTGTACATGCACAAAAAGCTTATACTGATGTGAACATAGATTTTAGACTCAATCGGCAAGCTGAAAAAGATATTCGTGTGAATGGAAATAGACTTCACAAACGGTCTGATTTATTTGGTGCGCTCAATATTGTCCTTTTTTCACCAGAAGACCTTAGACTTATAAAAGAAGGTCCCTCTGAGAGGCGTAGATTTATCGACAGAGAGCTTTCTCAGATAAGTCCGAGGTATTGTCAGGGTCTGATAGAGTATATGCGTATAATGGGCCAAAGAAACGAGCTGCTTAAACAAATCCCTTATAAAAAATCTATGGCAGCCATGATGCCAATCTGGGACGAAAAGTTAGCAAAAGCTGGTACAGATGTGATTATGCGTCGTCATAAATTTCTCACTCGATTGGGGGAAATTAGCAAAGGAATACATCATGGCATCACCGATGGAAAAGAGAAATTAAAGATTGAGTATTTATCCAATATTTCGGTAAAAAACTATGATGAATATGATACAATATATATGGTCTTTGAAGAACGTCTGAAGACTGCATATGAGAGGGATTTGAAGCGTGGAAATACCAGCGTTGGACCACACCGTGACGACATGGGTATTTTTGTGAATGAAATTGATATTAGACAGTTTGGATCTCAAGGACAACAGCGTACAGCTGCGTTATCACTTCGCCTTTCTGAAATAGAAATAATCAAAGAAGAAGTTGGAGAGTATCCAATTTTACTTCTTGATGATGTGATGTCTGAACTTGATAGTCGAAGGCAGAATGATTTAATACGGACAATGCGTGACATTCAGACAATTATCACAATAACTGATGTGGAATCCATAGATGAGGCCTACATCAAAGATGCAAGAATTTTTCATGTGGATCGTGGATCGGCTTCACCTTTGAATGGTCAAAGAGAAGACGAGAAGGCGAGCATGTAAAAATATAGATCAATATGATTAATTATAATTCTCACAATCATAAATTAGTGAGAAGAAGCATATTCGAACGGTCGGGAGGTAATAACGTGACAGATCGAATTCAAGACGAATACAATGCGGAACAGATACAGGTCCTTGAAGGTCTAGAAGCAGTACGAAAAAGACCAGGGATGTATATCGGAACCACAAGTTCGCGAGGTCTTCACCATTTGGTGTATGAAATCGTAGATAACAGTATTGATGAAGCCTTAGCAGGTTATTGTAAAAATATCAATATTACTATCGGAGATGGAAATACAATCAGCGTAACAGATGACGGGCGTGGTATGCCAGTTGGCATGCACTCAAAAATGAATATGCCAGCGGTGGAAGTTATCCATACAGTGCTTCATGCAGGCGGAAAATTTGGCGGTGGCGGCTACAAAGTATCAGGTGGTCTGCATGGCGTTGGAGCATCAGTTGTAAATGCACTCAGTGAGTGGATGTATGTTGAAGTTCAACGTGATGGAGAAATACATCGTATTGACTTTGCTCGTGGTAAAACAGTGAAGCAGCTTGATGTTGTGGGAACTGCAGAAAAAACTGGTTCAAAGACCGTTTTCAAACCAGACGATCAGATTTTTGAAGAACTGGATTATGATTTTGATATTCTTGAGCACCGTCTGCGAGAACTGGCGTTCTTAAATAAGGGCGTTAGAATTATTCTAAGCGATGATCGTCCTGAAATGGAAAAGAAGTCAGAATTTCATTATGAAGGTGGAATTCAGGAGTTTGTTCTATTCTTGAACAAAAATAGAACATCCATTCATGAGAAAGTTATTTACTGTGAAACAGAATCTGAAGTTAACACTGTAGAGATTGCGATGCAATACACAGATGGTTTCTCAGACAATGTGTTCACTTTTGCGAACAACATCAATACACACGAAGGTGGAACGCACCTTAGTGGATTTAGAAGTGCTTTAACACGTGTTGTGAATGATTACGCACGTAAGAAGGGTTTCTTAAAAGAAAAAGATACAAACCTTACAGGTGATGATATCCGTGAAGGCCTTACAGCCATCATTTCAGTTAAGTTAACGGATCCACAGTTTGAAGGTCAAACAAAGACCAAACTTGGAAACAGTGAAATGCGCGGAATCACAGAAGCTGTTACTGGAGATGTTATATCTACTTTCCTTGAAGAGAATCCGGGCGAAGGCAAAATTATCGTTGATAAATGTCTTCGAGCGGCAAGAGCGAGAGAAGCAGCAAGAAAAGCGCGTGATTTGACGCGCCGTAAAGGTGTTCTTGATGGAATGGCTCTACCTGGCAAGCTGGCTGACTGTTCGGAAAGAGATCCGGCTCTCAGCGAAGTTTACATTGTCGAAGGGGACTCTGCCGGAGGTTCGGCAAAGCAAGGTCGTGATAGAGCTACACAAGCGATTCTGCCACTGCGTGGTAAAATCCTGAACGTAGAGAAAGCAAATTTATCACGTATTCTCAATTCGTCAGAAATCAGAGCGATGATCACAGCATTCGGTTGTGGCATTGGTGAAGATTTTGATCTTGAAAAGCTTAGATATCATAAAATTGTTATCATGACCGATGCCGATGTGGATGGTGCGCACATTCGTACGTTACTACTCACATTTATGTTCCGGTACATGAGACCACTTATTGATAATGGCCATATATTTATTGCTATGCCGCCTTTATACAAGGTAAAGAAGAAGAGTAAAGAATACTACACGTATTCTGATGCTGAGCTAGAAAAATTACTGCAGGAAATCGGCCGTTCTCCAATGCCACAGATCCAGCGCTACAAGGGTCTTGGTGAGATGAATCCTGAGCAATTATGGACAACAACGATGGATCCTGAGGTTCGCACAATGATTAAAGTTAATATTGAGGATGCCGTGGAAGCGGATATGATCTTCACGACATTAATGGGTGAGAAAGTTGAGCCACGTCGTGAGTTCATCGATAAGTATGCCAAAGATGTAACTAATCTGGATATATAGAGGTGTGTTTGAATGAATGACACAAACGAAAGAGTCATAGGTATAGATATACGGGACGAAATGAAACAGTCCTATCTTGATTACGCAATGAGCGTAATTGTCAGCCGTGCTCTGCCGGATGTTCGTGATGGTCTAAAGCCTGTTCATCGACGTATCTTGTATGCGATGAACGAAATTGGCTTTACACATGACAAGCAGCATAGAAAATCAGCTCGTATCGTCGGTGAAGTACTGGGTAAGTACCACCCGCATGGTGATTCTTCCGTGTACAACGCGATGGTTCGTATGGCACAGGATTTTTCTATTCGTTACATGCTTGTTGACGGACACGGTAACTTCGGTTCAATCGATGGTGACAGTGCAGCAGCAATGCGTTATACGGAAGCACGTATGACACGCCTTGCATCTGAGTTGATGAAAGACATCGATAAAGACACGGTAGATTTTTCTCCAAACTTTGATGAAACAGAGAAAGAACCAAAGGTTTTACCTGCACGGTTCCCAAATCTTTTAGTCAACGGATCAAATGGTATTGCGGTTGGTCTTGCAACATCAATTCCACCCCACAACCTAGTTGAGGTTATTGATGGTGTTGTAAAAATGATTGATGAGCCTGAAACTGACGTTGAAGACTTGATTGAAATCATTAAAGGACCAGACTTCCCAACGGGTGCTGAAATCATGGGCATGGAAGCAATCAAACAAGCTTATAGAACCGGTCGTGGACGTGTTCGTGTTCGTTCAAAATACACTATCGAAGAAATTCGTAAAGGTAAGATGGCGATCATCATCACTGAGATTCCATACCAAGTCAATAAGTCTAAAATGATTGAAGGCATTGCAGATTTGGTTCGAAACAAAAAAATTGACGGAATCACGGATCTTCGTGATGAATCCAATAGAAATGGTATTCGAGTTGTTGTTGAACTTAGACGTGATGTGAATCCAAACGTCGTTGTTAACAAGCTGTTCAAGCATTCACAGCTACAAGGCACATATTCAATGATTATGATTGCCCTTGTCGATAATCAACCAAAAGTTCTAAACTTGCATCAAATACTTTCACACTATCTGGCTCACCAGAAAGAAGTGGAAACACGCCGTGTGAAGTATGACCTTGCAAAAGCTGAGCATAGAGCTCATATTTTAGAAGGTCTACGAATTGCCATTGATAATATTGATGAAGTGATCAAGACCATTCGTGGTTCTGAGAGTACAGCAGTGGCCAAAGCGGCACTGATAGAGAACTTCACATTATCAGAAATTCAAGCACAAGCAATCCTAGATATGCGTCTTCAGAGATTGACGGGTCTTGAACGCGACAAGATCGAAAATGAGTATCAGCAAATTCTGCTCAAAATCAAGGAACTTAAAGCAATTCTTGCAGATGAAAAGCTGCTTACAGCGATTATCCGTGAAGATTTAATTCGTATTCGTGATCGTTATGGCGATGCACGTCGTACGGAAATTTCGTTTGCAATTGATGAAATTAATATGGAAGATTTGATTGAACAAGATGAGGTTGTTGTGACATTGACTCATGCTGGTTATATTAAGCGTGTTTCTTCAAGCACATACCAAAGTCAAAAACGTGGTGGACGTGGTAAACAAGGTATGGCAACGAAAGAAGAAGATTTTGTTGAACATATTTACTCAATGTCTACGCATGACAATTTACTTGTCTTCACAAACTTCGGTAAAGTTTATAGGCTGAAAACATACGAGATTCCAGATGCAACTCGAATTTCAAAGGGCACAAATATTGTGAACTTGGTTCAACTTGAGCCTGATGAAATCGTAACAACGATGATGCCTATTAAGGACTTCAATACGGGTTACCTTGTCTTCGCTACGAAGATGGGTACAATCAAGAAGACAGCATTAAAAAAGCTGGACTCTAACCGTAAATCAGGTCTTATTGCGATCAACCTGAATGTTGGTGATGAGCTTATTAACATTCGTGAAACATCAGGAAATGATGAAATGATCATCGTAAGCCGTAAAGGTAAATCGATTCGTTTCCATGAAACTGATGTTCGTGAAATGGGCCGTACTGCTACAGGTGTTCGCGGTATCCAACTTGATTCCGATGATGCTGTTGTTGTTATGGAGCGTATCGAGCCAGAGTCAAAACTACTCGTAGTTAGTGAAAATGGTTATGGTAAGCAAACATCAATTGAGGAATACCGTTTACAAACACGTGGTGGTAAGGGTATTAAAACTTACAATGTCACTGAGAAGACGGGTGAACTTATTGGTGCACAAATTGTTCTTCCAGGCGATGAAATTATGATCATCAATAATATTGGTGTTCTTATCCGTCTAAGTGTTGATGATATTTCTACAATGGGCCGCTCTACGTCCGGTGTAACGCTTATGCGTACAAAAGACGAAAGTACACTCGTTTCTCTAGCTAAAATTCAAGAGAAGGACGACGAGGAAGATACAGAGGGCACTCCGGAAGAAAATGTAAATGAAAATTCTGAAGCTGTTGTTGAAGAAAAATCAGAAGCACCTACAGAAGAGTAAACAGAAGTAGTTCGTATACATTTAAAGCCATTCGAAATGAAAATTTCGAATGGCTTTTTTAATTTATCTGTTTAAACAAACCCATGAGGGGAATATTAGCAATATAGCCCCCTTTAATATATTTGATTCGAGTTGTCAGGAGTCTTTTGATAAAAGACTCCCTTTTTTTGCGCATTTTGAAGTGAACAAAAGTTATTTTCAAAGTTTATTCAAGGATCTCTTTTGCATATTAAAAGGCCACACATTCTGTGTGGCCTTTCATCTTACTATTATTAATTAAACAATAGAATACGGCATAAAGAACATGATCATAACAACAAGATCCAGCAGGATATAAATCATGATAGATTTTAAGAAGTGATCACGATTTTCCTTGTGACATTTATTTCTATTCCAGTATACAAATATGTTGAGAACAGAGAAAAGTGCAAAGGCGCTCCAGTGTGACGTTGGTGAAGCTAAAAATGGTGGCCACGAACCTTGTGCTGTGAAGAACGGGAAAATGTCCCATCCGAAAGCAACGACTTTACTTGCCATAAACAAAACAATAATCAATAGCGACATCAAATTTTTGTTTTGTTCAGCCCAACTTAGTTTAAACATAAGCACCGGAAGTGCGATGACCATTACAGGCAATAAGACTGTCATCATTGGAGGAATACCAGCTAGAATAAGTGCAGGATACGTTGTAATAGTTCTCATGAAAATGTCGAATAGTGTATCCCGAGAATAATCAAGGCTGTCTTTGATCATCTGAGGGCTATTTGATGATATGAATACTTTATTAACGAGATCGTGCTGCTCATTATGAATTAGATAGTCAAATTCACCAATTTTTAAATATGATGGTTTGACAGAGCTGCGTTCAGACTTCGTTAATTGCCTCATTTCATCAGTACCATGCGTTGTTTTATAAATATTTGGATATGCCTGAACACCCTTCGCAATTTCTGTACGGCCTAAATCAGCAGCCCAGAAGTTGATCAAGTAGCTCAATTGACCATTTTTTTCCTGAAGCAAATAAGGAACGGCTTCATAAGTATCTATCTCATATCCGCTATGCTGAAAATCAGCAGGTGTATTTGACTCAAACATAAAGAAATCAACATAGTTCGTGCCAAAACGACTGTGCTTCATTGTAGATATAACCACAGCTTCATCATCGTCATCGAGTGCCATGGCAATATTAACAGGATTAATAGCACTTAGTGAAGGTAATATGTATAGGCACTCTGTTGTTTGCGTTTTATCGTTAGCTGTCATAACACATAATTTATAAGTGCTGGTTTTCATATTGATAAATGAAATTAATGTTTGATCGGGAGTTATGATACTTTCAGCAAGTTCAATACGACCTTCAAACTCAGGTGTGTAACGAACGGACTCACCATCTTTAATGATTAATACTTCGGAATCGTTAAAAGCGGTTGCATGTTGCGTTGAAAGTTTTACATCCATGCCATCAATTGAGACTGTTTTCCTATCTACTTCCTTAAAATCTTCAGGATTAATAGAAATAAAAGTGACTCTATCAAAGTTCTCTGTAACAGTGATCAGTTCCATTTGACCATTAGTCATCGATCCGGAGAACTCATAAATATCTTGGTCAAAATCAATTTGACCTTCTTTTAATTTATGGCCTTCGACATTGAATGTAGTAAAACTTAAGCGATTTCCTAAAGCAATGATATTAACGAAACTTGAATCGTCAATAGCAATAGCCATTGTATTGTTTGCTGTTAAATTCTCAAAATCCATATCTGGACTATATGCGTCAATTTCAAGTGCATTTGACCAGTTCTCACTTGGGAGTTTAACCTGTTCTGTATAAATAAACGCAAATAGTGAAGAGAAAATCATCAAGAACATTAATATAGTGACAATTTTCCATGGCTGAAACAGTTTTCTCATTATTTTCCCCCTCAATAACCCTAAGCATGGACTTGCATGAATAATCCAGGCTAATTATTAAACAGATTTAGCAAATAGCCATCCTGTTCTGTAGTTTAATACAATTTGAGCCTTAAAATTATTATAATGTATAATTTATGTCATGCAATTAAAAAAGACATAACAAATAGTTAATATTTGTTAATATTCAGAAAATATGTTCATATTATCGTCCGATAAAGCATAATTGCGTTGAGATATTTTGTCTTATAGGTTCGAATTAGGTATAATAAGAATAATACTAGATTATTCTGACAAAACCAGACACATTTTTTGTTTAAGGTATCATGAAGACAGGTAAGAATGATTTAGGCACGATTTTTTGACTCGATCAAAATGAACGGTAGAAAATCTACAAATTAAAGCCAAAGGGGGCAGTAAGATGTCACTGAAAATGAACAAGCAATTTCAGGACATGGATCAATTTTGGTCTGTTGAGTTGATCGGTGATGTTGATATTCAGACGTCAGGTCGCTTAAAAGACGAGCTTAATCAGCTACTGGATCAGCGCGAAAGTAATATTAATATTGATTGCGCTAGTTTAAGTTACATTGATTCAACAGGACTAGGTGTTTTGATTGGCGTGCTAAAGCGCGTAAAGAAAAATGAAAATGAAATATTGATTTCGAACGCACAGCAGAATATTATCAAACTACTTACAATTACGGGACTAGACAAGATATTTGTCATGAAGTAATCACAAGATCTGTAATAACAAAAAAAGGGTGGACGATTTGTATGAAGGATTGCATTTCTTTAACATTGCCTACGAAATCAGAATATGTGAGTGTGGCAAGACTTACTGCATCTGTCGTAGCAAACAATATGGGATTTGACATCGAATCAATCGAAGATATTAAAGTTGCCGTAGGGGAAGCCTGCAATAATGCTGTTTTACATGGTGCATGTCAAACTGAGTTTGACATTAGCTTCACTGTAGAACACAGCGAATTTGTTGTAGATGTACTTGATTGCGGAAACGGATTTAGCATTGATTCGTACAACGAACCAGATTTAATGAATCCAGGTGAAAATGGGCTGGGTATTTTTATTATGAAGTCCTTAATGGATGACGTGACTGTAGAATCGAAAGTTGGAAATGGTACGAAAATTCGTATGGTGAAGCGACTCGTTGTTTAACGCGTTGTAGAAAATAAAGAATAACGCGGACACATTTGGGTTTTATCAGGGGCTGATATTATGACTAGTCAAAGAACCTCCAAGGTGGATGCTGATTTGAAAGCCATGGAGAGTATAAAGGATATTGAAAGCAAAGTACTTTTCAAAATGTATAAAGAATCTAAGCAAATAGAGATTCGTAATGAACTGATCCATCGCTATATGTATATAACGGAAATACTATCAAAAAAATATGTTAACAAAGGGATCGACTATGAAGATATTTATCAGGTTGCTTCTCTTGGACTTATTTATGCGATAGAACGTTATGACGTAGATCGTGGATTTGAATTTTCTAGTTTTGCGACACCAACAATAATCGGGGAGATTAAAAAATATTTCCGAGATAAAGGTTGGTCGGTTCGTGTACCACGACGTATTCAGGAACTCAGTAAGAAGATCAATGTTGCAAAAAGTAAATTGCAGCAAGATTTACAACGTGTGCCTCGCATTGAAGATATCGCTGAATATTTACAATGTACAGAGGAACAAGTTATTGAAGCTATGGAAGCATCGCAAGTATACACGCCGAAATCTCTCGACATCAGTTATGATAGCAGCGGTGATGATAAAGACATTCAATTGCTTGATATAATAGGTGAAGATGATAAGTATTTTGATGTGATTGAAAATCGAGACTTTATCGAAAAATGTATGGAAAAGCTGAATGAAATTGAGCTTAAAATCATTCAAGATAGATTCTTTGAAAGTAAGACGCAAATCCAAGTGGCTAATGAACTCAATGTATCTCAGATGACTGTGTCACGTATGGAGAAGAAAATCATTAAGAAATTTAGAAAAGAGTACAAAAAACTAACCGAAATTTGATTCATCAAAAAAATAATCCCCTTCGAATATATCGAAGGGGATTTTTTATACTGATAATATGAGTTTGTCCTATCTAAAATATAACAAATCCCATTTTTTCTTTGACACGAGTTAGGACTTCTTGAGAAATTTCATTGGCACGTGCCGCGCCTTTTTTCAGAACGTCCTCAACTTCACCGCTAGCAAGAATTTCCTGATGTCTCTGCTGAATTGGTGCAAGTGCATCATTAACAACTTCAACAAGATCTTTCTTAAACGAGCCATATCCAACACCTTTATATTTAGATTCAAGGTCTTCAATAGAGAGGTTACCCAGTTGTGAGTAGATCGCAAGAAGATTTGAAACGCCAGCTTTATTTACTTCATCAAATCGAACTTCCATATCACTATCTGTTGTTGATTTCATGATGCTTTTTTTAATTTTACTCGCTGGTTCAAGCAGTGTGATTTTACTATGCACGTTTGGATTACTTTTTGACATTTTCGCAGTTGGATCATCAAGGGACATGATACGTGCGCCTTCTTTACTAATCAATGGCTCAGGGACAACAAATGTTTCTCCATATTTATTGTTAAAACGTTCTGCAATATCTCGAGTCAACTCAAGATGTTGTTTTTGGTCGTTTCCAACCGGAACGTAATGAGTGTCATATAGAAGAATATCAGCAGCCATGAGTACAGGATAAGTAAATAAACCTGTTGTAATGGCTTTCTGGCCGAAACTTTTATCTTTGAACTGAGTCATTCGATTAAGTTCGCCCATATATGAATTACATTGAAGGAGCCAAGCTAGTTCTGCGTGTGCTGAAACCTGCGATTGCAGGAACAATGTCACTTTGCTTGGGTCAAGGCCGATTGCCATATATAGAGCCGCAAGCTCAAGTGAGTTTTTGTGCAGTTCCTTTGGATCTTGTGGTACGGTTATTGAATGCAGATCAACAACACAATAGAAACAATCCTTGTCGTCCTGTTGTTTGATGAAATTGCGCATCGTAATATAATTGCCTAAATGTATCTGGCCAGTTGGTTGCACACCAGAAAATACTCGTTTCATAAGAACACCTCCAAAATTTGCTTTATCACATTATAATACAGGGATTTCAAAGATTCAACCAATCCGAAAAACCATGTATGGTATTTATTAGTCTATCATAGCACTTTGCATGTATTCATATCATACTGTGCTTTATTTGTATTCCACGTTAATTATACGGATAAGTTATTCAAATGACAATTTATTTGGTTAACTATGCAGTTTTTTTTGCGCCTATTGTTAACTTGTGAAAATCATTTGGTTGACAATGTGCTTTAACTTGATAAAATTAAGGAAAATAAAACTAAGGAGTATACCTCATGGAATTGAAATCATATGTATCCAGTATTGAAAGTTTTAGAGGATTATCAAAAGAGGAAGCCTTTGAATTCCTAAAAGCTTACGAAAACGATGAAATCCAAATAGAAGAGTTCTTAGAAGTGGCTGAGAAGTTTAGACAATATCATATGGGAAATACAGTCGACTTATGTTCTATTATGAATGTAAAAAGCGGTGCATGTTCGGAAGATTGCCGATTCTGTGCACAATCTTCATATTATGAAGCCCCTTCAGATCATTTTGATTTGTGTAAAGCAGATGATATCGTCGCTGAAGCAAAACTTATGGAAGCTGCGGGTGTTGATCGATTTAGTCTTGTGAGCAGTGGTGGATATTTGCATGAAGAGGATCTTATTAACTTAGAGAACATTTATAAGAGAATAAAAAAAGAAACATCTCTAAAAATATGTGCGTCTCATGGAATACTACGTCCAGGACAAGCTGAGAGATTAAAAGAAGCAGGTGTGCTTCGCTATCATCATAATTTAGAATCGTCTAGAGAATACTACAAAGAAGTTTGTTCAACTCATGGATATGAAGAACGTATTCAAACTGTACTTGGCGCTATGAATGCAGATCTAGAAATTTGTAGTGGCGGAATATTCGGATTGGGTGAAACTATGAAAGATCGGATAGACATGGCTTTTGAATTTAAAAAGCTCAATGTGAATTCTATTCCAATTAATATTCTGAATCCGATCCCTGGGACGCCATTTGAAAACAATGAAGAACAGAATATTGATGATTTGCTGTTTATGACTGTATTGTATAGATGGATAATGCCAAAAACAGAAATCAGATTTGCCGGTGGGCGAATGAAACTTGGTGAAAATTCGAAAGTTGCATTCAAAAGTGGAGTTAATGGCGTGTTAACAGGTAATTTCCTAACAACGACAGGATCAGACATAGCATCAGATCGTCAAATGTTTGAAGATATGGGATATAGCTTGAATAGAGAGAAGGCATAACTCATGAAAGGTATATTTGTTGCAGGAACTGATACCGATGTGGGTAAAACTTTCGTTTCAGCATTACTAATTCAGGCTCTTAAAGCAGAAAAAGTTGATCCATATTACTATAAACCAGTTGCCAGTGGTGGTCCCGTTGACTTAGATACGGTGAAAGAATTTGGGGAGCTGGATGAAAATCGTTCATGTTGTCCAATTATATTTGATACACCTTGCTCCCCGCATTTTGCATCAGAACTTGAGCATAGAGTCATTTCAAAAGATGAAATTATGAAAACATGCAAAAGTATTGTTCAAAGTGAAAGCTATACTCTCATCGAAGGGGCTGGCGGTGTTATTGTTCCAATTATGCGTGACGGTTTTGATTTATATGAACTTATAAAAGAAGTTAATTTGCCGGTTGTACTGGTAACAAAGACTGGTGTAGGAACAATCAATCATACATTGCTTACATTGGAATTTTTAAAACTCAAGGAAATTAAGGTGGCGGGTATTGTCTTTAATGGATACGAAGGTGGAACATTTGAAGATGATAATATAGCCCTTATAAGGAAGAGAGTCGACATTCCTGTTCTAGGTATCATACCTAAATTGATGTCAGAACCAAATGTATGTAAGATGAAACAACTTGCTAAAGACAATTTAAGTGAACAAATGCATTACTTACTATAGAATATTTCATCAAATGACTAATAAAGTATAGATTAATATTGAATTTGAGCATATAGAAAGCCCAAAATAATCCATATAAATTTAATGATTACGCCAATTATTTTGGGCTATATATAGGAAGCGACGCAAAATAGAAGTACTGTAAGTTACATGTAGAATCTGTGGAAGTATTTTGAATATTTTTTCTTTATGTTTTAGGGTTGACGGTTACGTAGTGGAATGCTATTATATCTAAGTACCGCACGACAGCGGAACGCAGTCAACACTTAAAAGCATTAGCAACACTGGCTTCTAAAGACTTTTTCAAAAGATCTTAAGAAAGGCCAGAAAAAAATGTTTTGAAAAGATGCTTGACACAAAATAAGTAAGATGTTACAATAATTGAGTCGCTGATTGATGGCGGCACACAAAAAAAGAAACACAACGGTCTTTGAAAATTAAACAGTATAGAACC
>Ga0209272_10001312_pt1 | contig 15986 bp, 14 predicted proteins | sample tdDd002_FD_187125 | JGI IMG/M metagenome (GOLD analysis project Ga0209272, IMG submission 187125) | Marine sediment microbial communities from the Atlantic coast under amendment with organic carbon and nitrate - tdDd00.2 (SPAdes)... | ecosystem: Environmental > Aquatic > Marine > Coastal >... | reverse complement strand
CAATGCCGTAGCCTACAATAAACTCATCTGGAATGTCAAAACCTCTATACGCTACATCGATGTCCGCCTTACGACGTTCCGGCTTATCAAGTAATGTACAAATGGAAAGACTCGCTGTTCCTCTTGATTTGAAATTCATTGTCAAATATTGCAGTGTAAGTCCCGTGTCGATAATATCTTCTACAATCAATACGTTTTTTCCTTCAATGCTGTAATCAAGATCTTTAATAATCTTAACAACACCAGAACTTTGCGTAGAATGTCCATAACTAGACGCAGCTATAAAATCAATTTCTACTGGAATTGTAATTTCACGGATTAAATCCGACATAAACATATTGGCTCCCTTAAGAACACCGACCACCAATAATTCTCTGCCTTCGTAATCCTTTGAAATTTGAGCTCCAAGCTCTTTAACTTTCTCTGCAATCATTTCCTTTGAATAAAGAATTCCTTTAATATCATTAATCATGTTGTCACCCCGTATAAGCTTATCGATTTGATGTCCGTATAGAAGAGGATGCTCATTCGAACATCTTCACACAGAAAATCCGAACATCCACTACATATTATACATCTTAATTCGTATTTTTGCTAGATTTCTGAACGTTTTTTGAAATTTCTTAATAAAACTTCACGTTACTGCCATTTCGCTTAATAGTCATTATCGAAGTTCATACGGTTTTAGTCAAAAACATGTGCATTTAGTGTCAGACAGGAGGCATTTAACCATCTTGGAATAAAAAAACCCGAACGAACAGCGACTTTTCATCTAAAAAAATCGAAATTCGTACGGGTTACAGTCACAAGAAAGGTTTATCGTACCTTCATGCCTGGCGAACACACAATTGTGTCCGATTACGACGTTTACAAAATATGGAATATTAACGAAGACGTAAATGTTCCATCACGATACTATATATAACAGGAATCACGATCAATGTCAATACTGTCGAGATCAACAGACCACTCATAAGAGCGATCGCCATCGGTACAAATAATGGACTACCTGAGTATATAAGCGGCGTTAAGCCTATGATGGTCGTGCTTGTACTTAAAATTATTGGCCGCATACGTTTATTTACGGCGTCAGTACATGCCTCCTCAACTCTCTTGCCTTCACTAAGTTCAATATTGATAAAATCAATAAGGACAATGGCATTGTTCACGACAATACCGAGAAGACTCACCATTCCAAGCATGGCTATAAATGAAAGTTTTTGACCAAATATATAAAGTCCAATAATGGAACCCACAATCGCAAGAGGTACTGTAACAAGGATTATCAGCGGCTGCACAAATGATTTAAACTGTATAAGGAGTATAAGATATACGGCAATCAGAGCAAATATACCCGCACTTGCTACATTCCCAAAGTTCTCACCAATTTTTTCGGGTTCACCATCAAACTTCACTTCAACACCTGTTAATTCCAGTTCACCGAGCCGACCCAAGACTTCTCCTTGAATAACGGATGAGGTGTATCCGTCTGCCACATCACTAAGGACATGGACTGCTAGCTTTCTATTGTATTTCTTTATTACAGGAAGTTGAGAGTCTAATTCCACATCTGCTATTTCCTTTAAAAGAACCTTCTTACCCGTTATGCTGGATTTGATCATAAAATTCTCTAGATCGCTTTTTGAAGATATGTCGCTTTGAACAAGTATTGCGTATTCATTCCCCTTTTGACGGAATGTACTCGCTTCACGACCTCTCAGTGCGATACTCACTTCATTTTGCACATCAAAATTTGAAACTCCAAAATGACTTGTCTTAACACGATCTGGATTAACAACAAACTCGTAAATACGGTCCTCGAAATCATCATCCACATTCATAGTGCCATCAATATCATAGAGCAGTCTTTTGATCTCTTCTGCCGCAGCACCAAGCTGGTCCATATCATCCCCAGTCAAACGAACACGTACCGCCGCGCCAATTGGCTCCGCCTGCTCAAGCTGTTTAACTGTGACTTTCCCGCTTGAAATCTCGCCATCTACTTTTCTCTGGAGGTATGCCACATAATCTGCAATCTCTTCATAGTCCTTGTCTTTACCAAATTGGTTCAGATCTAGTCGAATCATCATTTGTGCAAAATCTTGAGATGGCGCCTGATTCGGAATCGTGTTAAAGAATTTCGGCAAGTCACCACCAATCGCTGATGTGTATGCTCGAATAGGTGCTTCTTCATCTAACATACTGGCCATTTGATCAACAATGGCTTCCGTCTGTTTCAAATTGCCTGATCCATGACTTTTTACATCTAAGTAGAACATATCTGTGTCCGCAAGTGGGAAAAACTGAAGACCTAAAAGTGTGCCGACATACGCAGTTACACCGAGAGCCATAACAATTATAAGAAGTACTGTTTTCCTATGTTTTAACCCTCTTTTAAGCATTTCCTCAAACATATGAGTCACTCGTGATTTTCTTGTTTTTTCTTTTGAAGGTTTAAAGAATATATACGCCATCGAAGGTGTCACAAATAGGGCCACCACATATGATGCCGTCAGTGAAATCATAATGATCTTTGGAAGACTTGAAATGTATTCACCCGCAATTGAATTTAGAAATAAAAACGGCATAAATGCTGCAATTGTTGTAAGTGTTGATGTTAATACAGGAACAGCCACTGATTTTGTACCATTCACACATGCTTTCATGCGGTCTTCGCCTTGATCTATAAGTACTTGAATTGAATCTGATATAACAATACCGTTATCAACAAGCATACCAAGAGATACAATGAGCGCTGCAATGGATATCTGGTGAATATTTATTTTCAGCAGCATCATAAATGTAAACGTTGCAAATATGGACGCTGGGATAGCAGTAGAGACAATCACTGCATTTCTCATACCCATTCCGATAAATACGACTATGATAACAAAGGCTATACCTTGAAGGAGGTTCAGTCCGAAATCATTCACAGATGTTCTTACAGTTTGGGGTTGATATAGTACCTCCTCAAACTGTATGTCTTCAGGCAGCTCATTTCTGAACTCATCAATTGTCATTGCTACATCTTCTCCAACGAGAACAATGTTCATATTCTTTTGAAAATAGCCTGTTAAGAGAACAGCATTTTTATAGCCTTCTTTAATTTTATAGCCGGAATCCACAAGATCAAAATAAACATCAGCCACGTCAGAAAGTTTAACCACTGCACCATTTTCTGATGAAATTCCAACAATGACATCTCTAATTTCTTCAATTGACTCAAACGTTCCATTGGTTTTAACATTAATCTTCGCTGCACCAGAGTCTATTGAACCAGATGGAATTTCAATGTTTTGACCTTTAATAAGCTTCGTTAGCTCATCAAGCGATAAATTCAATTGATTCAACATTTTATAATTCACATTTACAACAATATTCTTTTCTTGCTTACCATCGATTTCGAATCGTGAAATACCATCTAATTCACTGAGTTCAGCTTTTAAGTTTTCAGCATAATCAGCGAGTTCCTCATAGGTGTAATTTTCGCCCGACATACTGATTATAATCCCAGCAGTCTCTACGAGGTCTGTGTTCACATCAATTGTTTCACATTCATCTGGAAGATCATTTTGAATATCCTCCATTTTTTGACGGAGATCACGCCACGCCTCTTCTGTATCTGTTCCATAAGTCAGCCTTACAATATTTACTGAAACAGAGTTTCTAGAATAGGAATTTGAATAGTCGTAGCCCTCAAGTTCGGCTAACTCATCTTCAATTTTCGATGTCACGAGTGACTCCACATCTTCCGGTGAAGCACCCGGGTAAATAACAGTCACCATCGATATCGGTGCATTGATTTCCGGATTTTCCTGCCTTGGTGAAATATAGTAATTGTACGCGCCTAGAATCAATACGATCACAAGTATGAAAAGGGTTATTTTTCTGTGCTTAACAGCTGTATAAATAGATCCACGCATGTGATCCTCCCTATTCTAAAGTAACTTGAACATCCGTAAGATTCTTCAAGTTTTTCATACCTTCTATAACCAATTGTTCACCGGGATTTAAGCCTTCAACAAAAACATCCGTACCATCAACAGTTCCCAGCTCTATGATCCGTTTCATTGCTTTTCCATCTTCGACTAAAAAAACATAGTCCACAGAACTTGATAAGACGGATTGAATCGGTATTCTAATACCTTCCTTTTGACCCAAAACAATTTTCACATCACCCACGGCCCCCACTGGGACGTCAGATTTTTCAATATTGATGGCAACCTGATATGTTCTGGTGTCTTGATCCGGTATATTCTTAACTGACCGAACAACACCTTTTATGATGAGGTCATCCGCACAGAACTCTACAAACATTCCTGCTTGTATTCGTTGAACATCTCTTTGAGAAACACCTGTGTAAACTATCTTTTGATCATTACTGATAGCGAGGACCGGATAACCAGGACTCACCATTTCACCTTCTTCAACCATAACGTTTACAATCTGACCCGCAAAAGGCGCATAAAGAATAGACTCCGATCTCATATTTTTCTTTTGATCACGGCCTACTTTTGCTTGTCTATACTGTTCAAGTGCACTGTTATAATCTGATGTTGATAAATCCAGATTTAGAACACTCATGTCATAGTCTTGCTTTGATACCGCGCCTTGATCATAGAGTATTTTCGTATCTTCCACTGTATTTTTCGCAAAATTTAGAGCATCTTCTGCTTTTGTAAGTTGTGCCCTTGCACTGATTACAGCTGCTTCTGCAGCATCTAGCGCAAAGTCCAAGTCAAGTGGCTCTAATATTGCCAATTCATCTCCAACATTCACAATATCCCCTTCGTTGACATTGAGCCCAAGTAGACGCCCTTGAACCTTAAAGGACTGCTTCACCACTTGGTCTGTACTGATGACTCCAACATAGTCGACAGTATCATCAGAAAGAGTCTTCTTAACCTCAACTGTTTTAACAGGTATTTTTACTTTTTCAATCGCCTGAGGAACTGACCTGTCGACACATGCAGCAAGCCCCAGCGTCAATGATAAACAAAGAACAATCACACTTCTAATTTTTTCATTCATTGATTTCACCTTTCACTCTCTCTTCAATGATTGATAATCTCGTATGCGCTCCATGAAATAAGTAAACCATCAATCCATATATATTCCGGTGCATTTCTTCATCGCTCATATCTGAATTACATACCCTTGTTATGCCATCAATACATGTATTGGCTAAAGAAGTTGATAAAACTTTAAGGTCCATATACCTGTTATCTATATCCGCAAAAATTTCATTATATATTTTATCTACAACCATAACACCAAACTTCTTTCTTACACTTTCGAATTTTGAGCCCTCAGAACACGCCATTAGAATACGAATTTCTTGTCTGTATGTTATAAAAACATCAACAATGCTATTCAGTACCGGATCAATAACAATGTCATAGTCTGGTCTTACTGAATCAGTTCTATTAAAATCAATGTTTTTACTGTGATTCACATTCATAATATGCATTATGGCATCATAAGCTTCATTGACCACTTCCAAGTACAACGCATCTTTGTTTTTAAAGTATCGGTATACATTCCCAACTGTTGTACCCGATTCTTTAGCGATCCCCCGCATTGATGCCTTCTCAAATCCGTTCATTAAAAATGCCTTTTTTGCTTCTATTCGTATTTTGTCCTTTAATTCCTGTTTTAGTATTTGCATTAATAAACCCCCGTTCATTTTTATATTACCCATAATCGAAGAGGAAACCATGAAAAATAAACATTCGTTCACTTTTAACAAAAAGAAATGATCCTACATCAGGCTACGCCATTTGCAGGATCAAATTTCGAATTACATATTCTTAATAAATTCATAAAACTCTTTTGCAGTTCCAGTATAGTCACTTTCCATTTTTTCTTTACCATCATCTATTAAACAATCTGTAACCAACCAAGTTTTTATGCCTAATTTGCCTGCTATGATATCTTCTTGCGCATTATTCCCTACCATCATACATTCTTCAGGTTTTCGCTTTAACACTTTCAATATTTCTTCGTAATATGCTAGCTGTGGTTTACAGTAATGATTGTCTTCGAAAGACGTAATATACTTAAACTCTTCAGGTTCAAATCCCGCCCAACGTATACGGTCATGAATCGCTGGTCTAGGAAACATAGGATTGGTAGCCACAACCACTTCGTACCCTTGTTCTTTAAGATGTTTTACCGCATTGATCATGGCTTCACTTTGAGTTGTTGACGCTTTTACTTTTTGAAAACCTGTTTCATAATATTCCATAAAGTTTTCTTTTATGTGATCTGAATGGTCTCCTAACCTTACGCTAAAGTCTTCCCAGAAAACGTCTTCATTGGTTCTTAATTCTGTATTTTTGACCATTACCTTTGTGGATTCCCACACATTGGACATTAGAACCTTTGGATCAAACACGCCATGAAAGTGTATACCCATTTCACGAAAATAAATATTCGTGAACTTTTCCATATCCATTGGTAAGAGTGTGCCATCTAAATCGAATAGTATTGTTTTTATATTTTTCATAATTTCATCTCCAATATTAATGTATAAACCGGTTTAATTTTAGTCAGATAAAGTGTTGTTATGAGCTTTCTCAATCAACGCTTCAAATATACCGAGCATCTCATCATCTGCAGCAACCATCTTCTCTGGATGCCATTGAACACCAACTACAAAATTTTTACTGATCATTTCAACAGCTTCTATAACACCATCAGTCGCACAGGCTGTTACACGTAATCCATCCCCAATACGATTAACACTTTGATGATGGTAACTGTTAACTATGACTGACTCTCCAAATATCCCGTTCAAGATACTTTTATCCTCAACGCTTATTCTGTGTTCTACTACAAAAGATGGGTTCGTGTCTCTATGCTTAAGTACCTCCCCAGATTTTTCGGTTAAATCCTGATAGAGGCTTCCACCATTTACTACATTAATAATCTGCATACCTCTGCAAATGCCTAGTGTTGGTATGTTTTTCTCAATTGCGAATCTGGCAAGCTCCATCTGATAAAGATCAACCCTTGAGCTAACAATTTCTAGATTCTTATGCTGGTGACGATTCTCCGAATAGAATTTCGGGTGAACATCATATCCACCGGTCATTATAATGCCATCGCAACTTTTAATCTGCTGACAGATGAGTTTCAAGTCATCAACAATAGGTAAGATAATCGGAATACCTCCCGCCTTTACAACGGCATTTACATAGTCCTCATATACGTACGACTGTTGAACTTCATGAGCAACACCAGTCTTCTTCGTCATAACATTTCCTACGATACCTATAATTGGTTTTTGCATTTTCACGACCCCTTTTCTTTTAATAAATGCAAATGATTATTTAAAGAATAAAACAGGTTATATTAACGCATCATAAGCTGGAATTAATTTCATTATCCTAAAACAATTATAACAGCAAAATGCAATTATCATCACTTTTAAGCAATGATAATTGCACTCTAAATTGTTTGAAACGTAAACTGTTCATCAGATATTTTTAAAACATCACCATGTAGGAGCACGATGGCTTGCTTTTCTTCCACCTTTTCATCATTTACAAATGTGCCGTTTACTGACTTTAAATCTCTAACAGCATAACCACTTTCAATGCGAATCAGTTCTGCATGCTGACGCCCAACAGAGGCGTTAAAGTCCAGTAATATGTCTGCCACGCCATCTTGTCTACCTATAACAAGCCGGTCTTTATTTAGTGGGATTTTAAGCCCCCCTCGTCCAATTAATACATGACCATTAAAAGTGCTCCCCAACATAACAGTCCGATCTTTTGAATGAGATTCATGCTGTTCTTCTAAAGAAATGGGCTCGAATCTCTGTTTTTTCAACTTCTCAATTGGCTCTGTTTTCTCATCTTCCTTATGATCATTCATTGACATCATCGCTAGACTCTTTTTCAAAATGAGCAGTATTAGAGCACCTACAACAAGTGTCATTCCGACCTTCTCAGTAAAATCAATCCTCATTGTACGAATCAAAGCGAGTATGACTACAAATAGTGCCATCATAATTGCAATTGACACTTCTTTCAACTTGCCACTCAAGTCAAAGCTTAAACGCTTTTTTTCAGGGTTATCAGAAGGCACTTTTTCCTTGTCCACGTGTATTGAATCAAGACCAAAAGCCGATTCATCAAGTTTTTGTTTTTCCATCACAACTCGACTTTGAAAAGATGCATTCTTCACTTCAGATTCCAGTCGCATTTGAGGCTCAGATGGCTTATGTGCAACTTCCGAGTCGAGTAAATACCAAAGCCCCTTCAAATGCCAACCCGGTTCTTTTAGGTATTTTAGGCACTCAGAAATCATCTGTGAATGCTGAGTTTCTAATCTCACATGCTCGTAAATCAACGTTCGTATCAAAGCTTGCACATACGTTGGCAATGCCTCTTCTGAACGAGCTGCATTTATTTCATGTACACTTGGAGCGTAAATCAGTCCCAACTTCTTTGTTGATGGATCTATGTATACATCATCCGCTGTTAATAAAAATTCTGCACTGTTCAGATAATATTTTTCTGCCTCACCAAGTATAAACAGGAGCTGTTTCAGCAAGTCTGTCAAAACCAACTCATCAATAATATGCCTTGATAAATACTCCGATAATGGCGTGTACCCCTCAATGTCATATTTAAGAGTAACATCATTTTCCATTTGAAAAACAGAAACCGGCATCACACCTTCTGGGCGATGACTTTTGATCATATGTACAGCAATTTTTGTACGATTGTAATCACTGGTGGTTTGTTTGAGTTCTCGCATGATTATCCCCCAATTTTAGTGACATCCACCTTTCCCTTTTCAATATTTTTAAGTTGACCATCGACAAATTTAACAATCGTTTCCTTAAACATCAAAGCAATACCAATCAAAACTGCAGCAATCAGAACAACCTCAACCGTCCCCATTGCATCCTCTTCATAAATAAACCTCTTTAGCTCACTCACTTGAATCCACCTTTATCCTTTCAAATTCATTTTACATATTCATCAGTTGCATGAGCATAGCCGCAGTGATCATGAGCATGACACCGAAAAATATCAACATGCTCGGAAAGACCAATTTCGTTTCCATCTCTTTCGCTGAGAGATTCGCAATTTGTCTTCTACTTTGCCACGCTCGCTGAATGACACGGTCTAAATCAGATTTTGAACTTGAGCCATACCGTTCCATCTGAACAAGCACTGAAGTGAATTCCGCAACCATAGGGTGTCTTAATCTGGTATTCAGATTTTCAAACACTTCTGATGTATTAAGACTCATTTCAAGCTCCTTTACCGCTATCATTATTTGTCTCGTTGATCGACAGTCATCGAGACATCCTGCACTTTTTATAAAAGCATGACGTACACTCATGCCTGATGATATAAACAAGGCACAATTTGAAGAAAATCTTGAAAATTGAATCCCAATCTCCCTTTGATCCACTTTAATCAATCTCTCCATTTCAACAAATTGCACCAAAGTTCCAACAAATAGAGCTACAAATGCACCAATTGCTCCCATTGCAATGGACATCTTACTGGATATGGCATAAATAATGACTAAGACTCCAAGTATAAGGCCCAGTCCCAACCCCCGACTAAGTGCATACTCAAAGGGTTCGCCTTGTTCCAAGGCATAAGCTCGAATTGATCTTCTACGAAAATCTGTAAGGGATAAATTATCTGTGAGTGGCTTCAGTTCTTTTACAAGTTTCATTCCCACTCGATAAAACTTTTTCATATTTACACCTCAATTCGAGTCAGACTTGTGCCTAGCTTTTGTCCAGCCAACATCATAAATAACGAAAAGGTCATAACACATCGACCTATAAATGTCGTATACAAAACTTGAAACATATCAGGCATCACTGAATTTAATATGGCAACCATCACGTAGCCTAAGTAAAAAAGCACTTTCTGTTCAAAAACTTTGCTGGCAGCCAACATTCTAATTTCATTGTCTGTTTCAAGCCTGTCTGAAATCATAGTTGCAGACTCACCAATGAGTGCCTCCATATCTCCGCCGTAATCTTGAACAACACTTAATACCTGTCCGAAATCTTCAATTTCCTTGATCTGGTCTTTTTCACCCCACTGCATAAAATAAGGGCCTGGGTAAGGATCAAGCGCCAGTTTTTGATTCAAATCATAAACCGATCTCATAATCCATGCCTGATCTTCTGGGTATAAAATTCTCAGTTCCCTGTACGCTTCAATCAAGCACTGTTGAATAGCCATTCCCGAAGCGCTTAGTCGCTTAATAACTGATAGAAAGTCAAGAAATGAAACACGTCGTTTTGCTCGCTCTATATCTTCAAGTGCTTCAATCCGCTTTGGTATAAAAAATGCAACATAAAACAATATCAATATCACACCTAAATAATGTCGGTAGAACAACACACCCGTGAATATGGAAAACAACATTGACTCTGCAAATGCTCTTGGAAAATGGGGCGAGTTTCTCACTCGGTTAAGTATGTTTCTAGTTTCCACTTGTTCACCATCTCTCCTGTTTTCTGAAAGCCATTCACACGGTCATAAGCGTAAAGTGTGCCTAGTTCAATTTGATTGTCTTTATAGCCGACCACTTCATCAATAGATACAACACGTCTCATGCCGTCTTTGAACCGTCTTAGATAGACAATCAGGTCGAGTCCACTGGCAATTTGAGTTCTAATCGAGTGAAGCGGCAATTCAGCCGCACCTGAAAGGATCATTGTTTCCAGCCTGTGAAGCATATCAGGACCTGAATTGCTATGACCAGTGGTAATCGAACCTTCATGTCCAGTATTCATTGCCTGAAGCATATCAAGAGCCTCAGATCCCCTCACTTCTCCTACGATAATACGGTCAGGTCTCATGCGTAATGAGGCTTTTATAAGTTCAGTCATGGAAACATTCACATCTGAGTTTTTACCACTTGCACGCGTTTCCATTCGAATGATATTTGGTATTTCATGAAGTTTAAGTTCAGCACTATCTTCTATGGTTACAACACGTTCGTCTTTTGGAATTGAATCACTCAGTGCATTGAGAAATGTGGTCTTACCAGACCCTGTTCCACCACAAATCAAAATATTATGCCTTGATTTCACTGTTTGGCTTAAAAAATTACTCATTTCTTGGTTGAGTGCTTCATAGTCAAGAAGTCTTTTCATTGTCAGTTTTTCTTTTCCAAACTTACGTATTGTCACAACCGCGCCGTCGAGTGCAACTGGCGGAAGCACCACGTTGACTCTCGAACCATCTTTTAACCGAGCATCCGCAATTGGCTCTGATCGATTCACCTTTCGATCCACATCTGAAACAATCTGCTGTACAATGGATTCTAGTCTTTCTGGGGATTCAAACTTTACACCCGTTTCTTCCAGACGTCCGCCTCTTTCAATGAAAATTTTACTGGGACCATTGATCATGATCTCTGTGATTGTTTCATCCTCAAGAAGTGGTTGAAGAACGTCATACCTGCGCATTCTATTAAAAAGTCTTTCCATCAACATTTTTCTATCTACATTGTTCACGGTTCTACACTCGGGTGAGTCCAGCACAGTTTGTTCAATAATGGCCCAGACCCGTTCATCATCAATAGCGTTCCCGGCATTTAATTTATCACGTATAACTCCTATTAAATCATTTAGAATTTCTGGCATGTGTTGCCTCCCGATATGGTGCCGTACAACTGACTCTGGTCTCTATCCTCATCTAATTCTCCAATTGCAATTTCAACTCTTGCATCGCTTTTCTAACAACTTGCGAGAGTTCTGGCGCTGCATTTTCTATTTGTGCACCGTGAATATGATATGTTTTCAAATCAATTCGTCGTGCACTCATATCACCAAACATTGAAAATGCTGTGTCTATCTCTGAAATTGGGTATTCACTCATCCAAATTATCTGACGTGCTCTTTTGAATAACTCTCCAAATTTCAACGAAAACACACTTCCAATATGCCAAATAACAATATCGTAATCCGCCTGTTTGTCTAAAGCTTCAAGTACATTTCTTGATATGTCTTCAGTCCACTGAGAAGCGTCGAATGGATACGGTTTTGGAATCCAGTTATAACCTTCTCTATGTTTAAAGATGAGTGACTCTAAATTGAGCCGTACTTTTTCCTCCGACTCAGATGCATAATATATAAACCTCCCATAAGGATCTGGTACATTTTCTGAATTCCAAAACTTAAGCGAATCATTTCGAGACAATGAAATTATGAGTGTCTTTTTATTCTCTTCGCTTAGTGAAACCACATACTCTGAGCTGAGTTCCTTGCTCAGCTTCGTTTCATATCCGGATGCAATGATAATATGCTCAGTTCTTTCATCTGTAACACCACCTTGTATGGTGCTCATGATTTTTCTCACCAATTGGTCTGCAGTTAAATATTTAAAGAGTAAATTTTTAGAAGCATCCGACTCAGGATCATCCGTTAAAAACAGAATTGGAACACCTGCCAGAACACGAGATTGCTCCACCTTTTCCATTCGTTCATTTAGACTGGATTCAATAATATATAAGTCAACTTCTTTTAATTTCTCCTGCATATCAATTTCAAGTTCTTCATTTAACAACTTATCTAATAGATATTCTTTTTCATCGTAACGGTGCAGTACCAACTCTAAGTCATGATTGTTTTTCGTGTATTTGGAAACCAAATCAAACCATTCATAATCTCGCGTCTCAATATATACAGTTATAACATTCAAAATATCACCTTCCATTTTTTAACATTTTAACTATACCACCATTTCCATTTATTGTAAACGCTTTATTGCAAATAAACTTTCTAATATTAAACACCTTTTATATACAGTTATCATCTTGATTTCATAGTTAATTCCATATATAATTAACATGACTCTGGAGACGGAGTCATCAGTTCTTACGTAAGGGTTCACACAACAAAAAGACATCTGTGCACACACAGATGTCTTTTTGTGTCCATTTTTAATTGTCTTATTAATCGTTACTTAGTGCCGACCACCCAGAACCATGATTTCACGGTCCGGCATATCTGACACAACAGGATTCATGCTTATATCCAACCATCCATCATGAACAATTTGTTTGTCTACATAAATTTCTAAACCGTCTTCAATAAAATATTCGAAATCCGCCGGATTCCGAGGAGCCCACGTTTGTACCGTGATCTCTCGAATGACAGATCAACAGCTTGTCAACTGATCAAGTTTGATCGTCATCTCTTTCGATCGGCACGATCTCATATATTTGAGAACCGCCTCATGAATTGTGAATTTCATATGCCTCAATCCTTTCACTAAAATGTGCGAATATTCCGTGTTAATTTTAGTATACGCCCATCAAGCGAACAACACAACGTCATTAAATCACAAAAAAAGACATCCACCGCTCTCGGGTGAATGTCTTCTTATATTTTGAATGTTGATTTTTATGCAGCCATCTTGCCAGAATCTTCAGCAGGCTTGCTTGCAGATTTAAGCATAGTGATTGAAGTGTAAAGAACTACGCCAATAACCAACCACTTAAGAACGTTAAGAGGCAGAGACTTAACAAAGTAAGCTGCGATAATAACGCCAACGATACCACCAATAGTGATACCTAATGCAGCACGACGGTCATATGCGCCAGTCTTAACAAATTTAACTGATGCAGCAGGCATTAGGAATGCACAAGAACCCATCATGATTGGGAACGCTACAGCAGGAGACATACCTAAGAAATAAATAAGTGCCATACATGGAGCGTAAAGACCAACACCAGCAGTCATAAGAGCACCAAGAATAAAGTTTCCTACGATTGCAAATATAAGTTTACCACCAGTAAGACCGATCGCTTCACCACCACCAGGCATGATACCAAGGCTACCAGCAGCCATAAGACCTGCAGTGATTAGTAGTGCAACACCCATAACCATTTGGATTTTCTTTTCAGGAAGCTTAGATACGAATCCAGCTCCAATCCAAGCACCAATTGTAGCAGCAGCTAGCATACTTACAAGTGTAATTGTTTCAACTTCGATAACCTTCATAAAAATAAATGCTTCCATTACAACAGGAATTGTACAAGATACGTTTAGAGTACCTGGAATAACTCTGTCTTTTGTTTGCTTAAGACCTTTTAAGAGTGCGGTTGTTGGTGCAAATGAACCTATACCTAGTGTATCAAAGAAGTTTGTTAAAAAACCAATACCGATTACTTTACTCCAAGTGTTATCCTCAAGATTATCCTTGTTTTGAGCAAAGTCCATTCCGAATGTTACTGTAAACCAAGCCGTTAGAGCCCCTAGTACACCTAATACAGCTGTTAACATGTTTCATCCTCCTTATACGTTGTGTGATTTATACTAAGCTAAAGCCATACTTTACTGGATCTTCCGGGTCGATAATAAAGTGATTAAAGCCCGTGATATAAGCTGATCCTGTAATTTCTGGTATTATAGCTTTTTGCTTACCTATCATCTCTTCACCGATAATTCGTCCTTTGAACAGTGTCCCCAGAATACTTTCGTAAACGAACTGCTCATCGTGGCCAATTAGACCTTTTGCGTGAAGTGTTGCCAGTTTAGCACTTGTTCCTGTTCCACATGGAGATCTATCAACTTGACCTTGACCAAATACAACAACGTTCTTGTAATCAGCTTCAGGGTGTGTTGGATCATCATAGAACTCTACCAAATCAACTTTGTTGATATGGTGCAGCTCAGGGTGTACAACATCGATGTGTTCGTTAACAGCATCACGAATTTTAAGACCTAGTTCAGAAAACTTTGTCGCATTTTTTGGTTCAACTTTCATGCCAAGTTTTCTAGAATCTACAATCGCAAAGAAACTTCCGCCAAACGAGATGTCTAACTCAACATCACCAACCGAAGGTACTGGTACTACAACATCTTTCATATAATGGAATGCAGGAACATTAACTATTGAAACTTCACGTACTTTGCCGTCAAGAACAGCTGCACGTGCTTCAATAAGGCCTGCAGGAGTGTCCATACGTACTTCAGTAAAAGGCTCAACCATTTCGATCATGCCTGTTTCGATCGCAACCGTAATCGCACCGATAGAACCATGACCACACATGTTCAGGTAACCGCCACCATCCATAAAGATAATGCCGAAATCAGCTTCATCATTTACTGGTGGTGTGATAATAGAACCAAACATATCGCCATGACCACGAGGTTCCAGCATGACAGCAGTACGTAAGTTGTCCATTTTATCTTCTAGGTAGTCCTTTTTGTCAGCCATAGTTTTGCCCGGAATATTCGGAACGCCACCGACAATAATTCTTGTGGGTTCACCCATAGTATGGGAATCCACTACATTTAAACTTCTGATCGCTCTCACAGAATCACCTCTTGTTTTTCATCCAAGTGCAAATTGTTGACAAATATTGTTATTTTTTTAACTTTAATCTTGTCAAAAAACGAGCCTACCGCCTCATTTTCAATTTTAGAAACGCAAGTGCTTTTCGCACGTCTAATCGACCCACAGTATTCTCTCCAACGACTTGTGTCTCAATACCAGATTCTGATTTGTTAAAATCAACAATGGTATCCATATACTGATTGGTCACAACAAACTTACCTACTGTCCCTTGAAAACTTAGGCCCGAAACGGGTATCCCACGAATTCCAAGTTCTTCAATAGTATTCGCATAGTCGACATGAGAGTTGCCCCATCCATCGACTGATATCAGCACGCCATCTACTCGAGCTGCTTCAGCCCATGCGGCAGCGCGTCTGCCTACAAATGTTTTCTCCATATTATCTTGCGGCGTGCCTACGATCAGAACGCCAACTAGATCAATATCATCATCATTTGACAGCACGTCCAACAGTGGATCTCTAAAATGATGTAACGAGGTTTCTTTCGTTGAAGGTCCTATCCCCATTGAAATCCCACCCTTATGTCATCGCCCTAATCGCACCATCTCGGTATTCGTTCGGAGATAGTACAACCGGCACATTGCCCAAATCTATAATTGAGCGGCCACCTGAAAAACCACTTGGC
>Ga0209272_10001310_pt1 | contig 15997 bp, 19 predicted proteins | sample tdDd002_FD_187125 | JGI IMG/M metagenome (GOLD analysis project Ga0209272, IMG submission 187125) | Marine sediment microbial communities from the Atlantic coast under amendment with organic carbon and nitrate - tdDd00.2 (SPAdes)... | ecosystem: Environmental > Aquatic > Marine > Coastal >... | reverse complement strand
GCGAGAAGCGAGAAGCGAGAAGCGAGAAGCGAGAAGCGAGAAGCGAGAAGCGAGAAGCGAGAAGCGAGAAGCGAGAAGCGAGAAGCGAGAAGCGAGAAGCGAGAAGCGAGAAGCGAGAAGCGAGAAAATCTTGGAAGGTTGACGTGAAAGCGTCAACCTTTTTTTCTGGATTTTAGACGTAAGTCCCTAACAAAAAACTCTGTATCAGATACCTACTCAGCATCTATAACGTGCACCTCTCGAAGGGCGCAGCCCGTTCTAAATTCTCGTAGGACGAAGTCCGTTCTCGAAGCGCAGCGTTCTAATTTCTCGACTCTCGGAGCGAAGCGTTCTAGATTCTCGCAGGGCGAAGCCCGATCTCGAAGCGAAGCGCCCTATTTCCCTTCCGGCCCGTATTGGTTTTCTCCATCCGTGCCTTTAAGGAAACCACATTCAACCAGAATCCATAGACCACAGATAAGTGCGGCCATTGAGCTAACTGCCTGTAACATTGTTGGCTGAGCGCCCTGGCTTGGGTCACCGACCGGCATTGTCATACGACCAATCACTAGCGGGATGTTAAGTAACAACCACCAGCTCGACTTACCACGGTCATGCCAGCGTTTAGCGGTAATCGCCAGATCAGGAATCAATACCACCAGTAAGAACACTGGTAAAATCAGATGCGCCATTGAAGGGAACAGCACATTCATTCCCAACGCAAAACCGACAATCATTAAGTAGTAAACCACATTCCAGGTCCAATAGGTTTTGCGCCCTATTCGACCGTGAAAGGAGAATAACAGTTCTTTCATTGACATCTTTAATACCTAAAATATGAAAAAATATTAGATCAACTTAATCTAATTAACGACTTTCTGAAAACTCTCTTTATCCATATCTCGAATGTTCACAGTCAAACTGCGCACATGTCCTGCCTGCTCTGTCAGTACGTCCATCAACTGACGTGACAACTCACGCTTTTGCTCTGGAGTGCGACCATCTAACAGCTCAAAACTAATATGGATAAAGTCTACGCTATCTCCTTCTTCACCTATCAACCAATTATGGCAACGAAGTGCGCGTGATTTGATTGAACCGATATCAAATAGTCCACACTGGATCGCCACTTGATGTAAGTCTTCCAACAACCCTTGAACATTAACGCGTTCATCAACTGAGTTGGAGTATTCCATGACTAGGTTTGGCATAGTATTCCTCAAATGTAAGAGAGTTTCACGACAAAGGGTGAGTGGACAACACTATTACCAATTTCTATGCTTAATTCCGAGCAACTTTCAGCCAATCTGTTCTATGGATCACTGATATACGCGTCAATCACTCCAGATATGTGGCATGACTGCTCCAACCAATAAATGATATCCGGATAAGACATGACGGTAATCATGATCTAACCTATTTTATCTGTTATATTCTTACGAAGATTTTTTACATTAATTGATTAAATACGGAGATATTCCTATGCGTCGTCCTGTAGTGATGGGTAACTGGAAACTTAACGGCAGCAAAGCAATGGTTAAAGAGCTGCTAACTGGTCTTAACGCTGAGCTTGAAGGCGTTGAAGGTGTAGACGTTGCTGTAGCTCCACCAGCTCTATACATCGACCTAGCTGAACAGCTAATCGCTAAAGGTGGTAACAAAATCATCCTAGGTGCACAGAACACTGACCTAAACAACAGCGGTGCATTCACTGGCGACATGTCTCCAGAGATGCTGAAAGATTTCGGTGCAACTCACATCATCATCGGTCACTCTGAGCGTCGTGATTACCACAACGAATCTGACGAGTTCATCGCTAAGAAATTCGCTTTCCTAAAAGAGAACGGCCTGAAGCCAGTTTTCTGTATCGGTGAATCTGAAGCGCAAAACGAAGCGGGTGAAACTGAAGCAGTATGTGCACGTCAAATCAACGCAGTTATCGACGCTTACGGTGTTGAAGCTCTGAACGACGCAATCATCGCTTACGAACCAATCTGGGCTATCGGTACTGGTAAAGCAGCAACAGCTGAAGATGCACAGCGCATCCACGCTTCTATCCGTGCTCTAATCGCAGAGAAGAGCGCAGCAGTAGCTGAGCAAGTAATCATCCAGTACGGTGGTTCTGTTAAACCAGAAAACGCAGAAGCTTACTTCTCACAACCAGACATCGATGGTGCTCTAGTTGGTGGTGCTTCTCTGGACGCTAAGAGCTTTGCAGCAATTGCTAAAGCAGCGGCAGCAGCTAAAGCTTAATTTTTCTGTTGAAAAACGCTCATTAAGGCCAGCAAATGCTGGCCTTTTTTGTGTCTCTCAGCTCAATCAAGTATCCTACGTTTTTCCGCTCATAAATAGTTGTACCGAATGCAGGATAAGCATGGCCTTTTAACTGGCTCAATTCCCCTAGTTCTTCGTCAGATGACCATTCCGATGACTTTCGGCATGATCGCTATTCTGATGTTTAACTTAGTGGATACCTTCTTTATCTCTTTGCTAGGTACCCAAGCTCTTGCGGCAATTAGTTATACCTTCCCTGTGACCTTTGCGGTCAACTGTATCACCATGGGGATTGGTATGGGTCTTTCGACCAGCATTGGACGCTTGCTGGGACAAGGTCAGTCTCAGGATGCGGCGCGCTTTTCTACTCACGGTCTCATACTGGCCGTCACGCTAGTGGTTATCGCATCTGCCATCGGCTTCTTTTCCATCGAGCCACTATTTCTGTCATTGGGTGCAAAGGCAGATCTGATACCACTGATCAAACAATACATGCAGATCTGGTATCTCACGATTCCATTACTCGTGATCCCTATGGCGGGAAACAGTGCGATACGCGCGACCGGAGATACCAAGACGCCAGCCAAGATTATGATGCTGGCCGGGTTTATCAACGGTCTGCTCGATCCTCTGCTGATTTTCGGTCTCGGTCCCTTCCCTGAGTTAGGTATTCAGGGCGCTGCGATCGCCAGTGCATTAAGCTGGTTAGGCGCTTTAATCGGTTCGCTCTATGTACTGGCGAAACGAGAGAAGCTGCTCGCTCTGCCCTGTCTTCATTCTCTTGCTAAGGACTGGAAGCAGATCCTCAAGATTGGTACTCCGGCTGCGCTTTCGAATGCTCTGACACCGATCTCCGGTGCTATCTTGATGATGATGCTCTCTTCTCACGGAACAGCAGCTGTCGCGGCATATGGTGCCGCGCAACGCGTTGAGTCGATTCTGATTCTGGTGTTAATGTCGCTGACCTCAGCACTGACTCCATTTATTGCGCAGAATATGGGGGCAAACAATCCAGCACGCAGCTTTGCTGGCCTGTTTCTCAGTATGCGTTTTTCGATGGTATTCCAACTCGGGATATTCATTATGATGGTGCCGCTCAGTATCCCAATTGCGGCGCTCTTCTCTCAGGAACAAGCGGTAAAGGATCTGCTTTGGCATTACTTATTAGTGGTACCATTTAGCTACGGTTTTCAAGGCATGATGATGATGTTGGTATCGGGACTTAACGCTCTCCATCAGCCTATGCGTGCTTTCCAGTGGAGCTTTATGCGACTGTTCTTATTTACCCTGCCTTGTGCCTGGCTAGGCGGTCAGTGGTATGACATTGAAGGTCTTTTCATCGGCATTGCATTGGGCAACATGATAGGTGGTACATCAGGTTATCTGTATGCGATAAAACTTCGTCGCAAATACCTGACCTCATAAACAAAAACACCGACCATCAGGTCGGTGCTTTATAGATACTCGTCTGTTACTGATTAACCACGAGCTCTTCTTCTTCGTCATCAATCTCGAGATCAACATCTAACGGTTCCTGAGAAAGAATCACACCGGTATTATCCGCGTAAAGGTAGTCTTCAGGAAGGAAGGTTACGCCACCAAAGTTAACCGGAATATCGACTTCGCCAACACCCTGACTGGTTGCTCCAACAGGAATAGAAGCGATAGCCTGAATACCAATACTCATGTCTTCCAGTTCGTCCACCTCGCGAACACAACCGTAGACCACAATACCTTCCCACTCATTCTCTTCCGCCAAAGATGCCAACTCTGCATCAATCAAGGCACGGCGTAGCGAACCACCGCCATCAATCAGAAGAACTCGGCCCAAACCATCCTGCTCTAGGATTTCACGTATTAATCCGTTGTCTTCGTAGCACTTAACCGTAGTTATCTGGCCGGCGAACGATGCGCAACCGCCAAAGTTACTAAACATTGGCTCAACAACATCCACTTGCTCTAAGTAGATGTCGCACAAGGCAGAGGTATTGTATTCCATAGTATTCCTTCCCATACCGTTCGTTATCTCCATCGAGTATATAGGGTCATTAAGTCATTGCAATGACATGCATCATTTAACTGACCAGAGTTTGAGCTATAACCACTCCGGCAAACAGCAAGTTAGTCACCATTGAGCATTTCACTATCACAGGCATCATTGGTGCAATTTGTGCCGGTTGCTGCGCTAGCCAGACCTCTTTACCGTGTTTGTAAGTGACAATAAGACTTAGAAGAAACGGCAAGCTGATCCAGATAGGACTAGGTTGATGGATCAAGTAAGCAGCAAATGCCACCACAGCACCGATAAGAAGCGCAAAATGGTATTGCTTAGCACGCTTTTGCCCGAGCCTTACCGCTACGGTCTTCTTACCACACTGCTGATCATTCTCAATATCACGCATGTTGTTGATGTTGAGTACAGCGACGGCAAGCAGGCCACAGCCAATCGCAGGTAAAATTAATAAAGGGGCGACAATGCCTGTATGCAAGAAGTAAGTCCCCGCAACACCAAGCAGGCCAAAGAAGATAAACACTGAGATATCTCCTAAGCCAACATAACCATAAGGCTTGTTGCCTACGGTATAAGCGATAGCGGCCACAATGGCTAACAGACCTAAGCCAATAAAGGCGAGAATACTCTGCAAGCTTTCTAATGCGTACATAACCAAAGTCAGACCGGCGATAATCGTCAGTACTATGTTAATCAGCATAGCCTGTTTCATCGCTTTCTGACTCACTGCACCAGACTGAATCGCACGCATCGGGCCCAGTCGATTCTCGTTATCGGTCCCTTTTACGGCATCACCATAGTCGTTAGCCAGATTAGACAGAATTTGCAGTAACGTTGCCGTTAAGAAGGCCAGTAAAGCAACGACGATTGAGAACTGATGGGTGGAGTACGCCAATACGCTACCCGTAAGGATAGAAACCAATGCCAGTGGCAGGGTCTTTGGGCGTGCGGCATCAAGCCAGATTTTTATAGACTGTTTCATAGGTTCTAGTTTAGTAACATAGCTCTGAGCTAGAATTGTGGCACATCAAACCTTGCAGATAAAAACAAAAAAAGGCCACCGAAGTGACCTTTTTCCAAATCTTGACCTAAGCGAGGCTTATTTTACACGGCCAACGTATTCGCCAGAGCGAGTATCTACTTTGATTACTTCGCCAATTGCGATGAATAGAGGTACGCGAACTACTGCACCAGTAGATAGTGTTGCAGGTTTACCGCCAGTACCTTGAGTATCGCCTTTCAGACCAGGATCTGTGTCTGTTACTTCTAGCTCAACGAAGTTTGGTGGCGTAACAACGATTGGGTTACCGTTCCAAAGAGTTAGCATACAAGTGTTGTTTTCAACCAACCACTTAGCGTTTTCACCAACAGCTTTTACGTCAGCTGCGATTTGCTCGAACGTTTCGTTGTTCATAAAGTGGTAGAATTCGCCGTCGTTATATAGATAATCTAGGTCGATATCCATTACGTCTGCAACTTCACAAGTTTCACCAGACTTAAAGGTTTTCTCTAGCACTTTACCAGAAAGAAGTTTACGAATTTTTACGCGGTTGAACGCTTGGCCTTTACCTGGCTTAACGTATTCGTTTTCCAAGATAACGCAAGGCTCGTTATCAAGCATTAGTTTTAGACCGCCTTTAAATTCATTGGTGCTAACAGTAGCCATTTTTTCCTCTTACATTCTTAGAGCTAAATTCAATGCCGCACATCATAACCCGAAAAGTTGAATCTGTTGAGCAAAACTGGCTTAAACAGCTAGCGAATGGGATCTCTGATCCTGCAAAACTGCTCGAACAACTTGAAATTGATCCTACCCCTTGGAAGAACGGGTTTGAAGCTCGCAAGCTTTTTGCACAGCGTGTGCCGCAAAGTTTTGTCGATAGAATGGAAAAAGGCAACCCTTACGATCCTCTTTTACGCCAAGTCCTACCGCTGAGTGAAGAGTTCGAAGTTCATCAGGGATACTCCAACGATCCACTGGAAGAACAGAACAATGCTATTCCCGGCTTGCTACACAAATATCGCAACCGAGCACTAATGATTGTCAAAGGTGGCTGTGCGATCAACTGCCGGTACTGTTTCCGTCGTCATTTTCCTTATGATGAAAACAAAGGATCAAAAAGTGTTTGGCAAACTAGCCTCGATTACATTCAACAGCATCCGGAGATCGATGAGATCATTCTCTCTGGCGGTGATCCATTAATGGCTAAGGATGATGAACTAAGTTGGCTGGTTGCTCGTATCGCCGATATTCAGCACGTAAAACGTCTGCGCATTCATTCACGTTTACCCGTTGTCATTCCAGCCCGTATTACCGAGCAACTTACTGAGTTGTTGGGTCAGACACGTCTGCAGGTGATCTTAGTAACGCATATCAACCATGCTCAGGAGATAGATCAAACTCTGGCAAACGCATTAGACAAGCTCAAGCAAGTTGGTGTTACTCTTCTCAACCAAGGCGTTATGCTCAAAGGTGTTAACGATAGTGTTAGCAGCCAGATAGCCCTGAGTAACGCTCTGTTTGAAGCCGGAGTTCTACCCTATTACATGCATGTACTAGACAAGGTACAAGGCGCTGCCCATTTCTTTATTTCCGATCAGCAAGCAAAAGAAATTATGGCCGGCGTCCTGGAACAAACCTCTGGCTACTTAGTACCGAAACTGACTCGAGAGATAGGTGGCCGCGCCAGCAAAACCCCTCTCGACCTACATTTAGAATAGTCATGAAAAGCACTCGCGGATTTACCCTGATTGAACTTGTAATCATCATTGTCGTGCTCGGTATTCTGGCCGTCACGGCGCTACCACGTTTGATAAATCTACAATCCGACGCACGTATATCTGCGCTACAGGGGTTACGTGGCGCAATGCAAGGCGCCAATGAGCAGCTTATCGGACGCTCTGCGTTTGAGGGATTGGATTCCGCCGTCAGTGCTTCCATCGATATTGAAGGTGATAACGTCTCACTGGTTTATGGTTATGCCAAAGCCGATAACGCCAACGCCTGGTCGTTGATTCTTGATGCCAACATTGAGAACGCCACCTGGGGCAGCGACAACGCCGATTGGTACTTCAGCAATACAGATGCAGATGATGGCCTGATTCTCTATATGCCCGCGGGTCGTAGGCAGGCTTCTCTCAACTGTTTTCTACAATACAACGAGGCAACCGCTGACCAGCCACCAAGCCTGACTCTGACCACTGGCGGGTGCTAATACTTTATCTTCAGGATAGAAATCTTTTGTTCGATCGAGTGCTGCAATCTGTGCATACTCCAGCGTTTTGGAGGTCATAATGCAAGCAAATATCGAACAACTATTAGACTTAGGCCCTTTCAGCTGGCTGGCTCTACTCTGCTGTGCAATCAACGGCATTCTAGTCGGTGTTGAACGTCAGACGCGCGGTAAACCCGTAGGTATTCGCACCTCTATTCTGGTTATCTCCGGCACCTACTTCTTTATGTCGATGGCGGTATCGCTATCGCCAAATACGCTCGATCAGGCTCGTGTACTAGGACAGATCATCACTGGTGTCGGCTTTCTTGGTGCAGGGGTAATGATGACACTCGATGGAAAGATTCATGGTGTGACCTCTGCGGCGGTAATCTGGGTACTGGCAGCGCTAGGTATGATGATTGGCCTTGGTTACTTACAGCAGTCAGTCGTTATCACCGTACTCGCTTTAACCGTGTTGCTCGGGGTGGATAAAGCAGAAAACAGAATCAAAGCACTGCGTCGTGGCGTTCACCAGAAATTTCAAAAGCGCAGAGGCGTGCGCTCAGATGCTTGATCTTTATATAAAAACTGAATTATTCCCTCCATTTAAGCATCGTTATATTGATAACAAACAAAGAAGCGGTGGATTGTAAAAGTCGTTGACGAGATAACTCTCTGACCTCACATTTCACCTACCTCTTTCGGGGTAGCATGATCGCAATTTCCACTTACTGTAGGGTTCGATTATGTTTTACGTGCATATGCTCCTGCTTCTGACGGTGATTTTTATCGGTATCCGCCATGGAGGCATTGCTTTTGGTTTACTCGGTGGTCTGGGCGTTTCCGTTCTGGCCTTCGTATTTGGCATCGCACCGGGGTCACCACCAATCAGTGTTATGCTGATCATTCTTGCTGTTGTTGCAGCATCCGCCACATTAGAAGCGACTGGTGGTCTTAAGCTACTGGTAAAATTTGCTGAACGTCTGCTGCGTAAACATCCGAGTCAAATCGTCTTCTTAGGTCCTCTATGTACCTACTCTCTTACTGTTCTGGTGGGCACCGGACACTCGGTTTATCCTCTTCTGCCAGTCATTTATGATGTGGCGTACAAAAAGGGTATCCGTCCAGAGCGACCAATGGCGATGTCGACCGTAGCTTCTCAAATGGGTATCACAGCCAGTCCAATCGCGGCTGCCGCCGCTGTCGTTATGGCAACCGCCGCAGATAACAGTTTAGATATCAGTTTAGTCAACGTGCTATTAGTGACTATCCCTGCGACATTGATTGGTGTTCTCGTTGGCTGTTTGTGGAGCCTGAAACGCGGTAAAGAGCTCGATCAGGATCCAGCCTTTATTGAACGTTGTCAGGATCCGGAATTCAAAGCTCAGTTAATTGATGCAGCAAGCGAAGAAGATAACGATCCGAGCCATGAAGGCATTGCTAAGAAAGGTTTAACCATCTTCCTTGCAGGTATTGCGACGGTTATCTTTGTTGCTATGTTTGGCAAAGACTTAGGTCTGCTTCCGAGTGGAGTTAAGATGTCAGTAGCGATTCAGTTCCTGATGCTCTCTGTTGGTGCCCTGATCTTGCTCACCACTAAAGTCGAACCGAAAAAGATCGTCCACAGTAATGTATTTATTGCCGGTATGACTGCGGTAATCATCATCTTTGGTATTGCATGGATGAGTGACACCATCATAGGTTTCCACAAGCCTTATCTGATCAGCCTGGTGAGTGATATTGTTGCGGCTCATCCATGGACCTTCGCAATTGCAATGTTTGTGGTGTCTGTGTTCCTGAAGAGTCAGGCAGCGGTACTGACCATCATGCTACCACTCGGCTTTGCAATGGGAATCCCGGCTCCAGTGCTAATCGGTGTACTACCGGCATGTTACGCCTACTTCTTCTTCCCATTCTACCCAAGTGATCTGGCAGCGATTACCTTCGACCGCTCTGGAACAACGCAGATTGGTAAGTACGTACTCAACCACAGCTTCTTACTACCAGGCTTCATTGGTGTCGTTACTGCAACTACTGTTGGCTATGTTATCTCGACCATGTTGGTTAACTAGTCCTGAAGCCATAACAAAAAAGCCAGTTGGTTTCCCAACTGGCTTTTTTAATTCAAAATCTTTGTGCGTAAGGCTTAGAACAGCTCTTCAGCAACTTTGAACAGGTCAGTACGTACCGGACGCTTCAGGTTCTCGATCGCATCAATGATATCGTGGTGAACAAGTTGCTCCTTCTGAATACCAACACAGCGACCACCGTGACCTTCCATTAGAAGGTGAACAGCGTAGTTACCCATACGAGATGCAAGTACGCGGTCAAATGCTGTTGGACGACCACCACGCTGGATGTGACCAAGAACAGTAGCACGAGTTTCACGACCTGTTGCCGCTTCGATCTCTTTTGCCAGTTCGTTAGCATCCATCATTAGCTCAGTAAGAGCGATGATTGCGTGCTTTTTACCTTTAGCAATACCATCTTGGATGTTGCCAATCAGCTTCTCTTTGTCTAGACCAGTCTCTGGAGTAATGATGTACTCACAACCACCAGCAATCGCAGACATCAGTGTCAGGTCACCACAGTGACGACCCATGATCTCAACGATAGAAATACGTTGGTGAGAAGAAGAAGTATCACGCAGACGGTCAATCGCATCGATAACCGTGTTTAGCGCAGTCAGGTAACCGATAGTGTAATCTGTACCTGCGATATCATTATCGATAGTGCCTGGAAGACCGATACATGGGTAACCCATTTCAGTAAGTTTCTTCGCACCCATGTAAGAACCATCACCACCAACAACAACCAGTGCTTCAATGCCGTGCTTCTGTAGGTTTTCGATAGCTTTCTGACGAACTTCCACTTCTTTGAATTCTGGGAAACGTGCAGAACCCAGGAAAGTACCACCTTTGTTGATCACATCAGAAACGCTTGAACGATCCAGCTTCTGGATACGGTCTTCGTACAGACCTAAGTAACCATCAAATACACCGTAAACTTCTAGCCCTTCAGATAGTGCAGTACGAACTACGCCACGTACCGCGGCATTCATACCTGGTGCGTCACCGCCACTTGTCAAAACACCGATCTTCTTAATCATGCTCACCCTCGATTTTTGGGAATCTTATTTCAATTTTTACGTTAGCCGCTTTCAGATAAGCCACCAACAAAATTCCTTTAACTGTGCAATATGTTACCTTTCCTAACTAGGAATACTACTTTTATTTGCACCAAATTATGTAACTTTTCTACTTATGTAAGAGTATTACAGCTTTGCTCATTTACTTAATTGATACATATCAGGATCACAGTTAAAAGTAGTATCGCTGAAAAGATAGTCAATAGTTAACGGTTTGTCTGTGTTACTACCCTTACCAACCTTGAGACTTCTGCGCTTTCTCTGCACCCAGTACCACCGAATATGGATCCTGATGAATTAGTACATCCGAATGGGGAAAGAGCTCAAGTAATTTATCTTCTACTTCGTCAGAGATTCGATGCGCCTCAAGCAATCGAATATTATCCTCCAGCTCTAAGTGGAGCTGAATAAAGCGTGTTGGCCCTGACATTCGCGTCCTCAGTTGGTGGACACCAAGTACACCTTCAACATCGAGACAGCACTGACGAATTGCCTTTAACTCTTCATCAGGTAACTTTCGATCGAGTAAGGTTTGCGTCGCTTCCTGAACCATCTTGAAGGCGCTGTAAAGAATAAACACACCAATACCCACCGCAAATACCGCATCCGCCTGAGTAATTCCGAACCAGCTCAAACCGAGCGCCAACATAATTGCCGCATTCATATATAAGTCAGACTGGTAATGGAGAGAGTCTGCGGCGATGGCCTGACTGCCGGTTTTTTTGACCACATGTTTTTGAAAAGTAACCAAACCAAACGTCACTGCGATGGCAAACAGGCTGACATACACGCCGTATTCGGGAGATTGCAGCTCATGGGGTCTAAAGAAGCGTTCAATCCCGTTAAGAATCAGAAAGACAGCAGAGCCTGAAATAAACATCGCCTGAGCTAATGCGGCCAGAGATTCCGCTTTACCATGACCAAAGGTATGTTCACGATCGGCGGGCTGTAATGAGTAACGAACGACAACCAGATTGACCAGCGATGCGGCGATATCAAGCATCGAATCAATCAGTGAGGCCAATAGGCTAACCGAGCCAGTGACCCACCAGGCAACCACTTTCACTACCAATAATAGCGTCGCTACTATCGTCGCTGTCCAAGCCGCCATTGTCACGAGACGGGCATATTCCTGTTTCATAGTACTTTGATTAGTAAGCAAACCTGCCTTAAGTATAACCCTTCACAAGTTGAATAAAAATGACATAAAAAAAGGCGGCTTTACAGCCGCCTTATTCAAATTTACTGACAGATAATTAGCTGAAACGCTTCTGCATTTTCTCAGCGCACTCTGTTGAACGTTCTTGCTGTAGTTCAACAAACTTGGCTTTCTGCTCTGGAGTCAGAATGCTTAGCATCTTGTGCTGCTTCTCTAGCATTTTCACTTTGCGCTCTGTCTGCTGTTCAACCATAGACTTTGCCAGCTCGTTAGCTGCCGCCTGGTCAAAGTTGTCAGCTAATACTAATTGCTGCACTTTAGCGTGTTGAGCCTGTTTCTCTGCGTGGCGTGCTTCAAAGTTCTCTTTGAACGCTGCTTTCATCTCTTGCTTACCTGCTTCACGCATCTCTTTTAGCTGGTCTTTCTGAGCATCAGTCAGGTCTAGTTGACGCATGATACCGCGGTCAAAACCACCGCCACATTCACCATGGCCGCCTTTCTTGTGGTCTTTACCACCGAATGCGTACGCACTTGCTGTGCCTAATGCCAGAGGAAGAACAGCTGCTGCTAATACTACTTTTTTTGCTAATTTCATAATCATACCCTTCAATTTTGTCTGTTGGATGAGCTGTCTTCACAGCGCTTGAGTGTAGAATACGACTTGCTGCGTAAAGCAACGTCTGTAGAGCGTAAAGAATCGTAAAGAGCAACAATGACACTAAATCAATTGATGGTTTAACAGTAAACTATCGGTATCCAAACTAAGTAGAGGCTTTGCTATGCCACATATATTGCTAATTGATGACGATACGGAACTCACTAGTCTTTTGAAAGAGGTGCTCTCTTTTGAAGGGTTTGAGGTATCTGAAGCAAACAACGGTGAAGAGGGACTCGAGCTACTTAGTAATGATATCGACCTGATTTTGCTTGATGTCATGATGCCGAAGCTCAATGGTATGGAAACCCTAAAACGCCTGCGCGAGAACTGGGAGACTCCGGTTTTGATGCTCACCGCAAAAGGTGAAGAGATAGATCGTGTTATTGGTCTCGAACTCGGCGCCGACGACTATTTACCAAAACCATTCAGTGACCGTGAACTACTCGCTCGCATCAGAGCGATCTTACGCCGCACCCAAAGCTCGGCCAATGGTAAGCAGGGGAAAAACTTTGACTGCATCGAATATCAAGACATTCAAATTTACCCGGGTAAACAAGAAGCCTATTGTCAGGGAGAGCTTATGGTTCTTACCACGACAGAATTCGCTCTACTCAGCCACTTTGTTCAGAATCCGGGACAAACACTAACCAAGGAAGCGCTTAGTCTCGATGTGCTTGGTAAACGTCTGGCGGCCTTTGATCGCGCTATCGACATGCATGTTTCTAACCTGCGTAAAAAGCTTCCTGAGCGAAAGGATGGAAAGTCTCGGATTAAAACACTTCGCGGTCGCGGCTATCTACTGGTTGAGGAGGACTAATGCGTCTACCAAAGATTACCAGTTTGTATGGCCGAATCTTTGCCATATTTTGGTTTACCATGTTTCTGGTACTGATGGCGGTATTGTCACTGCCTCATCTGGATCCGCGCAAAGCACGCGATATTCCGGCAGACCAATATGGTCGCCTTATCGAGCTCAAAACGTCTATCGAAAAGAAATTCGTCAAAGAAGATAATCTGGCCAATATCCTATTTAAGCTGGAAGGCTCTTCCCGCTCATCGAGAGATCCAAGACCACGCTTTTTCGTCACTGATCTGGACGGCACTCTGCTCACCACTCAGAACAGAAGAGAGTTCAAGTATAAAGCGCTGCAAAACTTTATTACCAGTGTCGAACTGAACGGTAAGCCTAAGCAAAAACTCTATGGCCACTACATGCTCGCAGGTCCCTTACCTGTCACCTTAGCTCAGCAAGAGCTACTGCTATTTGTCGGCGTGAAGTGGAACCAACCTCCTCCGTTCTTGCTGCGCATGTTTGATAAGCCTTTCCAGCTACTGTTTGCGGTGATGATGGTCAGTACCCCACTGCTGCTATGGTTAGCGTGGGCATTGAGCCAACCCGCTCGTAAGCTTGAACGTGCTGCCAAGCGTGTCGCCAAGGGGGAATTTGTCGTGGATCCTAACCTTGAGAAAGGCACCAGTGAATTCAGGCAAGCCGGCGCAAGCTTCAACCAGATGGTTGAAGCAGTCAATCAGATGATTTCAGGTCAACAAAGATTACTATCCGACATCTCGCACGAGCTTCGTTCTCCCCTCACCCGTCTGCGTATGGCCAATGCGCTCGCAACGCGCAAACAAGGAGAAAGCCCAGAGTTAACTCGCATTGATACCGAGGCGCAACGCTTAGAACAGATGATTGCGGAACTCCTTGAGCTATCGCGCATGCAAGTCGATAGCCATTTGAATCGTGAGCTACAGCCAGTTAGCAGCCTATGGGAAGCGATCTTCTCGGATGCTCAGTTTGAGGCAGAGCAAATGGACAAGACGTTAACCTATAGCGCGCTACCGGACTCTACGATATCTGGCAACCCTAAGTTGCTAATGAGTGCGGTAGATAACATCGTTCGCAATGCCATCTATTACGGTAAAGATCGCATCGAAGTAGATGTTGTTGCCACAGCTCAACAGATCACTATCAGTGTTGATGACAATGGCGAAGGTGTCCCTGACCATGAACTGGAAGCAATCTTCCGCCCCTTCTACCGTGTCTCTACGGCCCGTGACAGACACAGTGGTGGCACAGGTTTAGGCCTGACCATAACAGAGAGTGCCATCAGGCAGCACAGTGGAACCATAGTGGCTCAACGCAGCAAACTGGGTGGTTTATGTGTAACGATAACTCTGCCACTCAATAGCGATAATACCCCTACAAAATCATAGTTGATAATAGATCTCATTATCATTTAAAGTAAATCCTTCGATTACGGAGGATTTACTATGTCGCACACTTTTCCTGAACTTCCTTACACTTACAACTCCCTTGAACCTTACATTGATGAAAAAACAATGGAGGTTCATTACAGCAAGCACCACAGAACCTACTATGATAAATTCATCGCTGCAATCAAGGACAGCGAACTGGAGTCAACCAACCTAAGTGACATTTTCGCTCAGATCTCACAACACTCACCTGCAGTAAGAAACAATGGTGGTGGTTACTACAATCATATTCTGTACTGGAACTGTATGACACCAAACGGTGGTGGTACTCCAAGCGGCGCTTTGGCTCAGGCGATCAAGGATACCTTTGGTAGCTTTGCAGAGTTTCAGGATCAGTTTGCTCAGGCGGCGATCAATACATTCGGTTCAGGCTTCGCGTGGCTTGTGGTCAAGGATGGTCAGCTACACATCAGCTCAACCACCAATCAGGATAACCCACTGATGGATGTTGCTGAGGTTCAGGGCGAGCCAATTCTTGCTCTCGATGTTTGGGAGCACGCCTACTACATCAGCTATCAAAACCGTCGCCCAGACTACATTGATGCGTGGTGGAACGTGGTCAACTGGGATGCTGTCAGCGAATTCTACGCAGTCGCACTAGCACAAGGCCGATAACAAAAACTCACAACGTCAGACTTGGCGGCCGTGGCAAGCCGCCTTATACTTTCAAGCCTCATTTCCATCAACAATTAAGAATTCCAATATGTTTGATATCGCCCTATATGAGCCAGAGATCGCTCCCAACACCGGCAACATTATTCGTTTATGTGCCAACTGCGGAGCCAACCTGCATTTGATTGAGCCATTAGGGTTTGATTTGGAAGAGAAGAAAGTACGCCGAGCGGGGCTGGACTACCATGATCTTGCGCGCGTCACTCGCCACAAAGACTATCAGGCATTTGTCGAATACTTAGAGAAGGAGCGCGGTGACTACCGTATCTTCGCCTGCACCACTAAAACCACAGGCCATCATGTTGATGCTAACTTCCAGAAAGGCGATGTGCTGCTATTTGGTCCTGAGACCCGTGGCCTGCCAGCAGAGCTCATCGAAAGCATGCCAATGGAACAGCGTATCCGCATCCCGATGATGCCAGATGCACGTAGCTTAAACCTTTCAAATGCAGTCGCGATTATTGCTTTTGAGGCATGGCGACAAATGGGGTTTGAGGGAGCGCAATAGCGAGAAGCGAGAAGCGAGAAGCGAGAAGCGAGAAGCGAGAAGCGAGAAGCGAGAAGCGAGAAGCGAGAAGCGAGAAGCGAGAAGCGAGAAGCGAGA
>Ga0209272_10001309_pt1 | contig 16001 bp, 13 predicted proteins | sample tdDd002_FD_187125 | JGI IMG/M metagenome (GOLD analysis project Ga0209272, IMG submission 187125) | Marine sediment microbial communities from the Atlantic coast under amendment with organic carbon and nitrate - tdDd00.2 (SPAdes)... | ecosystem: Environmental > Aquatic > Marine > Coastal >... | reverse complement strand
CCCTGCGGATTATAAGCTGGGGCAGGAAGTACAGGTGATGATTGCTGAAGTAACCGATCTTGGTTACAAAGCCGTGATTGAAGATGCGCACTGGGGCTTGATTTTCAAAACTGAATCATTCGGTAAATTGTTCCCGGGCAAAAAATTGAAGGCCTATATTAAAGAGCTCCGCCCTGATGGCAAGATCAACTTGTCGTTGCAGAAAGCAGGCCGAGGCAAGGTTGACGATCTAGCTGATAAGATCCTGACGACACTAGAACGTAAAGGCGGCTTTGTCCCACTAAGCGATAAGTCTTCACCTGAAGAGATCTTTAAGGAGTTCCGTACCAGTAAGGCAACGTTCAAGAAAACAATCGGCGGTCTGTACAAGAAAGGTCTGATAGTTATTGAACGGGGCGGTATCAGGTTGAACGATAACTAATATTTATTTCTAAGCCGGTGAATATCACCGGCTTTTTTGTGACTGTTGGCATATTATACTGCCTGTTATGCATGTATGTTTGTAGCGTCAAGTTGAAGCTTATAAACGAGGGCATAGTATGCAAGGAAGTAAATTGTCAAAACTCGCGGCTTTGATCGCGCTAATGGTTGCAGCTCCAGTGATAGCTGCTGATGTACCTGCTGATGTAACATTAGCAACGGTACAGGAAATTGTTCGTGGTAACGGTGACGAAGTTCCGACGCTTGATCCTGCATACTCCTCTGATAATGCCAGTGCCCGGGTGATCCAGGATATGTTTGAAGGCTTGGTGACCCAAGATCTCAATGGTGACATCATTCCGGCGCTCGCATCCCACTGGAAGTCGTCCGAGAACGGAAAAGTGTTCACCTTCGTTTTGCGCGAAGACATTAAGTGGTCTAACGGTGAACCTATTACCGCTCATGATTTCGAGTACAGCTTCAAGCGGGTTATTGATCCGAAAACGGCAGCCCCCTATGCTTGGTATTATTCCACTGCGCATATCAACAATGCGGATGCGATTAGCCTCGGTGACAAGGAAGTAGACAGCCTCGGTGTAAAAGCGATAGACGATACGACACTACAGATAACGTTAGACAGGCCTGTACCGCACTTTACCAAAATGCTGGTTCATGAATCGATGTTTCCGGTATACCGCAAGGCTGTTGAAACTTATGGTGACAGATGGACCAAACCTGAGAACATTGTAACCAGTAGTGCCTATAACCTCTCGAAGTGGGTTATCAATGAAAGGTTAGTTCTGGAGCGAAGCCCGTCATATTGGAATGATACAAAGACCGTTATCAATAAAGTAACTTACCTGCCAATTCAAGATCTCAAAGCTGAATATAACCGTTTTCTTACTGGTGAAATTGATATTACATCCTCATTTCCGCTGGAGCTTTACAATACCATTAAAAAGCAACGCCCTGATGAATTGCTGACGGTGCCTTCGTTAGGAACATACTATTACTTGTTCAATATTGATAAAGCGCCGTTTGATGATGCAAGAGTGCGCAAAGCGCTGGCTTATGCGCTTGACCGAGATGTAATTACTGAGGTTATCTTGGGACAAGGTCAACCAGCTGCCTATACAGTGACTCCTCAATCCGTTGCCGGTTATAAAGCTCCTGATCTGGCATGGGAGGAAATGAGCCAGAAAGAACGAAATAACAAAGCGAAGCAGTTGTTGGCGGAAGCCGGTTTTGACAAGTCAAACCCGCTTAAGTTTGAACTTGCATATAATACCAATGAGTCACATAAAAAACTGGCAATTGTGATGGCGTCAATGTGGAAGAAAGCTTTGGGTGTTCAGGTAGAGCTTGCCAATCAGGAGTGGAAGACATTTTTACAGAAGCTTGGCCAGAAAGATTTTACCGTTGCCCGTTATGCCTGGATGGGTGATTACAATGAGGCTTCTACATTCTTATCATATTTTGAAAGCACTGGCATGAATTATTCGAAGTGGAGTAATGATGCCTTCGATAAGGCAATGCAGCAGGCTGCGATAGCTCCTTCAAATAAGGAACGTAACGGGTATTATCAGCAGGCAGAAGAGGTGTTCGCACAGGAGATGCCGGCAATTCCCGTTTACCACTACACTAAAACGGTTCTGAAACAACCTCAGGTTGGTGGATACTCGCTGAAAAATGCGTCTGAAAGTCGTTATAGTCGTGATTTGTATATAACGAAGTAGCACTATGAATAATTCGTTATCTAGAATATAAATAACGGAAAAGCTGGGCATTTATGCTCAGCTTTTTTGTTGAGCAAAATGCCAGTTAAATTCTGTCGGCTATATTATCGATTCTGGTGAAACCATTGCGATAAGAATGACATATGTTGTGAAGCATCTCCACGATCGCTATTTCTGCCCACGACGGATCTTCGTTATTTGATAGAGTTGCCAGCGAATAAGTTGGATAGGGTTAGGTCGATGCATAAAGCGAAAATTGTCATTTTATTTTTGATGTCGGTACTTCTGATTGGCTGTGCATCTCAAAAGAAAGTTGATGCGTTTTTGAATGATACTCAAGAGCAGCTTGAGGACTTTATTACTGCCGAGGAAGGCATTGTTAATCGAGAAGAGCAGCAAGTGATCGTTATTCTCAGCGGCGATAAAAGCTTTCGACACGGAAGTGCAGAAGTTAGAGATAAAGGGCACGCAGTGCTCGAAAAACTATCAGATTTTCTGTCACAGAACCCCAAGTCCACCATTTTTGTCGTAGGCCATACCGACAGCACAGGCTCTGCAGAGTTTAACCAGCGGCTGTCAGAGCAGCGGGCTGTTGCCGTAACTGAATTCTTTGTCTCAGAAGGTATTGATACCAGGAGAGTCAATAGTTACGGAGTAGGCGAGTGGAGCCCAATTGCAAGCAATGAACAAGCATCGGGGCGTCAGGAGAATCGGCGCATCGAAGTTCGGATCACACCAATATTTGACTTGTTCAAGTAGTCAGCGGGTAGATACTGACACTGATTGGTATAAAAGAAGGAAGCCAATGGCTTCCTTCTTTTTTATGCGGGTAAGGATTTTAGCTGCAAACCGAACAGGTCGGCTGTTTGACGAGCTTCATCTCTCGCCAGCTCATGCTCATCGCATCGAGCATCAATACCTTTCCGCTTAGCGGCTGGCCCATGTTGGCAACAACCTTTATTGCTTCCATTGCCTGTACCGCACCCACAATACCGACAACAGGCGACATGATGCCTGCTTCAACGCAGCTTAGCGCCTGTTCGCCGAATAGGGCACTCAGGCATTGGTAACAGGGCTCGTCATTTTGATAGGTATAGACGCTGATCTGACCTTCCATGCGAATAGCCGCTCCTGAAACCAGAGGCGTTTTCGTTTGGTGGCACAGACGATTCAGTTGATTGCGCGTTGCTACATTGTCACTGCAATCAAGCACAATCGAATGTTGCTCAATAAGGGCTAGCAGTTCATTGTCGTCAAGGCGCTTTGCAACCGTTTCAACCTGAGTATTGGGGTTGATAGTGATGAGTGCCTGCTTGGCGGATTCAACCTTCAAGGCGCCTACTGTACTGTCGTTATGCAGCACTTGGCGTTGTAGGTTGGATACCTCAACCTTGTCATCATCGATTAAGGTTAGCTTTCCAACACCGGCAGCTGCCAGATATTGGGTAGACGCACAGCCCAACCCGCCAGCACCAAGGATTAGCATCGAGGATGCTTTTAACGCTTCCTGACCATCAAAATCAAACTGCTTGAGAATGATTTGACGGTTGTAACGCAGCATTTCTGCATCGGTTAGTTCTACCACGGTGTGTTCCTGTTTGATAAAGGTTAATACATAGTGTGGTTGAATAGCTCGATTGTTACGTCCTCTCCAGGCATTACTCGGCCACGCTCTTGTTCAAGTACTACAAAGCAATTAGCCTGATGCATTGAACTGAAGGCGCCAGAGCCTTGGTTACCCGTTGTCGCAACTTCAATCAGGCCTTCGGTGTTGATCTGGTAGATACCGCGCTGGAAGTCAGTACGCCCGGGACGTTTTTTGAATACGGTTGTCGCCTTTGCTTTCAGGCGCTGAGGAGCTTGATACTGGGTATGGCCCGCAAGCTTGGCAATCATCGGCTGAACTAGCTGATACAGAGTGAGCATTGCCGATACAGGGTTACCCGGCAAGCCACAGAACCAAGTGTCTTTAATGGTACCGAATGCGAAAGGCTTACCCGGTTTCATGGCAATTTTCCAGAAGCCGATTTCACCCTGTTCATCGAGAATATCTTTGGTGTAGTCAGCTTCACCTACGCTTACGCCACCAGAGGTGACCAGCACATCAGCTTTAGTGGCTTCATCAAATGCTTCACGTAATTTTTCAGGGTTGTCTGGAATGATCCCAAGATCAATGACATCGCAGCCAAATTTTTCTAATAGGGCACGGATGCCATAGCGGTTGCTGTCATAGATTTGGCCAGCTTCCAGCGGTTCACCAACAGAGCGGAGCTCATCGCCCGTTGAGAAGAACGCAACGCTCGGACGACGGTAGACATTGACAGTGGCAATGCCCAGTGAAGCCAGTAAAGGCATTTCGCGAGCAGTCACACGGTTGCCTTTGGCAACAACGACATCACCCAAGCAAACGTCATCACCGATAGGGCGCACGTTGTCATTGGCTGGTGGCTTGATTAGGAAACGAACACTGTCGCCATCGACTTCAGTTTCTTCCTGCATGATCACCGTATCGGCACCTTCTGGCATCTGGGCACCCGTCATAATGCGGATACACTGGCCTTCGGTACATACCCCCTCGAATGGGATTCCGGCAAATGATTTGCCTGCCAGAGTCAAGGTGTCTGTCTTTTTGAGATCAGCACTACGTAGTGCATAGCCGTCCATCGCCGAGTTGGCAAAAGGCGGTACGTTAATTGGAGAGAGAATATCTTCAGCGATTACCTGTCCCATCGCTTCAGACAAAGAAACAGCATGTACTGTTTCAAGTGGCTTAACTTCTGCCAAAATCTTGGTCAGAGCGGATTCTACAGGCATCAGGCCTGGCGCGTCACAACATCCCATAAGTGGTATCCGTTATAAGTCATTAGCTTATTATAATTTGCATAAGGAATTATTATGACAAAAAAAACGGTTCATCACTAATACCTTAGTAAATTCGTAGTGTATTTTTTGTCATTTACAGGTATCCTGCGAGCTGAATTATCGCTGGCAGTTTTAGAGCGGGCACGTAAATAGCATTGCGCCCACGCCGGTTGGAGGGAAAGAATGACAGCATTAAGCGAATCTGCATTGAAGGTGCGCCAGGCACTGGAAGAGCGTGGACTTGAAACACCCATGACGGACAGGGTGGTAAGCCGCGAAGAGAAGAAAGAGAGAATTGAGTATCACATGCGTGAGATCTTGGAGCTTCTTTCGTTAGACTTATCAGATGATAGCCTGATGGAAACCCCGCATCGTATCGCCAAGATGTATGTAGATGAAGTTTTCTCTGGCCTTGATTATGCCAATTTCCCCAAAATTACAGTTATCGAAAACAAGATGAACTGTGATGAGATGGTTCGAGTTAAAGACATTACCCTGACCAGTACTTGTGAACATCACTTGGTAACTATCGATGGCAAGGCAACCGTTGCTTACATCCCTCGCGGGAAGATTATCGGTCTGTCGAAGATCAACCGTATTGTTCGTTTCTTCGCTCAGCGACCTCAGGTTCAGGAACGCATGACACAGCAGATCCTGGTTGCCCTCCAGACATTACTGGAAAGCGATGATGTAGCAATAACCATGGAAGCAACACACTATTGTGTTAAAGCTCGTGGCGTCATGGATGCGACAAGCTCGACGACTACAACTGCACTCAGCGGGATTTTCAAACGTAATCCAGCTACCCGTGCCGAGTTCCTGAACGGTCTTCGCTAGACGTGAGCATTTAGCTCCACTGTTACCAAATGCCAGTTGGTTTGCCGACTGGCTTTTTTGTCTCTGAGCCTTGGTTATCTATGGATTTAATTAAGCTTTCCCGTATTAGCATGAAACATCTGGTCACGCTTCATGTGATGCTGGATACCCTGAGCGTTACTGTCAGTGCTGAACGTTTATGTCTGAGCCCTTCGTCGGTGAGCAAAACCCTAACGCAACTTCGGGAAAGCCTGAATGACGAGCTCTTTTATCGTCATGGCAATCAGCTCGTTGCCACACCGCTTGCACGTCGTCTTGGGCCAACAGTTCATCAGATGATCAACGAGATGAACCAAATGCTGACTCAGGAAGCCTTTGACCCGTCTCGTTATGAAGGACGCTTTTCTCTCGCGATGCGAGAGAGTACCTTTGAGCTGCTTGCCGCTAAGTTGAGTGCCAAAGTTCTGGCCCTGGCTCCTAATCTCCGGTTGGAAATATGGTCTAAGGACAGTATGGGATTTGAGGGGCTGACGAAAGGTAAGTTAGATTTCATTATGTTGCCGCATGATCGCAGTCAGCCGCCAAGCACCCACAACAATCTTGTATGGGAAACGCTGGTTGATGACGAGATGGTGTGCATGATGAACCCTGACCATCCATTAGCGAATAATACGCTGACGATTGACGAATACCTTAGCTATGGACATGTCGGCATCCTGGATCAGGATTTGAGTGTTCCATTCTTTGAAATGCAGCTAGCACAGCAGCACCGTAAGCGTCGGATTGCCGTGAGTGTTTCTGACTTTGGCGGGGCTGCGCTGATGTGCCATCATAGCGACTTGCTGTTTACCTGTTCAAAACAATGGGCAAATACCGCGATGCAGGCAAAGGGGCTGATTATGAAACCCCTGCCATTTAATTACGGCGAGGTGTCTTATAGTCTGGTGTGGAATCAGCCGAGTATGAATGATCCTGCCCACCGGTGGCTCTACGAGCAGATCTTGGAATCTTGTCGAGAGCTGGAAAACGAGTAGGTATTTTACTCCTGTGTAATATGAACCCCCTCCCTGCCTCCCCCTTGAAAAGAGGGAGGTGTTTTTCTTTAGCTTCTAATTACCACTGCCGGCAGCACAATATTTCGAACTCCCCGCACGGCTAATTGTTCCGCAAACAGGGTTATTTCATTCTTTTCGCATGTTGGCCAATCAAGCGCTTCGCCCGTTACGCCGTGATGCTGAAAAGCATTGAGCCTGATGCGGGTGTCTGTCGGCAATAGCGTGAGATATTTCGCTAATTCATCGATTTCCACGTCAAAGTCAGTAACGGTCGGAATGTATAATAGGCGAAGTTCGTGTAGTTTGTTATGTTGACCTAGCTGTTGGATAGATTGAAATACCCTGTGATGCTCTCGTCCAGTTAGCCATCGATGTGTTTCCTGTTGCCATGCCTTCAAATCGATCATTGCGCCATCGAGAACAGGGAGAACTTTTTTCCATCCGGTTTCGCTTAGGCTGCCATTACTGTCAATCATGCAGCTTAGATGCTGAAGATCTGCAGATGCTTTTATCGCCTCAAATAGATGAATGATGAAGTTAAGTTGCAGGGTGGCTTCGCCGCCTGTGACTGTTATCCCTGAGATAAACAGGCTGTTTTTCCGGATCACGGCCAGCATTCTTTCAACGGTATATTGCTCGGTTTTTGGGTTTGACTGGCGTGGGCAAACAGCAAGGCAGGTATCGCAATGGGTACAAGCGTTAGCATTCCAGCGGACCTGCATTTTACCTGCCGGGCTTGCAGTCGTCATGCTGAGTGCATTGGCTGGGCAATGCTCAATACAGTCGCCGCAATGGTCACATATCCCGATCGTATGTGGGTTATGACAGTTCTTACATTGAAAGTTACAGCCTTGCAGAAAGATAACGAGCCTGTTTCCAGGCCCGTCAACGCAAGAGAAGTTAAGGGTTTTACTGACCGTTGCGGTAGCAAGGTGATTGCTCATGCGAAGCCACTCTTGGTTTACGATTAAGAATGCCGGTATTGCTGGCAGCTTCTGCACCGAGACCTGTGGTATTGGTACGGGAGCCGTGTTCTTTGAACTGCGCAATGTCAGATAGCTTGATCATATAGCCAGTTACGCGGATCAGGTCGTTAGAGTCGACGTTAGCCGTAAATTCGCGCATACCCAAACTTAATGCCCCTTTGCAAAGCTGATACATGGCCTCGGGGTTGGACTTGACAGTTTCATCAATGGTGATGATGTCGCTGATCCCGGATGGGTAATATTGGTGATGCTCGGCCAATGCCTGAATATGACTGACCGGATCCGGTTCAGTACCATAAGGAATGCGAACACCCGGTGTAACATCAAGATCCAAACTGATCCCGCCTTGTGCGTGCAACAATGCTCGTCCGTTGTAGCCGTAGGTCACAGGAGTTGTCTTTACAATTTTATCCAGTGTGGCGGAGATCTGGTAACCGAGCTGGTTGGCTAGGTCGTCATGGCCATAGCTTGCTGTTATCTTATCTTTTTCGAGCAAGATACTTACGGCTTCGGCCATACCGTATATTCCGAACATTGGTGCAAATCGGGATTCTTCGATTAGCTGCTCTTTGACGAGGAAACTATCAAAGAAGTGTGATTGCTGGTGTAAAAATGTCGAGCGCGCTTCAATCAGTTCGTACATCAGTGAGCAGTAGTGAGGTAGCACTTTGGTCAGAAAATCCTTCTGACTTTGCGCTTGAAGTGCCACTTGTTTCAAGTTCATACGAACTAGGGTGTTAGCGCCACCAGCCAGCGGTAGCGAGTTATAGCAGCTTACAATTCCGAAGCCTTTCTCGTCATACGTATTGGCGTGAAGTGGGTAATTGGCAATATGTGGCTTGCTGCATTCGCAGATATTCCCTGTTGCTACGCGCAGTAATTCATCCGGGGTGACTGCTGGGTCGTACATGAAAGTCAAATTTGGCGCGACTTGCTTTAGTTCGGCATCAATACGGAGGATGGTCCGGCAAATAATATTGTCTGTTGGTCCAATGTTGACGTGCATGAAGGCATCGGGAAGTGTGCGATCGAGCATGATCCAAAATAGTTTCAGCTTCCGGTAAATAGTGTCTTCATCTACGCCCTCTGTAAAGGGCATTAGTATGTCGTCAAGTTGTCCGAGATAGACTGGGATGTTGGTAACCGATGGAACATGGTGGTAAAGAATCGTCAGAGCATTGAGCGCTTCATCCAGATTTTCTGATACTGATAGTTCCAAATATTGCGAGCCCTGCTGAAGGAACTTGGCGTAGTCAGGCAGTACATAGCGTGGTTTGAATGGTGCGTTGCCTTCAAACATATCACAGATAACTCCGGTATCTATGGCTGTTTGAACAGGCTCAGAAATCGCGACGTAGGGTAGGCTAGCATCGGCTTCCAAAGCCAGATAGTTGGACTTTTGCTTTGGTGAAAGCGTTGGATCGGTGATGATCTGATGAAATTTGGCCTGTATGGTCATGAACGAATACCCATCTAAAACTTATGGATATAACATTATCGTTTTTGTGTTATTTCCTGAAGTGAAAGTCTTAAAATTATGTGTTTCTGAAATGGAAATCCGTCACTAAGGTTCACAACTGCACTCAGCTTGATAGGGATGCTGATTTATATAACGTATTAAGCTACAACATTGCCATAATCCATAAAACTATTTTAAAGCAGTTATTATAATAAAAAAGTACTAGTAAATATAAATAGTGGTTAATAGTTAATTCAGATATAAACTACTAATTATTAACGGTTATATAAATTAGTCTTAATTTATAACACTATTAATTTGTCACTATGTCACTTTATTGTCTAAATATTAAAGTGCAGTCTAAATTATATAGGACGTTGTAATTATTCTGTTTGAATTTGGTGATATAGGCAATCATGGATTGAGAGCATTAAGCGTATTCTTCCTTAATTAAGGATTGGTTTGTAATGTTCAAAATTATTTGGGTAATTCGTCATGGTTTAAATTTTCTCACCTTCACCGTGTTATTTACTACGGCAGCTTCGGCAGCTCAAAATCAGCTTGGGTGGCAATTTCTCAATCAGCACGAGTTGACTAGTCAGAACAAGCTGTGTGCAGAATCAATTCAGTCATATCACCATGCCTATAATGTTTGCTTTCCCGAACTGATAGAAGAGGGTTATACAGCTAATGATTACTCTCCGGTTTGGGCTGAAGAGTCTTTACGACAGGAGCTTTTTGTTCAGTTAAAGTCGTTGGCTTATGCCGAGCTTGTTCCTGGGGTTGATGAACGGCTTGCGGAGCTTGAACAACTTACTCAATACCAGGATCAGCGCAGTTTTGATCTTCTCGCAACAGATTCGTTGTTGGTCTATAAATCGGTTATTGCTCAGCTCCAGGAAAACCCTAGTTGGTTATTTAAGCATCAGTTATTGGTTGTTCCGCGACAATCTTATGCTGAATTGAATCTCCCGTTTTCTGCCGCCTCGATTAAGGAAGAGCTTTACCGCCTTCGCCCCCAGATTAAACGGTTTGAACGTTCGGTTGCATTGGCTGAATGGTTTCGCAACCAGCTGCCGCATCAGCTTGAACTATCGAGCCATAACCGTGTAATCAAACAGGATCAGTTTATTTCCAATGGCCATCGGCTTCTCGATGTATTGTATAGCTACGGCGATATCAGCCAAATTGATTATGAGGTATTGTCGGAGCTGGAAGTCATCAATAACTCTGGGGAAGTCAATTATGCTATTAGAGCTTTTCAGCGTCGGAACGGACTTGAAGATGACGGCGTTATTGGCCCTGCAACGGCTAAACAACTGACTCTGCCATATTCTGAGGTTGCCAGAGTTATCGCACTTAACCTCCAACGAAGTCGTTTTGGATCGAGAGAAACAGGAAGGCCGCTAATTCAGGTTAATATTCCAGATTATATGTTGAGACTAACCCAGCAAGATGAAGTACTTTTCGAATCTAAGGTTATTGTCGGCAGAACAAGCCGTCCGACTTATTTGTTTTCATCGTCACTTAATACTATGGTTGTCAATCCCTATTGGAATGTTCCTACGACTATCAAGCAGGAAGATGTGATTCCCAAGGTAAAGGAGTCACTTAATTACCTGGCTGAAAAAAACCTGAAGATTGTAAAAAGCTGGCGTGATCGTAGTGTTATTTTGCCCGAGCAAATTGAGTGGAGCACGGTAGACCCAGAAACTTTCCCCTATGAATTTCAGCAAGGGCCGGGTCCGGCGAATGCGTTAGGTAAGGTGAAGTTCCTGATGCCAAATGATTACTCGGTGTTTTTGCATGATACGCCATCGCGAAGGTTATTTGATAAGACGAAACGCAATTTCAGTTCAGGTTGTGTCAGGGTTGAAAAAGCTGATGAACTGGCAGAGATCATCCTTCAGCATCAGCGTCGCTCGGGTATGGCGCCTTATCAGCAAATGGTCAATGACGATGAGCAAGATACGGTTAGCCTGGCAAGAAGGGTGAATGTTGACTTTATGTATGTGACCGCCTGGATCGATGAAAACGAGCAGCTTCAGTTGCGTGAAGATATTTACGGTTATGACCGACCTGGTGATAAGCGTGTAGAGCCACAGTATATAACCCTGAAAGATTTCAGTTACTAAGAAAGTGAAAGTAATTTTGGAAATAGCCTGAGCACGTTGTGTGCTCAGGTTGTGTTTATAATACTGTAGCCTTTTATGAGGCGGGGACAGTTCGAGTTTTCCAGAGCGACCCAATAATCGCAGCAGATATCGTCAGTACAATGACACACAATGAAATCGGTGTCGGAATTGCCCAACTGGTTTCCATCAATAACATCTTGATACCAATGAAGCTGAGGATGAATGCCAGCGCCGGGCGCAGGTAACAGAATCGTGTCAGCATACCTTCGAGAACAAAATACAGCGAACGTAATCCGAGCAAAGCAAAAACATTTGCGGTGAATACAAGGAAAGGTTCCTTGGTAACTGCAAAGATCGCCGGGATCGAATCCAGTGCAAACATCACATCTGTCAGGGCGATTACAGCTATCACGATCATTAACGGCGTGGCTATCCACCCCTGACTATCTCTAACGAGCAACTTGTTTCCTTGATAGGAATCACTGACTCGGAAACATTTCTTGACCAGTCGAACCGGCAGTGAATCAGAGAAGTCATCCTGTTCGTCTTCATCCTCGCTCCACAGTTTATAGCCCGTGTACAACAGAAATGCAGCAAAGACATAGAGCACCCAATGAAATTGGGTAAGTAGCTCGGCACCGACAGCAATCATGATCCCGCGAAGTATCAAGGCGCCAACGACACCAAGCATTAATACCCGGGGTCGTATCGCTTCAGGAACGGCAAACTGACCAAAAATCAGTGCAAAGACAAACAAGTTGTCGACACTGAGTGATTTTTCTAGCAGGTAGCCAGTTAGAAACGCCGTTGCAGCCTCACTATTGGTGTAACTGCTGACCGGTGCCATTTCTTGCCAGTACAGGTAGATAACAAAGTTAAACGTCAAAGCAAGCGCAACCCAGAATAAACTCCAGACAGCGGCTTTTTTTATGGTGACGTTACCGCCACGGGTTTGGTACAAGTCCAGCGCCAGCATGATGACAATCAGAACAGCGAACCCTTCATAGCTAAAAAGGCTCATGGTTTTCTCCTTCCAGGTACGCACGGAAGGGGGGGGAGGATAATAGCCTGACCTTCCGCGCATTAACAAATAGCACAATAGTGCATAAATAATGGCGTTGGTCTCGTCAGAATGGTGCTAAAAGTATGGAATACCTAGCAAATCCATCCTCGACTGCCGGAAGCATGAGGCTTCGGGATGACGACAGGCGAACAAGTGGTGACTACTCCCCAAACAGGTGTATTTTATGAGAACTGTGAGCTGAACGCTAATACTATTTACCACCCAATTGCACTTAATTCAGTGAGTGAAACAGTTGTCGAAATGTCGTTGGAAAGGCAGATAAATGGAAGTGTTGTTTTTTTGACGATAATATGCGGTTTGAATTATTACTCAGTATGTCTTTTAGACGCGATTTTTTATGCCATCAATGTATGCGATATAAGTATTCGTGATGTTGCTCATAGATTCAAAAATTAACTATTAATTCTGTTGGATAGAACTAATTGGTATTTATGAAAATACTGTTACTATTATTTGATGTTGTTCGATAGGTAATCATTACGTTTTTCAATCTTTTTGCTAACAAGTAAATACAGCATGGTCTGTAGATACTATTTTAGCTATTTTTATTGGATATAAAGGCTTAGAAATGGCAGGTCTATCTCTTGTTAAGAAAATAATAGCGGGTGTTTCACTGTTAGTCTTACTCATCGCATCAGTCGGTACATGGATGGCAGTGAATAAAATTTCAGATTTAACTCAAACGAATATTCGCAATGGACTAGCAACGCAAGTGAGTGAAAAGGCTCAATTTGCAAGAGGTTATGTACTTAAATATCAAGCTGTTGTGGATACTTTTCTCAATGGCCCTGATTTGCAGGACTTTATAGAAGAAAGAGACAGTCACGATGATGAATTAAATTCAAAAGAGTATCGCTCAATTGTTAAATACATAAACAAGATGAATAAAGTTGACCCTAATTTATTCAGTTTATTTTTTGCGCTGGAGAAAACAGGCGAATATTTTGATGCCTCTGGGCAATATTTTGACCCCGCAATAAATTTAAAGCAGCGACCATGGTGGAAAACATCAATAAGTAATAAAACGCCTTGGCTAACAACAGCAATTGACGTGAGAAACGGGAATCTAAATGGGGCTATATATATGCCTGTTTATGATGCTTCTGGTGAATTAAAATTCATCGGTGGTGCCGATTTGAAAATAACGGCTCTGCAAAAGGCCCTTTTGGATGAAACTCGCTATCTAGGCCAAGGAACGCCCTTCCTATTTAATGGTAATGGAGAGGTGTTGCTATTCTCAGGAATGGACACTGACAAGGTTAAGGACTTAACCCTCGAAAAGCTTGATCGCGATAATGTAGGTTTTACTCAACTCCGCCATTCTAAAAGCACAACAGCAACCTGGTTTTCAGAGGTTGAATGGCAAGGTCGTAAGCAACTGGTCGCCATCCAGGATATTGCTCTCGAGTATCCGAAAATGGATTGGAAGCTAGCGCTAATGGTGCCAATGTCGATGGTCGAAGAGCCTGTCAGCGAAGCCAGCCAGCAAGCCATTATATTCGCCGTGCTGGGGGTTGTTGTGTTGGCGGTTGCGCTGGGTTTGTTTTGCATAAAGTCGCTGGCCCCTTTGAATCATGCGGCAATGGCCATGCGGGATATTGCCCATGGTGATGGCGATTTGACCCAGCGACTTGTCATGGACCGTGAAGACGAAATCGGACGTGTTGCCCTAGCGTTTAATGATTTTGCCGGCAAAATCCAGACGTTAATTCAGCACAGCCGTGAATTAGCTGGTTATGTCGAGCAAAATAGCCAGGGAATGGAAAAAACAATCAAGGCAACCAATGATGCCGTTCAGGTACAAAAAGATGAACTAGACCAAATAGCGACTGCTGCCACTGAAATGGGGCATGCTGTTCGTGAAATCTCTGCTAATGCCGAGCAGACGCGAACGATGACTCAAGATGCTGAGCTGTTGGTGTCTACAAGCCATGATACGGTTCAGTCTGCAATTCGAAATGTGGAACTACTGTCTGAGGAGATTTTCAATGCCGAGGAGTTGGTGCTAAACCTTCGTCAAGATGCGGATCAGATTGGTCAAGTGCTCAGTGTCATCAGTGATATCGCTGATCAGACAAATTTGTTGGCTTTGAATGCCGCAATTGAAGCGGCGCGTGCTGGTGAGTATGGCAGAGGGTTTGCCGTGGTTGCTGATGAAGTACGAAGTCTCGCGAGTAAAACGCAGCAGTCGACAATCGATATTCATAAAATTATCGAGCAGCTGCAATCCAATACACAGAATGTTACTTCTGTAATGGGACGAAATCGCAGTCAGGCAGAACAAACAACAACCGAGTCGCGTAATGTGGGTGATGCCTTAGATAATATAATGACTGCAATTTCTAATATTCAGGCTCAGACAGAGCAAATTGCCTGTGCAACATCGGAGCAAACCGAGGTTGTTCAAGAGATTGGCCGTAATGTTAACCGCGTAAACGATATGGCTGACGAAACGAGTGCTCAGATGGAGGCCGCTGTCACAGAGACTCAACAACTCAACCATAATAACGGTGAACTACAGAAGGCAATAAACCAGTTCAAAGTGTAGGTACCTTTGAGCTCTTTTAATATAAAAAGCACACTACACTTCAATGACAGAAGGTTGACAAATAAAAGGCATCTTAATTTGGCAAAATTTCAAACAGATACGATACTTAACAGTTACTGAATGTTGCTTTTTTAATCAGTGCAAAAAAAGATTCTTGAATAGATAGCCGCGTTTTAATCCATTCAAATTGATATTATCTTAATGAGCTTAATTTCATAAGGAATAGAACATGGAAAGAAAAATGCTGATACGGAATATTTCTTACATGGAGCGCGAGCTATCAGAAATGAAAAGGGAGCTGGCGACTCTCGATGCAAGGTGGGAGCAGAAAGAAAAAGGTGACTACCGGCATATTGAAGATGATGTAATGTCGGATGATCGCCATTAAGCCCTTGCCCCTTTTTTATATACAATATATTGAGCCTTTGGATCATCGTGATGTAAAGGCTATTTTTCTATGTCGAAGAGATAAAAATGCTTATTATTCTTGAGTTATCATTGGTGTGAATAATAAGAAAGATAAAGAACGTTATTATGTATCAACAATGCTGTTGTTGTTATTTCTACCTCTCAGAGCTTTGCATAGCTAGAAATTTAAAATGGAATACCAGTAAGGTATAAATTTATCCTGGTGTTTATTTATATTTATATTTATTAAAGCAATGATCAACCAAAAAAAACTTGTTGTGGTTATGTTTAACTTTTGTTGCCTTTAATGTCGTTTTTGGGCGGTTTTTTATAATATATTCATGAATATCGTAAAATTGGTTAATATTTCAACAAGGTAAAGCATATGTTTTTAAGGTTTTATTGATGTTAATCAATTGTTCTTAGTGTATTTTAATATTGGTTTTTAGGCCATAAAAGTAAGATCGAACGCAAATTTTGATAAATAAACAA
>Ga0209272_10001308_pt1 | contig 16020 bp, 13 predicted proteins | sample tdDd002_FD_187125 | JGI IMG/M metagenome (GOLD analysis project Ga0209272, IMG submission 187125) | Marine sediment microbial communities from the Atlantic coast under amendment with organic carbon and nitrate - tdDd00.2 (SPAdes)... | ecosystem: Environmental > Aquatic > Marine > Coastal >... | reverse complement strand
CATAAAACACCTTCATAAACAGCCTCTTATGATTTTTCACATGAGATTTTAAATTTATATTCCAATAAATAGGCTCATTCTATTGTTGGGATACAAGCGATTTATTCTCTATCAGTTTTAAAGTATAGTTTAATACTGTATCCCTGTTATTTAAATAATGGTCAATATTAGGAACGACCTTATGGTCGGGAATAATACCATGTTTGTTGGTTAAAGTACTTACAGTAGTTTTAACAATTCGAGTTGGAACACGTAATGTAAGATCAGTATTATCCAGATTATAAGTTTTACTAAAATCATTACAAGTGTATGTACCTCCTGTTTCATCGCCAATAAAAATTCCTAAGTTATTTTCTTTAACCAATGAACAAAAATGACCTGTGGTTGAAAAACACGATCCGTTAATTAATATATATGGCTTGTTTCTGAATCTATTTGGATTTGGTTGAATAGGCTTTTTTAATTTCCCATACCACCTTACACTTTTATCAAAATAAGTAAAAGGTTTATCAGTAATATACTGAAGAAGATAGGATCCGCAATATGGATCGCCTCCACCATTATTTCTTAAATCAATGATTAAATTTTCAATTTGACTTTCATTAATATGCTGAAAGCAACTATCAACAAATGATTTAAAGACAGGCATCTGTTTCTTATAATATCCAAAAGAACGAATTGTAATTCTTGCTGTACTGCTTTCCAAATCCGTATCTAAACAAAGGTTATTTTTGTAATTGTCTAAAAATGTCTTTGTATAAGACAGGTTTTCAGACTGTACCAAATTTACAGCCTCTATTTTATCCTTATGTTTTACCGTAACCTGATACGAGTTTGGCAAACCATAAAACATGGCACACATTTGTCTGAAATAATAATTTACGTTTTCTTTCTTACCTGTTTCATTATAAGCATCACTTGGCAGATGTTTAAATATCTCATTGCGTAGTGTTTCAACATCTACGCCGTTTATGCTTAAAATTTCATCTCCGGCAGATAAACGCTTGGCGTTATTTTTTGGATCCATAATATATAATCTGGAACCATCGTATCTTACATTCATAGGAAAAACCATCGATTTTGGCAGATTATTCAATTCGTTAGCCCAAACAACAGCATGACCACAATGGATGGCTGATACTATTTCTTCACAAATCCATATAAATCTGCCTACTGTTGTTGAATCTGTGATTTTATTGTATTGATCAGCAATGAGCTTATCCAGGGATTCTTTACTTGTAAAAGCGTAAGGTTGAGGATGTTTTTTTAGCAATAGATCAACCATTTGATTAAAATCTTCATGGTAATCTTCTAATGCGTAGATTCTGGTAATATTTCCTGTTGCACTATTAGAATTTGATTTTTGATTACAAGAAAGTAAGGTGAAAGTCGTTAGAAGTAGAATAATATATTTTTTCATCGTATTAAAATTAATTGTTAGGATATAAGATGCCTGTCGGTAAGCAAAGCGAGAACGCAAACAGATGTATTGAAAATTAGATTTGAGCAATACCCTACGTCGCCTCAGAGCAACATATAGTTTATAACCTATGATATGAGTAAATATTATCTCAGATGTAGCATAAGCAATCTGCTGATTACATATAGCTTCAGTCAAGCAAAACAGTTAGGTCGGTAGGGTGTGTCCTTAAATTAAGGCTGAGATTTAAACGGAATCCTGATTTCTGGCTTTTTCTCAATAATTAAACTTGCTATAAACCATAACAATATTGAGAATAGGTAAATAAGTATCCCGTAAATGGTACAAATCATAGTAACTTTTATTGCCGAAAATACCATATAAGGCTTAAGCTCTGTTCCATTTGCAATTATTGCTTCAATGGCATTAAACATATTAGAAAGTCCAGTGAACTGACCCAAAATTCCAATTGTCAGGGTAAATAATCCCAATGATTTTCCATAAGTGAGCTTTCGTAAAGAGATTTCTTTATCGGCTTGTTTGGAACGGTAAGCAAGAATAAAATGATAAATAATCCAGGCAGTTGTAATGATTAATAAAAGTGTTAGAAGTCCCATAAAAAAAGATCCTCCCCTAAAAAATAAATCTTTCATAAATAATTAAATTAGCGATTAATACTTCTGCCAAATTAGGTGAGATAAGCAAATTTAACAAGGTCGAATCCGTTTCTTAAAGGGTTGTTTGTCGACTCTAAATATTAATTATGATATCTTTGACAAAACTAGCCCGAAAAAATTAAATAGAATGCATAAAAAACTGAAAAATCCTTATTACCACATCTCCTATTGGATTTTTGTACTACTCGTCTTGAGTCTAACGTTTGGATTATCGTGGGGGAACAAAACTGCAGCATTTTTCTTCGTAAGCATGCTTCTTCCAATTGTTATGGGAACTTCATATTTTTTCAATTTTGTTCTCGTACCCAAATTTTACCTGACTAAAAGGTATGCACGATTTGCATTTTATACCTTTTGCACGGCTATTGTATCGGTATATCTCGAAATTATCGTTTTAGTTTTTTCATATGTCTATTTTGTAAATTTAAATTATGAGAACCTGAGCCCTAATGCTTCTAAAATTGCTCTATTAGCAGTCATATTGTATTTAATGGTATTTATAGGCTCATTTTTACTGATGATGAGTCAAATAGTGGAGAATGAACAAATAATTCAAAAACTTTTGGTCGAAAAAGAGAAAGTAAAAAAGTCGTTTCTCGAAATCATGTCTAATCGAAAAATGACCAAAATACCATATGAAGATATTGTTTACATTGAAAGTTTATCTGATTATATCAAGGTAATTACCATCAACAAAGAAATTACAAGCAAAGAGAAAATAAGTCGACTATCCGAACGGTTACCCGATGCTTTTTTAAGAATCCACCGTTCATTTATAATAAATACGGATAGAATTAAAGAGCGTTCTCTTGATCAGGTTCTAGTTGATGATATTAGGCTAAATATTGGCCGAAGTTATAGGAAAGAGGTTAAAGAATTATTGAATAATAATACGCCAAATTAAATAACAAATACCGTCAATAATCGCTCATACATCATAGGCTTACCGCAGGCAAAACACAATTCTAAGCTGCGTAGATGAGACGTTAAAAAAAAGGGCTGACTCCTCCGTAAAATCAGCCCTTTCCTCTTATAATGCTACCCAAAGCTGGCGACACAAAAAAAGTGGAATCAATTAAGCAATAACTGATTCAATTCAGCAAAGCCAATAAACCTCGTAAGTTCATTCTAATGAGGTTTTTCTTTTACGCACTAGGAAAATTTTAATCGTTTTTGATAGCTTTACTTAAACTCATGATAAGATTATGCCCTCTCCCATTTGCTAATTACAAAATATTTGATGGAGATATTTAATAATCAACATCTTTAGGGTAAGAATAAGATAGAAAGTAGCAATTTACTATAGAGCATAACCAGTTTTTGAAATTATTTGATCATTTGAAATGGAAAAAATTCTAAAATACATTGATGAAAACTATCATAGCACCCTAACTAAAGGTGAAATTGAAGATCTGGCTTGCTGTTCACAAAGAAATAGTCAACGCCTATTTAAAAGATTCTTTAACGAAACCATAAGCAATTGTCAGAAAAGACTGAGATTGGAAAATGCGTATAAGAGTTTAGTTTACACCGCCGAATCCATTAAAAACATTGCATACGATGTTGGCTACGAGAATCAATCATCGTTTAATAAGGCCTTTGTAAAACATTTCGACATCACGCCTACTGAGGCCAGAAATACAAAGAAGATTCTGTTTAAAGACTATATTCAGCAAAATCAGGACTATGAAAAAAGAATCGATTGCGAACTGGTTCATCTTCCCTTAAAGATCGTTTATTATAAATTGATCATGACCTACAACTACAGTAATGAATCAATAAACCGACTTTGGAATTCAATAGAATTAGACACAAAAAACGATAATAGCACTAACTATTATGGACTCATTTTAGATCAACCGCTTATTTCTGGAAAAGCAAACTGCAGGTATGAAGCATGTATCGATAGTCAGGTAGATTCAAAGGAGTATCTGTCAAAAAATATTTTTGGAAGGAAATATCTAAAATTTACGCATGCAGGTGATTTTGATTCCATCGAAAACACCTATCAACACATATTTTATAATTGGATTTACCATCTAGACTATGAAATTGATAACGGGCCAATAGTCGAACACTATTTAATCGACAATGACATCAAAAATAAGGATGGCTATCGAACTGAAATATTTGTACCTGTAAAATAATTGTCGTTTTAGGAAAAGTGTATGCCAATGGCATTCCATTTCTTTGTCATAGTATTAACGCAACGTAAAAAAGATGGATAAGATGATGTATGCAAGTTTAATGATATTGACAGTTTTAATGTCTTGTAACAAAGAAGATGAAGTTCAAAATACAGAACCTGTGATAGAAGCAGAATACAGCTTTCCTGAAGAAAGTGAAGAACATGAAGGAACATGGTTGCAATGGCCTCATCATTACCAGTATGGCATCGATTTCCGTAAGGATCTGGATGCTACCTGGGTGGCAATAACAAAAGAATTGGTGACTAGCGAAAATGTACACATTGTAGCCTATAACGAAACAGAGAAGAATCGAATCATTGAGCTATTGAAACTTGATCAGGTTTCTTTAGAGAAAATAGATTTTAAAATTTATCAAACCGATGATTTTTGGACTAGAGACAATGGTCCGATTTATGTCCGCAATAAAGATGGCAATTTGCTTATACAAGATTGGGGATTTAATGGCTGGGGTAATAAAACCGATTTTAAAAAGTGTAATACCATTCCAACTAAAATTGCCAAGGATCAAGGCATATCTGTCTTAGATTTAAATGAGATAATGATAAACGAAGGTGGAAGCGTTGAGGCAGATGGCCACGGAACACTTATGGGCTGTAAAAGTTCTATTTTAAATAGCAATAGAAACCCAGGTATGAGCCAAAAAGAAGCTGAAGCCATTTTCACGAAATATTATGGCGTGACTAATTTCATTTGGCTAGACGGTCAAGCTGGGTTAGACATTACAGACCAGCATATCGATGGATTTGCCAGATTTAGCAACTCAAGCACCATAGTAACAATGAACAAAGATGATTTACAGTACTATGATGTAAAGCAATCGGATATTAATAAACTGTATGCGGCCACAAATAAGAATGGGAAAGCCTATGAGTTTATAATTGTTCCTCTAAGTAAAAATGATGTGATGACGACTTACGGAAAAAACGTTGGCAAAGGGTCTTATTGCAACTATTATATTGCAAACACCAAGGTTTTGGTTCCAATATACAAGGATCCCAATGACCAATTGGCTTTAGAGATCATACAAAGCATTTACCCAAACCGAAAAGTTGTTGGTATAGATTGCAGAAACCTATATGCAAATGGAGGAATGATTCATTGTGTCACCCAACAGCAACCCAAAGAATAGAAAGGCAAAAAAACTCTCAATATTAAGAAATAGCTGATTTAATTCAGCCAAAACAATAATCCTCGTGAGTTCATTCTTAGGAGGATTTTTTGTGTTTGAAATTCATAAGGTGGAATGCATCTGAATAATCCCCTCACCTAATTTGACAATAAGAATATTAAACTAGTTTATGTAACTTTACTTAATATAAAAACAAGTGCTTTTATCCCTCCAATATAGCTGGATAACAACACATTTTAAAACGGTATATAAGAAATAACATCCATACTGCTGTTATCCATACGTTGTGCATCATTAAAATCAGACCATGTCAGAGATTAGACTTCAAAAAATTAAAGTAAAGAATTACCGTTCATTTAAAGAGGAACAAACCTTTGATTTTCCAGAAAATGGATATAACAAACCAATATCAATAATTGGTTATAATAATTCAGGGAAAACTAACCTGATGAATGCTATTCTTTATGGGATAGGTGAAAAGTTTGTCAACGCTCAGACTTTTGAAAAAACTGATTTACACAATTTAGATACAGACAATCAAATTGAAATAAAAACTAGAATTGATGCTACTCCATATGGACAGAATCAATATGGTCCTCAGTCTATTGCAGGTGATTACACTATATCAACTACATTAGTCGATAATGAAATTAAATCAAGCATTAGTAAGTCATTCTTTGGAGCAAATAAGCATTATCAAATATTTTATATCAATTTCCACAACATTAAAGAGGAGATTTCAACTAAGAAAACAAGCTGGGGCAATCTAACATCCTTTTTAGCAAAACATATAAAACACATAGTTGAAAATGATGCTGAAATGCTTGCCAAAAAGACAGCTTTCAAAGACAATACTAAGGAAGCAACAAATGAAGTTTTAAATGGATCTCAACTTGATGGATTTATAAATAAGATAAAAGAAAACTATTCAAAAAACCTTAGAAACAATAATTGCTAAGTAGAATTTGGATTACCAGATTATGAAGATATTTTTCTTCAAATGGTTTTTAAGATTGGACTTAATGGGGACAATGCCAATTTAATACCAGTTGACCATTTTGGGGATGGCTATGTTTCAATGTTTGTAATGGCGGTTATTCAAGCAATAGCTGAAAGCAATGTTGATGACAAATGTCTATTTCTCTTTGAAGAACCAGAAAGTTTTCTTCATGAAAACCATCAAGAATACTTTTATAAAATGGTTTTATGCAGCCTTGCAGAAAAAGGCCATCAAGTTATTTACACTACTCATTCTGACAGAATGATTGATATTTTTGATACTAAAAGCATCATTAGAATTGACTTCGATGAAAATGAAAAAAGAAGTGTAAAAAAGTATAACAAAATAGCTCAGTTTCAATCTCAGAATGAAAATATAATATCACTGGACAACTTTAATAGTTTCATAAAATCAGTTGAACCCAACTTAAATAAAATACTATTTAGTCGCAAAGTTGTTCTGGTTGAAGGACCTAATGATTTATTATCATACAACTATGCCATTGAGAATAAAATCAATTCAATTAAGAGTGACCTTAAATATTCGAAAGCATATTTGAATTTCAAAAATATTTCGATAGTAGTGCATCATGGTAAGTCAACAGCCATATTACTCATAGAATTATGCAAACATTTTGGGCTTGACTTTTTTGTCATAAACGACTGGGACTTTGAAACTAACTTTATTGACGCGGTAAATGTTTTCGAAGAAGAAAATCATCTTAAAGAATCCCAACTCTATTTAATAGAAAATGAAGAAGAGAGGTCAGCTACAAAAAAAGGAATGATAACAACGAATTGGAAATTATTGAAAGCAGCAACCCTAGCTAATATTCACTTTAATATTCCAAAATTGGAGCAAGTTTTAGGTTATGATTCTGACAATAAAAGTAGTTTAGGGATTTGGAATAGACTCAATGAGATAGATGAGTTTTCAAATGATTTTTTTCCAGATTCTCTTTTTGAGTTTCTTGAAATTAATGAGTTAGCTGAAGAAAATGAAGAAAACCAACCTGCTATAGCAGATGATAATTTACCTTTTTAAAAACGAATGCATAACAATGTATATAGCGCATAGCACCCTACGGGATGCTACGACACCATACACGGGCCGTTAATAAAAGCTTAGAAAAAAAGGGCTGACTCCTCTGTGGAATCACCCCTTTTCTTTATAATTCTAGCCAAAGTTGATGAAACAAAAAAGGTGGATTCAAATATGAATCCACCTTTTCTTATAATGTTAAGTTTCTATGTTTAGTTTTCTTCTCCCTTAAGAAATTTCGCGGCCCAAAGGTCTTTCTTCTGATCTTCAGGAGCAAGTTCCACTGATTTTTTAGCTTGAACTTTAGCTTCCTCTTTTTGTCCTACTTTATTCAACAAGAAAGCGTAAGTATCAATGTTTGCAAAGTTGGCATTCAATTCAACCGAACGTTTAGCCATTTTAACAGCTGTATTTAAAAGCTCTTGACCAAGCTTTTCTTTAGCTTCGGCAATGCCCCATGCGTAACGATTCAGATTCTCTGAATTGTCAAAATCATACTTAATTGCATAGTCAGCCATTGCCTGATAAAACTTCTTTTGATCAGGATCTCTTCTAAGCATATTCATATCCATAAATGCAACAACCTTTGTTCCCACTTCTTTATCGAGTGCAATAAATTCCTGCTTCTTAAGATTAAAAGCATCCATATCGCCTTTACGAGCAAACTGTCCCAATTCTCCCATCATGGTATATTCCAGGAATTGATTTACTTGCCCTTTATCAGCTACAGCATAAAACTTGGATTTATTCTTCAATACGAAGTGATAAATAGGGTTTGAGGTACTTTTAACTGTATTGGTTATTAACTCAGCATCACCAGAATTAATCAATTCTTCAGGTTTCTTACTTGAGAAATAAGCATCTGTCGCTTCTTTCACATCAATACCTGCTCTTGAAGAAGTCATGATATACTTTTGCATGAATTCAGAATTGCGATCTCCCTTTTTGAATCGCTTATCCAAAGCAGACCAATTGTTCTCTTTATCTAAAGCTAATGTCGCTGTTGCTATTAAGGAATTAGCATCGCCAGCTCCCATGGTTTTGTGCTGAATATTGCCATCACCATCTAACCACAATAAAGTAGGAAAAGCAGAAACCTGATATCTACTCATTAAAGGCTTACCAGCTTCTGATTCCATGTCCATTTTTACATTCACGAAATTCTTATTAAAGAAATCGCCGACTTCTTTCTGAGTAAAAACATTTTTTGCCAGATACTTGCAAGGACCACACCATGTGGTATAACAATCCACAAACACAACTTTGTTTTCTTTTTTTGCCTTAGCCAAAGCCTCGGAAAAAGTACCATGTTCGAATTCAATGCCCTGTGAAAACACATTTGAGAAAACGAATAAGGCTACTAAGGACAGGATAATCTTTTTCATATTAATTAGGATTTTATGATTACACATTTAATGTGCAAGGGTTAAATTATACTTATTGACTACTATTAAGACCCGCATTATCGTAGATTGGGTGAATATAATTCTATTAAAATATGTTAAAAATACAAATGTAATTTTAATTAATCACCCTTTACCCTCAATCAATTACTCTTACCAAAAATTAATCGTTGGAAATATGAAAACAAAAAAAAGGTGGATTCAATTAAGAATCCACCTTTTTCCTATAAGTAAATTGAATAAGCTCACATGTAATAAGAACTCAAAACCAGCCAAACCATTTAATTCTCTTTACACTGAATGCTTATCCAATTCTAAATTTCTTACCAGAACAAAGCATATAGTGCAACCAAAACAATGATAATCGCATAGGATACAATATTGAATGTTTTACCTGTTTTAAAGGTTTCTTTGCTAATTTCAATTCCTTTAGAATCATCAGCACCTTTATTTTGCATATAACTTACAATAGCTATTATTGCCATTGAAATAAGACATGTTATTCCCATTTGATCAAGAAAAGGGAATGATGGGAACAGACCTTCCACAGCCGAACCTTCAACCCATCCCTTAGGTCCAATCTTTAAAAACATAGCAATTGGAATAGAAGCCAGAATACCTACAATCGCGGCTCTATTGGTTGCTTTCTTCCAGAAAAGACCTAACAAGAATACAGCCAAAATTCCCGGACTCACAACACCTGAGTATTCCTGAATAAACTGAAAGGCCTGATCTAAACCAGCAAGTTGCGGTGCTATAAAACAAGCAATAACCAAAGCTCCTGCAGCAGACAAACGTCCTACATTAACGGTTCGTTTATCGGATGCCTTAGGATTAAAATAAGGCTTATAAATATCCATTGTAAAAATGGTAGATGTTGAATTCAACATGGATGCTAATGACGAAACAATAGCAGCAGCCAATGCTGCAAAGGCAACCCCTTTCAAACCATTAGGTAAAAATTGTAACAACCAGGGATAGGCTTTATCAGCAGCCTCCATTGTTGGCATATTATTTTGAGCGGCATCGCCCAAGCGAGCCATAATCGTTGGATCGTTCACCATGACATAAGCTGCAATACCAGGAATAACCACGATAAGTGGAATAATCAGCTTTAAAATACCTGCAAACACGATTCCTCTTTGCGATTCCTTCAATGATTTTGCAGCAAGGGTTCTTTGAATGATATACTGATTGAATCCCCAATAATACAGGTTTGCAACCCACATACCACCAATCAAAACGCCAATACCCGGAAGATTGACATATTGTGTATGCGCCTCATCCAAAATCATATGAAAACTATCTGGTGCTGCTTCGTATATGTGTTTAAAACCAGCTAATACACCCTCACCACCTGAAACGTGATTTAGAGCCAGATAAGTTGTCACTAATCCACCAAGGGTTAAGAAAACAACCTGAACAACATCGGTCCAGGCCACTGCAGACAAGCCACCATACAGAGAATAACTAGCTGCAAAAAGGGCTAAACCGAAAATGCCATAAATCATAGGAACGCCCATGATGGTTTCCATCGCCAGGGCACCCAAATAAAGCACCGAAGTTAGGTTTACAAAGACATAGAGAGCAATCCAGAAAACTGCTAATATTGTTTTCAGATTCGTTGAATAACGCTGTTCTACAAATTGAGGAATGGTATACAGTCCTTTCTCTATAAAAATCGGGAGGAAATACTTCCCTACGATAATTAGAGTAATCGCGGCCATCCACTCGTAAGAGGCAATGGCTAAACCAATGGCAAAACCAGAACCCGACATCCCAATAAATTGTTCTGCCGAAATATTTGCTGCAATAAGCGAAGCTCCAATAGCCCACCATGGCAATGATTTACTTGCCAAGAAATAGTCATCAGCATTTTTCTGATGTCCTTCTTTATCCCGAGACACCCACAAGCCAATTCCAATAATCACGATTCCATAAATGATAAAAATCGCGTAATCTAAAAATGAAAATGCATTATTCATACTCTTATATTTTGAACTTTTATTTAAATCTCAATTCAGTCATTTATTTAAACCCAGCCATAAATTTAATATTTATGACAAATATTCAACAGTCTATTATCCTTTATAATGTTCCTTAGGCAACATTCTTAATCGTTCCGCACTGGTTTCTGGTGTAATGTCACGTTGAGGATTCCCTAGCATTTCATAACCTACCATAAACTTCTTAACCGTTGCTGAACGAAGCAATGGCGGATAAAAATGCATATGCAGGTGCCATTCCGGGTGCTCTTCTCCATCCGTTGGTGCTTGATGAAGACCTGCAGAATAAGGGAAAGACACTTCAAAAAGATTGTCGTATCGAATGGTCAAATCTCTATAGATGGCTGCCAAAGCTTCCTTTTCATCCTCACTCATTTGTCCCAAATGCTGAATGGCTCTTTTAGAGATAATCATGCATTCGAAAGGCCAGGTTGCCCAATATGGGACCAAAGCAACAAAGTGATCATTCTCTATTAAGATGCGCTCTTGCTTATCCAATTCTTTTGCTAGGTAATCTTCGAGCATTGTTTTTCCGTGCTTGTCGTAATAAGCTTTTAGCCTAAACGATTCTTTTGCTGGCTCGTCGGGTACCGAAGATTGCGCCCAGATTTGACCATGTGGGTGTGGGTTACTACAACCCATCACCGAGCCTTTATTCTCGAATATCTGAACGTAATTTATTTCTTTTCGATTACCCAAGTCAAGATATTGTTCCTGCCACAAGTCCACGACTTTTTTTACTGCAGCAACTTCCATTTGAGGAATGGTTAAATCGTGACGAGGCGAAAAACAAATCACGCGGCAAATGCCTTGCTCACTCTCTGCACGAAACAAGTCGTCTTCATTCACCCCGCCTTTAGGTGCATCTAAATTTAATGCAGCAAAATCGTTTGTAAAGACATAAGTTCCATCATAAGAGGGATTCTTCTCACCTCCTATTCGATCGTTACCCGGACATAGGTAACATTCAGGATCGTGCTCAGGACGCTTTTCCTCTGCAACTTTTTCAACCTGTCCTTGCCAAGGTCGTTTTGCACGATGGGGCGATACTAATACCCACTCCCCTGTTAAAGAGTTATATCTTCGGTGAGGATGATCCTCCATATTAAATTGACTCATCTTCTTTCTTTTATTGTAACCGTTTTGCGCCATCACCAATTTCAGCCACGTAGAAATCGGGCTCCAATCCTACTCGATTCTTATAGTTTTCACCAACTGTTTTAATAAAGGTTTCAACCACCTCATCCTTAACAAGACTTACCGTACAACCTCCAAATCCAGCTCCGGTCATTCGTGATCCCAAAACACCTTCAATCTTTCGGGCTTCTTCAACCATGGTATCCAATTCAACTCCTGTTACCTCATAATCGTCGCGAAGTGAATCATGAGAAGCATTCATCAAAAGACCAAACTCTTCAAGTTGCCCTTGTTTTAATGCATCAATCGCCCTAAATACACGTTGATTTTCTGTTACAACATGCTTGGCTCTGCGTCTTACGACCTCACTGCTTATTAAAGGTTCAAGATTTTTAAATTCATTATTATTTAGTTCACACAAGAATTCAATCTTCTGTTTTCTACTAATCAATTCTACAGCAAGTTCACATTCAGCACGTCTCTCATTATACTTAGAATCGGCCAGTCCCCTTTGCTTATTGGTATTTCCAATCACCAGCTTATAACCATCCATTTTAAGAGGTACGATATCATACTCCAGCGTATCACAATTCAAAGCTAAAACATGATTTTTAACGCCCATACCAATGGCAAACTGATCCATAATACCACAATTGACACCCACGAAATCATTTTCAGCTTTTTGAGACATCTTAACAAGCTCAATTTGTTCTAAATTTGCTTGAGTCAATTCATTAAATGCAACGGACATGACTAATTCAACTGAGGCGGATGATGACAAGCCAGCACCATTAGGAATATTACCAGAAAATAAGAGTTCCATACCTTTGGCCTTAAATCCTCTCTTCTGAAACTGATCCAAAACACCCATTGGGTACTTCACCCATTCCATATTTCCTCTTTTAATTTCGTCAGTGGTAATTCTTGTCTTATATTCGAAGTTATCACTGGCAAATAAAATGGAATCATCTTCCCTTTCCCGTATAATCAGATATGTGCCATAAGTCAATGCGCAAGGAAAAACTCGTCCCCCATTATAATCAACATGCTCTCCGATTAGGTTCACTCGTCCTGGAGCAAAATATATTTTACAGTCACCTTCTCCGTAGAGCTTAAAGAACTGTTTTTTCAATTTTTCTAATTCCATACTTAATCAAACTGGTTGGTACTGGTCGGTAAAGATATGCTTTTTTTCACCCTATGCAAACAATCAAATAAAGCTTTACAAAAAAAGAGACAAACACAAGTGTTCATCTCTTTTATTTTTTTCATTAAAATTAGGGTTTACAGTGATTTTCTTTTAATCAAACTTGATGGGTTTTCAATTTGTGAATTTTGCTTAGACAAAACCATGTCAGCCAATAATATTCCCATTCCTGCGAAATCAGTTGATATGGTTGAAATACCATCAGCCACAACTTCCTTTAGCGGCGTATCATTATATGAAATCACACCTAAATCAACACCAAGTTTAAGATTTTCAGATTTCGCAGTTTTCACAAGAGAAACAAGATCCTTATCCGATGGCACAATATAGACTTCACCCTTTTGAATTTGATGATGCTTAAGACTGGAAATAACTTCAGACTCCCATTGATTCTTATGATTATCGCAGAATTTGTTAAAACCTTTCATCTGTCCGAGAGGCTCTTTTCCCCCTGGGAAAACTAAAAATAACTTCTGATATTTCTTCAGATCATCTATCCCTGAAGTTAAAGCAGAAATCATATCCTTTTCAAAATTCTGATGAACCGAGGGGTAATGTTTCACAAGAGTGGCATTGGTTTGGTCAAGAATATAAACCTTATCCTGTGGCAATTGCTTCAAAATAGAATGCGCATCATTAAACTTCGCAGGCATAATCACATATGAGGTATAATTCCCATTATTTGCCTCAATCAAATCCTTAAAAACCTGTCTGTTGAAATGATGAAAATAGATATCAACCACAGCCTGAGTCTTTAAATTTTCGAGAAAAGAATTGTATAAGACTTCCTTAAAAGCATTTAACTCATCGAAAAGAAGAAATATTTTATGTTTAAACTGGGTTACAGTGCTCTCCACATAATAGCCTTTACCGGGAACAGATGAAATGACACCACGAGCTTTTAACTCATTAAAAGCAACCAAAACAGTATCTCTCGACAGAGAAAATTCCTTACAAATGGCATTGATTGAAGGCAAACGATCACCTTTATGAATCAAACCAGCTTCAATAGCTTCCAGTAAAGAATTAATCATTTGTTTATATTTGGGAATTCCGGAATCGGTAGATATCTTAAAGATTTGATTCAACATATTGATGGTTTAAAATCTCAGGATTGAGATTGGATTCTTAGAGTAATTATTTGATAATACAAAGATACATTTTTAACAACAGGTAGCTACCAGTATGATACAATTAATTTGTATAACATGTTTGATTCTGAAGTTTTTCTTATAATTTCGGCCTTTTAAAAGGTGGAGAACAATTTTAAACCATCTCAAAGTTAACATTCTATATATTAAAAACAAGATTCTCAACTGATGATTCAAATTCAAGCATTTAGCCATAAAAATAAGGATATCAAGCATTTTGTTCTTACAAACAATAATGGTGTCTGTGCAAAAATCACGAATTATGGAGCCATCCTCACATCTCTAACACTACCCTTGAAATCAGGAGACCGAGAAATTGTTTTGGGTTTTGACTCTTTGGGAGATTATAAAAGTGAAAGCTACCTGAAGGCTTACCCTTATTTTGGTGCAATTATAGGCCGATATGCCAATAGAATTAATCAGGGTAAAGTAAGGATTGAAGGTAAAGACATTCAACTACCAACAAATCATGGGCAACATCACTTACATGGTGGTTTTTCAGGTTTTGATAAACGAGTTTGGGATGCGGAAATTGCAGATGAATCGAGACTCAAATTAAGCTTATTAAGTTATGATGGCGATGAAGATTTTCCTGGAAACATGAAAATAACAGTCATTTATGAATTAAATGATGAAAACGAACTTGTCATCTATTATTCTGCTACTTGTGATCAAATAAGTCCAATCAATCTGACATCACACACATATTTCAACTTTACGGGTGGAAAAGAGAACATCTTGAATCATGAACTTCAAATTGATTCAGACCAAATACTTGAAAACAACTCAGAATTGATCCCTACTGGAAACTATCTGAAAGTTAACAACACAGTTTACGATTTCAGAGTTCAAAAGAAGATTAATCAAGATATAGAGGCTGTAGAAAATTACGACAATTGCTTTGTATTAAAAACCGAAGGCAAAACACTAGAAAAAGTAGCTGAAGTTTACGAAAAAACATCAAATATCAGGATGGAAATTTCAACAGATTTTCCTGGTTTACAGCTCTACACAGGCAAGTTTATTGATGTTGATGGGAATGATAAATTTGGTCCTTTTTCAGGACTTGCTCTTGAAACACAAGGATACCCAGATGCACCAAACCAAGAGAACTTCTCACATGGCTTAATTCATCCTGACGAAGTATATAAACACCAAACTCGTTATAAACTTCATTTCTAGAAAACAGATTATTCACTAATCGGAATCCGATATAAGGCCAGTAAATCTGCTCACAGCGGAAAAATATGAACTAATTTTAAAAAGACAAAAGCTACTCCCCCAAGGAGTAGCTTTTTTTGTTTTACAATTAACATATATCTCAGGTCAAAAATCCAATATCTTTAAAACAAAAAACACGACCAACATTAAAACATAACAAAATATTAAAAAAAGTTAAATCAATATTTATTAAAAACGATTTAACTATACTTGTAAGGCCCTATTATTTACAAAACAAAACAAACACTAAAACACCCTCTAGAACAATGATTTAAACACCCATAAACACACCAACTCTAAACAATAAGATAATCAGTCATAATATTAACCCGACCAAATCCAGTATGACAATCTTTTCAAATCAAAAAAGACTAATCCTCAAAGTTCTATTTTTATCTTTTACAATTTCCTCATGTCA
>Ga0209272_10001307_pt1 | contig 16026 bp, 12 predicted proteins | sample tdDd002_FD_187125 | JGI IMG/M metagenome (GOLD analysis project Ga0209272, IMG submission 187125) | Marine sediment microbial communities from the Atlantic coast under amendment with organic carbon and nitrate - tdDd00.2 (SPAdes)... | ecosystem: Environmental > Aquatic > Marine > Coastal >... | reverse complement strand
AAAACCGTCGGCATCAACATCTAGAAGAGGGCCGGATACGGTTGTTTTTTGCTCGATAGCACCTTCGATAAATTTGTCAGAACGCTTTAGCTTTCCAGAACCGTAGATTACATCCAGACCACCACCGACACTCCACTGTTGGTTGATACGGTAAGAGGCGCTCAGAGCAAAGTTGATGCTTTTCACATCAGTCATGCCGCCGTATTCATTGGCCGCGTAATCATTGCTAAATTCAGTTTTGGTTCCAAAGTTAGAATAGATGCCGGTACCAATCGCCCACTTGTCGTTGATTGGGTGGATATAATAGATATTTGGTACGTAAGAGGTATCGCCAACAGATTGATCACCGATAGAGCCTGACTGTTGGGTCAGCGCATTGGTGTACTTGGCATTTTTAACTTCAATATCAGTATCAATTGCATTGATACCCAGCGAGATTGCCGGTGCATCAAACAGTGACATGGCCGCAGCGTTACGGGCCATTGCCGATGCGTTATCAGCGATAACAGCATCACCGGCAAATGCACGGCCAAGGCCGGTTGCAGATTGTGCATTTAGCTGAAAGCCAGCAGCTAGAGCCTGCTGGGATGCCATGGTGATTGCCACAGCAACCACAGATTTTGTAAACAGACGCTTCTTATTCATATTTATTATTATTCCTAATCATATACTGCATTTATCTGCTATTTTTTGCAGATTGCGCACGATTGTAGGTGGGGAGCCTGAAGTATCAAATCAGACCAGTTACTAACTTATTGGTTGTTATTGCTAAGTTAATAACTCGGGAAGGATTTTATCGAATATCAGCACTGAAAAGGGATGAGAAAATACGAAATATGCAACCGAGGTAACAAATTAAATTGCTTTATTTTTCAGAGGAATAAAAGCGATCAATCCTATTATTTAGGGGAATGATCGCTTATTGGTGGTAAGAGGGCTAAATTTCCCAGTTAAGATCAGATTCTAGGCTCTTGGCAATTGGCGCGACGTTTTGGCCCTTTTCGCCAACGACAATTAAGCTTGCGTTTTGGATCGGCATAACGACCCCTTCCAAGCTATTGTCACTAAATGATGACATTTTTTGGCTGTGCTCTGGCACGACGAAAACCGTTACTTTCCCGTTCTCAGTCGCCATTACCATATGCAACGCATTCTTATCTCCAAAACCACAATGGTTCACATAGTAAACATGGCCGGGTAAATCTGTCAGCTCAGAGCCAAAGGGAGTTAACTTGGCATTAACCTGACGAAGAGAAACCGATTCATCAATACTGTCGACAAAAGGTGCCTCGGTATAAACATGATCCATTGCGACCTGGGCAATTTCACTGGTGGCGCTGGTCGGTACAATTTGCGAGTTAAACTGACCGACAAACAAACCAAAGACAAAAGCGACAGAGGCGGCTATAGCAAGGTGGAATCGCGTTTTATTCCGATTCTGCTCGGGCTGGCCGGACTGATGAAACAAAATACGATCTGCCAAATCGTCGGGTACATCGACTTTTAAAGTGCTTTCAAGTTTTGCATCGAGCTGTAATAGTTCATCAGATAACTTTCGGTTAGTTAGTGATGCATTTTTTGCTGTGATCATTTCCTGACTATTGTCGTTAGGATCTGCCAGGATACGACGACGGAATTCAAGATCGTCCATTTTGTTGGCCCCTCCGCTCGGATTGCTTTTCAATTTGCTCTTTTAATTGATTTCTGGCGCGGAACAAGCGTGTCATCACGGTATTGCGGTTCAAGTCGAGGATTTCGGCAATTTCATCACCGCTAAATCCTGCCATGACCTGCAAAACCAATGGCTCTCGGTACTCAGGTGCCAGCTTCATGATCTGCTTATGCAAGATCTGCTGCTCGACATCCATTTCGGCACCCTGATGCTTGGTATCTGCGATGGCATAGTCATCGATATCGACTAAATCCAGCTGCTTACGCTCAAAACGACGTGCGTTTTCCCTGCGTAGTATCGTAATTAGCCAAGATTTAGCGGCTTTGTCATCTTGAAGGCTATCGAGAGAGCGCCATGCACGTAAACAGGTTTCTTGCACCAAATCCTCGGCAATATGAGGATCGTGGCATAACCAGTAGGCGTAGCGGTATAAGTCCCGATGCCAGGCCCTGACAAGGGCTTCGTACCGTCTTTGCTTATTCATGTCTACAGAGACCGAGGCATCCGGCTTTTTCTTGCGAAAAAATTGCTTAATCATAAATTTGCCCATCAAAAAAGGAAATCGCTGTCTCGTTTTGGGTTTGTTTTATTCAGCGATTGCATGATTCATCGGATTATCAGCACTAAAATTGATCTGGTTCAAATTCTGTCCCCGTGAGGAAGCTATAGTAGTTCATGTCATCTGATAGTAAGCATTGATTTCGGCTCTGTGGAACAGGTCTGTTTTTTTTGAATACTATCTGTTGAGCAAGATGACAACTTCCTTTTGAAGGCTGACTTTACTTTCTCCTATCAGGCTATGCCTGATTTGCAATTGGCTTTATGTTAATTGACTTATACCTTGCATGGATTTTTATCCGTGTAAATTATAACCATACCATATCGGTATGGTTTTTTTTTGCAATTTTTCCGGTGATGAGCAACGTGTTGTTTATGTGCGCTGATGATATAAAATTGCATTACCTGCCAGAAATCCCCATACGCTTCTCGCTTCTTGTAAATACTTAAAACAATTGTTTGAAATAAGTAACAAGTTGATTACAATTGGTGTGGTCAGACCTCTACCGTGCACACTGAGTGCCCTGCAAACCATAATAAGGAGTAGCGATGACACGTCTCCAGAATCTCACCACACATCAGGGTGAGCGCATCGCAGTTGTAAGTGGATTACGTACCCCGTTTGCCCGTCAGGCCACCGCCTTTAATGGCGTTCCTGCATTGGACATGGGGAAAATGGTGGTCAATGAAATGCTGCAGCAGATTGACCTTGACCCGCAAGTGATTGAACAGGTGGTATTTGGCCAGGTTATTCAAATGCCGGAAGCGCCTAATATTGCGCGTGAAATTGTCCTGGGCACCGGCATGAATATCGGTACTGATGCCTACAGTGTCACCCGGGCCTGTGCGACGAGTTTTCAGGCTGCGGCCAATGTTGCCGAAAGCATTATCTCGGGTACTATCGATATCGGTATTGCCGGCGGGGCAGATTCCTCTTCGGTATTGCCTATCGGAGTATCGAAGAAGATGGCGGCCACGCTGTTGGCATTGAGCAAGGCCAGAACAATGAGCAAGCGTTTAAAACTGCTTAGTAAGCTCAGTATGAAGGATTTGATGCCGGTTCCACCAGCCGTTGCCGAGTATTCAACGGGCATAAGCATGGGGCAAACCGCCGAGCAGATGGCAAAAACGCATGGTATTACCCGCCAGGAGCAAGATGCGCTGGCCCACCGTTCTCATACCTTGGCTGCGCAGGCATGGAAAGATGGTCTGATCCAGGGTGAAGTCATGACGGCTTTCCCGGAACCTTACCGTCAGTGGATCGATAAAGATAACAATATTCGTGAAGACTCTACCCTGGAATCCTATGCCAAATTGCGTCCGGCTTTCGATCGCAAGTTCGGCTCGGTAACCGCGGCCAATGCGACGCCGTTGACAGACGGTGCAGCTGCGATACTGCTAATGCGAGAGGGCAGGGCAAAAGAGCTTGGGTTGAAACCGCTGGGCTATATCCGCTCGTATGCCTTTTCTGCCATCGGCGTAGAAAAAGATATGTTGATGGGACCGTCTTATGCGACGCCAATGGCGCTTGACCGTGCTGGTTTGAGTCTGTCTGACCTTACTCTTATTGATATGCACGAGGCCTTCGCTGCGCAGGCCCTGGCCAATGTGAAGATGTTTGGTTCGAAGAAATTTGCCGAAGAAAAGCTGGGGCGTAGCCAGGCTATTGGCGAAATTGATATGGACAAGTTCAATGTGCTGGGGGGATCCATTGCTTATGGTCACCCGTTTGCCGCGACAGGGGCGCGTATGATCACCCAGACACTGCGTGAACTGCAGCGTCGTGGCGGTGGTATTGCATTGAATACCGCTTGTGCGGCTGGTGGCTTAGGTGCAGCAATGATCCTGGAGGCAGAATAATGACCCAACAAGAATCCGCATTTTCTCTATCTTACGGTGATAACGGTGTTGCTTGGCTGAAAATCGATGTGCCGGAAGAAAAAATGAATACGCTGCAGTCAGCGTTTGTCGAACAAGTTTCAGATGTATTGGCAGAGCTAAAAGGCCGACAAGACATCAAAGGCCTTGTCGTGCACTCTGGCAAGCCGGACAACTTTATCGCCGGTGCCGATATTCGCATGCTGGCGGCCTGCACGACAGCAGAAGAAGCACAGCAGCTGGCTGCCAAGGGCCAAGAACTGTTTGCCGAGCTGGAAGCACTGCCGTTCCATGTCGTCGCGGCGATCCATGGTCCATGTCTGGGGGGCGGCATGGAGCTGGCACTGGCCTGCCACAGCCGTGTTTGTTCCGATGATGACAAAACCCGTTTGGGCTTACCTGAAGTACAGCTTGGCTTGTTGCCGGGCTCGGGCGGAACCCAGCGTTTGCCTCGTCTTGTCGGAGTGGCGAATGCGCTGGATATGATCCTGACCGGCAAGCAATTGCGGGCCAAGAAAGCAAAAAAACTAGGTGTTGTCGATGAGGCTGTCCCGCAGAGTATTTTGCTCGATATCGCCGAACAGCAGGCCCTGAAAGCCAAGCCGAGCCGCAAGCATTCGTTTCAGGATTGGGCGATGGGCGGTAATGCGCTTGGGCGCTCTTTGGTATTTGATCAGGCCGCAAAGAAAACCCGCGAAAAAACTCGCGGCAATTATCCGGCAGCAGATGCCATTCTTGAAGTCATTAAATTTGGCCTGCAGTTTGGGATGGAGAAGGGGTTACAGCAAGAAGCCAAACGCTTTGGCGAGCTGGTGATGTCACCCGAATCCGCAGCGCTGCGCAGCATTTTCTTTGCCACAACGGCGATGAAAAAAGAAACTGGCTCAGATGCTAAGCCGGGCATAATCAAACGAGTTGGTGTGCTGGGGGGCGGCTTGATGGGGGGCGGTATCAGTCATGTTACTGCGACCAAGGCAGGATATCCTGTCCGGATCAAAGATATAGCCAATGACGGTATTTTGAACGCCGTTGCTTATAACTATAAGCTGCTGGATAAGAAACGTAAGCGCCGCATCATCAGCAAAGCCGAGTTGCAAAAGCAGATGATGAGCATTACCGGGGGGATTGACTATACCGGTTTTAATCACGCCGATGTGGTGATTGAGGCCGTATTTGAAGATCTGAACCTGAAGCATCAGATGGTGAAAGAGATCGAGGAAAATGCAAAAGCGGAGACGATTTTTGCTACCAATACTTCTTCGCTGCCGATCCACCAGATTGCTGAGGCGGCTCAGCGTCCGCAAAATGTCGTCGGTCTTCACTATTTCAGCCCTGTCGAAAAAATGCCCCTGGTTGAGGTGATCCCCCACGCAGGAACGTCGCCTGAAACAGTTGCTACGGTCGTGGCATTGGCGAAGAAGCAAGGCAAAACACCGATTGTGGTGGGTGATAAAGCCGGCTTTTACGTTAACCGTATTCTTGCTCCTTACATGAACGAAGCCGCATCGGTGTTGCTCAGTGGCGAACCGATTGAGCACTTGGATACGGCATTGCTTGACTTCGGCTTCCCGGTCGGGCCAATTACCTTGCTTGATGAGGTTGGGGTCGATATTGGTGCCAAGATCATGCCTATTATGGTCGAGGAGCTGGGTGAACGATTCAAGGGGCCGGATGTATTCGATATCTTGCTCAGTGATGGTCGCAAAGGGCGCAAGAGCGGCAAGGGCTTCTACCTGTATGACAGTAAGAAAAAGGCTGTCGATAAGACGGTCTATAAGCTGTTGAACATTAAGCCGGAGAAAAAAGCAAACGGCATGGATCTAGCCATGCGCTGTACCCTGATGATGCTCAATGAAGCCGCCCGCTGTCTGGATGAAGGTGTGATTCAGTCACCACGAGATGGTGATATTGGCGCAATCTTCGGTATTGGCTTTCCGCCGTTCCTCGGTGGACCTTTCCGTTATATGGATCTGCTGGGGATCAAGCGAGTCGTCGAGCTGCTCGATGAGCATGCTGATAAATACGGTGAGCGCTTCAAACCATGCGACAAGCTAGTAGCAATGGCCAATGAAGGGCAGAGCTTCTATTCAGTCTAAAGCGGTAAAGAGAGTGATAACAAGAGAAATGGCCTGCTAATGCAGGCCATTTTTCATTCACTTCTTACTGCTTTTTCGCAGAATTAGCGGGCTTTTTTCTGAAACTCATCGATGGACTCAATTGGCTGGCCAATATTGAGTGTTTCGAGGTTACTGTGGGCCTGGCCCTTGCAGTGCATAACCAACCGGTTCGAGGTGCGCGGCTTGATGATATCGACAATGAACCGCACCATATCGGCTCGGCTGAGATTTTGCAGCTCCTGCACGACTTTCTGACGCTGGTTGAACTCAGTATCTTTGTTGCCGATGCTGACCCAGAATCGCTGTGCCCGGGCTCGCAAGTTGGTGTCAGGTTCAGATATCTGGGCGATAAGCCCTTGTTTGCTGGCCTGCCATTGTGCCTCGTTGAGTTCCAGCAGGACGAGAGCAAAGGCATTGGTGAAATCATCAATGGCCTCGGATAGCTGGGCGGGGGCGGCTACCGGCGATTGGATATACAAAATCAGCCCGGGGTGTCGATTGAGGGGCAGGTTTGCGGTTCCGACCATATACCCTAGCTGTTGGCGGGTACGTAGCTCATGGAAAAAAGTGGTCGACATCAGGTGATTGGCCAAGGTGTAAACAGCAATTTTTCTCGGTGTCGTTTTTCGTGATTGGTAGTACATCAAAATGGCCGAGTCTGCGTGGTTACAGTTCACCTCGTGGCGCAGGGTACCAACTTGGTCCAAGCGAACCAGTGGTCGCTGCGATTCGCCATAGAGTTGGTCGGTCACACGGAAAGCATCTTTGAGCAACTCTGCCAGTGCGAGAGCATCTTGTTTCTGCCAGTTTCCGTAGATGAACGTGTCGATGTGCAGCTCGGCAAACATTGCCTCGACAAATTCAGGAAGCTCATCGACCTCGATTGACTCCAGGGCCTCGATAAGAACTGGATACGGTGGGTTATTGGGCTGCAATACACCGGTCAGTTCATTGAATAGCTGAGAGATCGGCTTGTCCTCAGCGGCATTACGCCAGTTGCGAAGCATCTGCGCCTTGATGTTCTGAAACCTTTCCGGGTTAAATGTCCGGCCTGCAAAACGGTCAAGCAACAGTTTCATTAACAGAGGCTGCTTTTCGCTAAACCCAGATAACTGGAGGGTGACTCCACCTTGATGAGAATACAGGTTGTATGACATCCCCGCGATCTCTGCCGGGTAGGCCGATTCATTGATGGCCTCCAGCAACATCTCGACGCAGAGGCGAGTTTTTACAATATTTCGTGGCGTATCGACGGCATGGGGGCTATCAATCGCCACATATACCACGCCTTTGGGAACGCGGAACTCATGTTCCTGCTTGTACCACAGACGGAAACCAGGAAGATCCTGGATCAGCTGGGGTGGCTGTTCGGATCCCTGCGTCAGCGGATGCGGATCAAGCTGCTCACAGATGTAAGGGTTTATCTCGGGCAGGCTGAATTCAGGACTTACCTCAACCTGTTGCCAGCGTGTTAGTTGCTCGTCGGTAAAGGGAGTGACGGAATACGGTGTATGGTACCACTGAGCAACCTGATCATAATTCTGCCCCTGAGCAACCAGAACCAGCCGCATGTTGTCTGGCGTGAGGGACTCAAGCAGTTCACGCTTTAGTGTCTCATCATACCCTGCCATCATGTAGTCACCGTAGATAACATCTTCCGGTGCGTAGTGAAACATATTCATGACCAGATAGCTGACCGTATCTAACGGACGGCTTTTTTCCTGATACCGGAACGCTTGCTCTAGCACGGCCTGTTTTTCTTTGTAGCGCCACTCATCAAAGCCTTGTTGCTCGATGAGTTTGATATATTGAAAAACAGCGGTGACGATATCGTCAATATGATCCATTCCCTTTGGAGTCAGGTTCAGGCTAACCGTAAATTCGCGGAAATTGCTGCCGTTGACTCCGCCGCCAGCCGCTAGCGTGTTGATCAGTCCACGACTTTTCAGCACCGACATAAGGCTGCCACTGCCTTCATTACCCAGCAGGTGAGCAATATATGAGAGCGGTTTTTGGCGATAATATTGATCGACAGAGGGCATCGCAAAAGACAGGGTGAGCTTTCGAACTTCTTTTATAGGTTCAATGCATATGAATTTTGCTGTTTCGTTGGCGGTAACCAACGGCTCGGTAATTGCCGGCCTGGTAGTGTCTGAATTCGGAATGTGAGCAAAAAATGTTGTGGTATAACTTTCAAGCTCGTCCAGTGACTGCGGACCGAGTAGTACCAGGCTCATCAGATCAGCAGAATAATGGGTTCGATAAAAGTCGATAAGTTCGTCACGAATAGAAGTGTCATCTCTGTCGTCTAATGTTGTCAGATCGCCGACAGAAAACTTGGCAAAGGGGTGCGCTGGGTTAATGGTTTCCTTATGGACCTGATATAGACGACGAACATCGTCTTTTATTTTTAATTTATATTCGGAATTAACAGCTTGGCGTTCTTTGTCAACCGCTTCCTCATTAAAGAGCGGAGCGGTAAAAAACTGACCGAAGCGATCAAGCCCTTCACTAAAGGCATGGGGGCTGACTTCAAAAAAGTATGTCGTATTCTCTGTCCCGGTCCAGGCGTTATTACTACCACCGCTTTGGTTGATAAATGTCTGGAACTCACCCACTTTGGGATACTTTTCCGTGCCGAGAAATAGCATATGCTCTAGAAAGTGCGCCATGCCCTGTCGTTCAACCGGATCATCAAAATGACCGACATTGACTGATAATGCAGCGGCAGAACGGGGAGCATCAGCATCATGTACCAAAAGAACCTTAAGCTTGTTGTCTAAAGTTAGGTAGCGGTACTGCTTAGGATCATTAGGACTAATATGCACGTGAAGAGCCTATTTTCTTAGGAAATTAAGCTAATTATGACGCTCAATATAAAGGGTGGCAAATTAACTTCACCGTGATTCTTATTCGCATCAAACCCTCGGTGAGCCGGGGGGGGAGGGCTATGGATTTATCATACCAAGTTGCGGATTTTTTTGCTTAGGCGTTTCATCGGTCACGGAACGGTAACAGAATGTGCAGAATGGCTATTCAGCTTCGGCAGGACTTGCTAGCATAGCGGCTGATTGGAAGTACTCTCTAGTCGTATTGACTCACTGCAGATTGTAAGTGCTTGCTTGTTTAGCAAGATAACCTGGTGCTGACGGTCCGGTTAGTTAATAGGACGAGTTTATTGGATAGGCTATATGCGAATTTATATCATGCGTCACGGTGAGGCACAGAACTTTGCTCCCTCTGATGCGGAGCGACCTCTGACAGTACGTGGTGAATCACACTCCGAACAGATGGCACTCCAGCTAACAAGCCAGCTAAAAGATGGGCTTGATATGGTATGGGTAAGCCCTTACTTACGTGCCCAGCAGACTTGGCAGGCGATGGCTGAACAGTTGCCGGAGCCTAAGCGTTTGATGACTGTCGATGAGATAACGCCTTACGGCGAAGCAGAAGAAGTCGCAGCCTACCTGAAGGCGGTTATTGCTGTAGAACGTCCAGAAACCGTCCTGATTGTTTCGCACCTGCCGCTAGTCGGTTATCTAACAGCAGAGCTTGCTCCGGGGCTTCAACCCCCAATGTTCCGCACATCCGCGATTGCCGCCCTTGATTACCAACCCGATGGTGAAGAGGTCGAGTTTTTGTGGCAGGCCAACCCCGAAGGATAATGAAAATTAGGTGCTAAGGATTTAGGCACGGCTGCCGATATAGTTCTGGAGCGTTGATTTAGTGCTCAGATTTAGTCAATTGAGGTTTAATCCCCAGAGGATTGAGTATCATTCATCGAACGAGAATTAACAAAGCTATTGTTATGAAAGGTAAAATTTTTGCAATCCTCAGCACTGCACTGTTAGCTGGTTGTATCCAGGGACCTCGAAGCCCGAGCATTAATGCTAATGGCGCAATAAAGTGGGCTAACGGTGTCAGTGAAGAAATGCACATCTCTGCATCTGGCAGCACCTTGACGTTTGCAGCACCACAAAGCATTTTCAGATCAGGTGGGATCACTATTTTTTCACGTATAGATAGCGCCCGAAACGGAAACTGCGAGCACTACTACAGTGAAGGCGCAGTGAAAACCCGCATGCAGATCTGTGACAGCGGTGAAGTGACGCTGATTGTGGAAGGTCAGGTGATCAATGTGGGTGCGTTGGCGAAATATGTTTACTAGAAAAGTGGTGAGAATCTAGTCGTTAAGTGATGAGCAATAAACTGCATTATGTTTTCTCTCGACACTCGTACCTAGGCTCTCGCCTCTTCAGTCTATCTCTCCGGTATATCAATTAGCACCAATAGTGCACCATTACCACCGAACTCCAGCGGGGCTTGGTGAAAGGCCATTACGTCAGGATGCTGGGCCAGCCATAACGGGGCTTTCTGCTTCAGAATGTGCTTGCCAATGCCGTGCATCACACAGGCGCAGGACACACTTTCTTTAATGCAGGCGGCAATCATTGCAGCTAGCTCGCGTTTTGCTTCTTGCTGGGTCATCCCATGCATGTCCAGATACATATCAGGTACATACACCCCGCGGCGTAACTTCTTCACTTCATATTTCGACACCCCGGTGCGCGCATACTGAGTTGGTCCATGCTCGTTGAGGTGGGGCTCAAACTCATCAGAGAAGTAAAACTCGTGATTTTGGGTCTCTTTTTCTGAGACTTTGGGCTTATCACTCTTTGGGCTCTGTCGGCGTGGCGTGATTATGGTATCATGCGACAACTTTTTTACGCCTTTAACCGCATCCTGAAAGAGTGCCAGGTCATCTCCCAGGGTAAGATCTTTTTTACTCATAATGATATTCCAACAACTCTATAGCGGTATTGTAGCGTCATCCGGAGGCTATTTTGGATAAGATTTTTGTCGACGAAGCCGTCAACGAACTTCACACTTTGCAGGACATGCTACGTTGGACGGTAAGCCGTTTCAATGCTGCAGGTCTTTTTTATGGTCACGGCACGGATAATGCGTGGGACGAAGCGGTACAGTTGGTGCTGCCAAGCCTCTACCTGCCGTTAGATGTTCCATCGGAAGTTCGCTTTTCGCGCCTGACCAGCAGCGAACGTCTGCGCATTGTTGAGCGCGTGATCCGCCGTATCAACGAGCGTACACCAGTGTCCTACATGACCAACAAAGCATGGTTCTGTGGCATGGAATTCTTTGTGGACGAGCGCGTATTGGTACCACGCTCACCGATTGGCGAGCTAATTGAGAATGGTTTTGAACCTTTCTTGGCCGAGAGCCCGACTCGCATCATGGATCTGTGTACCGGCAGCGGCTGTATCGGTATTGCCTGCGCGCATGCCTTCCCGGAAGCCGAGGTTGATCTGGTCGATATCTCGACGGATGCGCTGGAAGTTGCCGAGCAGAACATTCAGGATCATGGCCTGGAGCAGCAGGTGACCCCTCTGCGTTCTGATCTCTTGCGCGATGTACCAAAAGATCAGTACGACCTGATTGTGACCAACCCGCCGTATGTTGATCAGGAAGACATGAACAGCCTACCTGAAGAGTTCCGCCATGAGCCGGAGCTTGGTCTAGCTGCGGGTACGGACGGCCTGAAGCTGGTTCGCCGCATTCTTGCCAATGCACCGGATTACCTGAAAGAAAATGGTGTCTTGATCTGTGAAGTCGGTAACTCGATGATCCATATGGAAGAACAGTATCCGCACATTCCATTTACCTGGATTGAGTTTGAGAACGGTGGCCACGGCGTATTCATGATGACTCGTGAGCAACTGCTTGAGTGCCAAGAGGACTTTTCACTCTACCGTGACTAAGTCGCCAGTCAGCTTGAGCGAGATATAAAAAACCGGAGTATGTACTCCGGTTTTTTTATGGCAATAATCTTGTCGGTAGTTAACCGTCAGATGATTAGGCTCTGCCCTTGGCTTGCTTGGCCTGTAGCTCAGCCATTACCGGCTGTTTATTGTTCAGGTAGTCTTCCAGACCGGCACGACGCAGATCGCAAGACGGGCAATCGCCACAGCCATCGCCAATGATGCCGTTATAGCAGGTTAGAGTTTGCTCGCGAACGAAATTCAGTTTGTTGTACTGATCGGCCAGAGCCCAAGTCTCAGCTTTGTTTAGCCACATCAATGGCGTCTCTATGTTCAGCGGACGATCCATGCCAAGCACCAGAGACTGATTGAGCGATTTAACGAATTCGTCGCGGCAGTCTGGGTAGCCGGAAAAGTCGGTTTCGCATACTCCGGTGATCACGGCGTCAGCGCCAATCTGGTAGGCATAGATCCCAGCCAGAGTCAGGAATAAAATGTTTCGGCCGGGAACAAAAGAGTTTGGCAGACCGTTTTCCTGCAATTCATGCGAAACGGCAATGTTGTCTCGGGTCAGCGAGCTGATAGCTAGCTCGTTGAGTAAGCCGACATCCATTACTTTGTGCGCTGTTACGCCGAGCTCTTTGGCAACCGATTGGGCGACTTCAATTTCCAACTTATGGCGCTGGCCATAGTCGAATGTGATGCAGTGAACTTCATCGTAGTTGGCCAAAGCTTGGATCAGGCAGGTCGTGGAGTCTTGACCGCCACTAAAAACGACAACGGCTTTACGCATACTTTGTATTTCCTGTGTTGTAGCCTTACCGAAAAACAGTCGGTGGCTTGAATTAAGATACCAATCAGCAGGTTCTCTGTTGGCAAGGCAATGCTACCTCAGAGTAGTATGCGAGAAAAGTTTCTCTGGTCTGAAGATGAAAAAAAGCCGCAGGCAGGCTGCGGCAAACGTGTAGATTTCAGGGTAGAACAAAAATTACTATTTATAACGAACCAGTTTTCTCGAAAGATTCCAGTTGGCTAAGATAAGCAGAGATATCACCGATGTTGTCGGTAACCCACTGCTCATTGAAATAGGTATCCAGATAGCGCTCGCCACTGTCGCAGAGAAGGGTAACTATCGAGCCTTTCTCGCCACGGGCTTTCATTTCACAGGCAAGCTGGAGCACGCCATAGAGGTTTGTGCCTGTCGATGCGCCGGCTTTTCGTCCCAACAGCTTTTCCAGCCAGTGTACGGTGGCGATACTGGCGGCATCGGCAATGGTACGCATTTCATCAACCACATCAGGAATAAAGCTTGGTTCAACGCGCGGGCGGCCAATTCCTTCAATACGACTACCGACAGTACTGGTCAGGCTGAGATCGCGAGTCTTAAAGTAGTCATGGAAGACCGAATTCTCGGGATCGACGACGCAGAGTTTTGTCTGATGCATCTGATAGCGGATATAGCGCCCGATAGTCGCAGACGTACCGCCAGTTCCCGGACTCATCACAATCCAGCTTGGAATTGGATGCTCTTCGAGCTGCATCTGCTCGAAGATGCTGTTGGCGATATTATTGTTACCGCGCCAGTCTGTTGCGCGCTCGGCAAAGGTGAACTGATCCATGTAATGGCCATTTAGCTCTTTGGCCAGACGACGTGACTCGGCATAGATTTCACTTGTGCTGTCGACGAAGTGCGCGCGGCCGCCATAGAACTCTATCTGTTCGATTTTTTTCTGCGCTGTTTTGCGCGGTACAACCGCAACAAACGGCAGGCCAAGCAGGCGGGCAAAGTAGGCTTCAGAAACTGCAGTGCTGCCTGACGAGGATTCGATCACTGTCGTATCCTGACCAATCCAGCCATTACACAGGGCATATAAGAACAATGAGCGAGCCAGACGGTGCTTTAGGCTGCCTGTCGGGTGGGTGCTTTCGTCTTTCAGGTAAATATCAACACCCTCAAGACAAGGAAGATCCAGCTTGATTAAATGGGTGTCCGCAGAGCGCTGGAAATCAGCTTCTATTTTACGGATAGCACTGTTAATCCACTGTGGGTTATGGTTCATGTCTCTACCTTCTTCCTTTACAACTCTGGCTGTCTAGCTGGCAAAACCAACTGATCACTCTTGTTTTGAATAGTAAGCATAGTACTGGAAGAGGGTGAAAAATCTTTGCTTTGTTTGCTTTTATATCGATAATATGGAGAAAAATTTTCTCTATGCTGTAATTTAGGGGTAATACATTGGCTGATCTAGATAACACTGACAGAACATTGCTACGGTTGTTGCAACAGGATGGTACCTTGGCGCTGGCTGAGTTGGCCGAGGCGGTAAATCTAACGACAACGCCGTGCTGGAAGCGTTTAAAGCGGTTGGAAGAAAACGGGATCCTCAGGCAGCGTGTAGCCTTGCTTGATCCGGTAAAGCTCGGCGTGTCATTCACCGCTTTCGTGCAGATCAAAACCAGTAATCATTCCAAAGAGTGGTATCACTGTTTTGTCGCAACGGTATCGGATTTTCCCGAAGTGATGGAGTTCTACCGTATGGCCGGTGAATACGATTACATGATGAAGGTACAGGTGGCAGATATGGCGGCATTTGATAAGTTCTACAAGAAGCTGGTCAACAGCATCGAAGGGCTGACCAATGTGACTTCAACATTTGCCATGGAGCCATTGAAATATACCACTGCTTTGCCAGTCTAAAGTACGGTATAAAAAAGCAGATATAACTAATTTATAAATTGTTATAGACAATGTGATTGTTTTAATTGTCACTATTTCTATTTGGTTGATTTATTAGCCAATTTTCCGATAATGGCTTTGTTTGCAAAGTATTTTTCAACAAAGCCAGAACGATACAATAGCCTTTCTTTTCGCATTGCTTTCTTTTCGTGTTGATTGGTATCACTCCCCCTGCAAATTGCACCGACGGTGCAATTGCTGCTCTGACTGACTTTGATTCGTCATAAACTATGGCTATGCCTGTTTCTGTGGAGGGATTATGCAGATTTTTTGGCAATTAAGATGGTATTTCCGCCAGCAGTGGCGCCGTTATGGTGGCGCAATATTCATTTTGATCATCGTATCTCTGTTTGAACTCTTACCGCCGCGGGCAATCGGCTGGATTGTTGATGGCGTCGTCACTGGAGATATTGGCCTGCCGGTCATGCTGGGCTGGCTGGCTGCAATTGCCGCATTGTGGTTCGTTGTTTATATTCTGCGAATTATCTGGCGGGTCTGGCTGTTTGGTGCTGCGGCTGAACTCGGGACTGTGCTGCGAAACCGCCTTTACCGACACTTCTCATCTCACCCGCCGGTGTTTTTTGAGCGCTACAAAACCGGTGATCTGATGGCGCGCTCCACCAATGACGTCAATGCCGTGGTGATGACCGCCGGAGAAGGGGTGCTGACTGCCGCTGATTCGCTGATCATGGGTGTTGCCGTCTTGTTTGTGATGACGACAATGCTGAGCTGGGAGCTCACCATTCTTGCGTTGTTGCCTATGCCCTTTATGGCGTTGGCAGTATTCCGCTTTGGCCGTCAGTTGCATACCTGTTTTTCTGAATCGCAGGCAGCATTTTCTGATCTTACCGATAAAACACAGGAAACCCTCAATGGTGTGAGAATGATCCGTGCTTTTGGCTTGGAGCAGCGCCAGCAAGCCGATTTTTCCGCAGTTGTTGATAGAGTCGGGGAAAAGAATCTCGCAGTGGAAAAGGTGGATGCCAAATTTGATCCGGTGATCCAGCTGACGATTGGCATGTCTTTCTTTCTCAGTATCGCGGGCGGCGGTTATATGGTGTCGCAGGGACGTCTAACGCTGGGCGATCTCACGGCATTTACTTTGTATCAGGGCTTGATGATCTGGCCGATGCTGGCGATGGCTTGGTTATTTAATATTCTGGAGCGGGGTTCGGCTGCCTGGAAACGGCTCCAGCATATCTTTGATGAGGCACCGGAAATTGTCAGTGGAGATACTGCGTTGGCATCAACACAGCAAGCGTTGCAGATCAATATCGAGGCGTTTCA
>Ga0209272_10001304_pt1 | contig 16062 bp, 13 predicted proteins | sample tdDd002_FD_187125 | JGI IMG/M metagenome (GOLD analysis project Ga0209272, IMG submission 187125) | Marine sediment microbial communities from the Atlantic coast under amendment with organic carbon and nitrate - tdDd00.2 (SPAdes)... | ecosystem: Environmental > Aquatic > Marine > Coastal >... | reverse complement strand
AATTGTTGTTAGATTGTTTTTAATCAATTTTAACTTAATTAAACAATATACTTAATTAACTTTAGCAGGGCGTTCATCGAGTTAATCGGTTGTTTGTCTAAAATTATTTGAAAACAAGCCTAAAATCTATAACATTAGATATCGAAATCCTGACCAAGTTTCGATGTGTTCAGAGAAGCAATTAAAAATACTAAAGATTATGATTCGACTAAAAAATATCCATAAGTCCTATGTTACCGGGGCGAATAAGCTTCATGTTCTTAAAGGAATAGATTTGCATATAAAAGAGGGTGAATTAATTTCTATTATGGGGTCTTCTGGCTCAGGTAAATCTACCCTCCTAAATATTCTAGGGCTTCTTGATACTCATGATGAGGGAACCTATGTTCTAAATAATCAAGAAATAAAAGCAATGAGCGAGACCAAGGCTGCAAAGCTTAGGAATAGCTTATTGGGTTTTGTTTTTCAATCCTTTAACCTGATTTCGTTTAAGAATGCCATGGAAAATGTGGCACTACCTTTATATTATCAAAAAGTATCTCGTAAAAAACGTAATAAGCTTGCTGTTGAATATCTCGATAAAATGGGATTGAAAGAGTGGGCAGAGCATATGCCTAATGAGCTGTCAGGTGGTCAAAAGCAAAGAGTAGCCATTTCAAGAGCAATGATTACCAAGCCTAAAATTATACTTGCTGATGAACCTACTGGAGCATTAGATTCAAAAACGTCGGTAGAAGTGATGGATTTGCTTAGGGAAATCAACAGTTCTGGTATTACGGTGATTATTGTAACGCATGAGTTGGATATTGCAGAGATGACCGATAGAGTGATCAACTTAAAAGATGGACGAATTGAATCTATCGTTGAACACAATCATGCTTTAAATGGAATCGAAGCAATAATTAATGCAGATAAAATTACGGAGTAATTCACGAGTATTTTAATTTCAGACTATGTTTGATAGAGATAAATGGTACGAAATCTTTAGTACCATTAGACAAAATAAAACCCGAACCTTCCTTACTGGCTTTTCTGTGGCAACAGGAATTTTTATGCTGATTTTTCTTTTAGGGGCTGGGAGAGGTTTGCGCAATGGCATGAAGAACGAATTTGCTCAAGATGCTACAAATAGTATGCAGATATTTGGGAATCGAACCACTAAAGCCTATAAAGGAACACCTGAGGGGAAAAGAGTTCAATTAGTTAATGATGACATAGAAAGTTTAAAAAAGGCTATAGATAAGATGGATGCCATCTCTGGAATGAGTTATATTCCAGGTGCAGAGGTGATATCTTATAAAAATAATTTTGGAAACTTTAATGTGTCTCCAATTCACGATACTTATAAGGAGGTTAAGAATTTCAATGTTTTGAAAGGGCGATTTCTAAATAAGAAAGACATTAAAGATTATCGAAAAGTTGTCATTATTCAGGATGAAGTTGATAAAATTTTATTCCCTAAAGAGGAAGCTCTAGGTAAATACATCAATATTAATTCGATTAAGTTTAAAGTTGTTGGCGTGTTTTCTAAGAAAAGTTTTGATGGGTATGCTAGAGGTATTTTTATTCCCATTACAGTTGCACAGAAAATTTTTAACAATAATGATCATCTAAGAAGCATCTCTTTTACATTAGATAATGTTACAGCAGATGAAAGTATCGCGATTGAAAAACAAATCTTATACAAAATAGCAAATCAACACAATTTTAGTAAAGATGACAAAAACGCAATCTGGATTCGAAATAATATACGTGGATCTAAAGGATTTGCTGACATGTTTAGCGGTATTGAAATGTTTGTTTGGTTCATTGGTGTTTTTACAATCATATTAGGCGTTATTGGCGTGTTCAATATTATGATGATCGTGGTAAAAGAAAGAACCAAAGAGATTGGTATTAGAAAAGCCATTGGAGCCTCTCCAGTTTCGGTTGTATCGCTTGTATTGATGGAGGCTATTTTTATTACGGCAGCTTCGGGCTACTTTGGTTTAATCGCTGGAGTTGGATTACTTGAAGCCATCTCACAATTTAATCTGATTGAAAAAATATATCCTCCAGCAGCAATCTTTTTTTTAAACCCTCAAGTTGATTTGGGAGTCGCTGTTGGTGCAACAATTGTACTCGTAATAACAGGTGCTTTGGCAGGATTTTTCCCTGCACGACGAGCTGCCTCTATTAGACCAATTGAAGCATTGAGAGATGAATAAATTCTTCTTAAGCAAGCATGTTGAAGGGAATCTTATCTTAATGTAAAACGATTCGATCCAAAATCAAAAAATACAAAAGAATGTTCGATATAGATAAATGGCAAGAAATAACCTCTGCCCTCAAGAAAAATAAATTAAGAACAGCTCTGACTGGTTCGGGCGTTATGTTTGGAATCTTAATTTTAGTTGCTCTCTTGGGGTTAGGAAAAGGGTTTCAAAACAAAATGAAATCAAATCTGGGGAATTTAGCGACCAATTCAACGATTTTTTGGACGGCACAAACGACAAAGCCCTATAAAGGTTTACCTCGGAACCGTAGTTTTCAGTTTGAAAATTCGGACCTGATTGCCATGAAACGTTCTATTCCAGGAATTGACAATGTTGCACCAGACATAAGTGCCTGGAGTAATGGAGAGCCTTTCAATACGTTCAGAAAAGAGAAAAAAGGGAATTTTACTATTAATGGGACTTCACCCGAGATGAATAAGGTTGTTCCTGTTGATGTTCTTTCAGGACGATTTATTAATGAGAATGACCTGAAAGAGATGCGAAAAGTGATTACCATTGGGCCTCGTGTTGTAGAACTCATGTTTGAATACGACGAGGAACCCTTAGGACAATATCTGAAAATTAACGGTATTTTCTTTCAAATTATAGGTACAGTTGAACCTTTAAGTCAAAACATGGGCATGAGTGATGATATCGTTCAAATGCCTTATACAACCTTACAAAAAATTTATAATCGTGGGGATAAGTTTAATCAGTTTATGGCGACGGCAAAAATTGGAGAATCTGTTGAAGAATTGGAAGATGATATTATTAGTTTGCTTTCTCGACGTCATAAAATAAGTCCTGATGATAAAGAAGCTTTTGGACATTTTAATCTGGCTAAAATGTTTAATAAAATATTTGGTCTGTTTACCAGTATTGGCTTTTTGTTCTGGATCATTGGGTTTGGAGTATTAATGACAGGAATTATTGGAGTTAGTAATATTATGCACGTTGTGGTTAAAGAGCGAACTCGTGAAATAGGTGTGAAACGCGCCATTGGAGCCAGACCTCTATCTATAATTAGCCAAATTGTTACTGAGTCGATTTTCCTGACCACATTTGCTGGTTTTTGGGGATTAGTTCTGGGTGTTCTTATTGTTGAAGGGATAGGAAGCATGTTTGCAGGAGATCCTAATGCTTTAGTATTAAACCCCTATGTCGATATAAAAGTTGCTTTTATTGCTTTGGGATTATTGGTGTTTTTTGGTTCTATAGCCGGATTCTTACCAGCCCAAAAAGCGATGAGAATTAAACCCGTTGATGCCTTACGTTACGAATAATATCACTTGAAAATAACACTTGAAAATAACAATTAATATGAAAAAAGTTTTTAGAATTGTATTGATCGTATTCTTAGCCGGTCTGTTCTTAGGAACCATTGCTTTCCTTTACAATAAGTCACAAGAGAAACCCGAGATTTATGACACGAAATCTCCGGAGCTTACAGATATTATTAAGAAAACTGTAGCGACTGGTTCAGTCATTCCGCGTAAAGAGATTAAGATTAAGCCTCAAGGGGTGTCTGGTATTGTGGAAACGTTATTTGTTGAAGCCGGTCAGATGTTAAAGAAAGGTGATAAGATTGCTAAGATCAAGATTATTCCTGATATGATTAATTTGAATTCGGCTGAATCTAGAGTTGAGAGAGCTCAGATTAATTTTGAAGATGCTCAGATTAATTTTAACCGAGATAAACTGTTATTTGAAAAGAAAGTCATTTCAGAAGCTGATTTTCAGAAGCCACGCCTAGCATTTCGTAGTGCTCAGGAAGAATTGAAATCTGCTAAAGATAATCTACAGTTGATAAAGGAAGGTGTAACGTCTAAGTCTGGTTCTGTTACCAATACCATTATTCGTTCAACTATCGAAGGTATGATTTTGGATATTCCAGTTAAGGAAGGTTATTCAGTTATTCAGAGTAATACTTTTAACGAAGGAACAACGGTTGCTATTGTAGCCGATATGGGCGAGATGATTTTCCAAGGTAAGGTTGATGAAACTGAAGTGGGGAAGATTAAACAAGGAATGAATTTGAAATTGATTATTGGTGCCATTGAGGATTATAAGTTTAATGCTCATTTAGAATATATTTCACCTAAAGGTGTTGCCGAAAATGGTGCGATTCAGTTTGAAATTAAAGCATCGGTAGAATTGAGTGATAAATATTTTATCCGTTCAGGTTATAGTGCCAATGCTGAGATTGTACTTGATAGACGAGAGAAAGTTTTAGCAGTAAACGAGAGCCTTTTAGAGTTCAGTAACGATTCTAGTTTTGTTAATATTGAAACGGAACCTCAGGTTTTTGAAAAGCGTTTTGTTAAAACAGGATTATCTGACGGGATTAATATTGAAATTTTAGACGGCATTACTAAGGATGATAAACTTAAGGGTGAGAAAATGTCGAAGGTTCAGCAGATGAAAGAGGAGAAGGAAATGAGGAAGAAGAAGGCTGAGGAAAAGAAGAAAAAGAAAAAATCGAATAGCTAATTTGTGAAATTTCTTTTTTCAAAAAGCAAACAAAACTAATAATTATATGAAAAATATATTCCTAACCATTCTATTGTTCTCCTTGTGTTTGAGTCTTAAAGCCCAAGAAAAATGGGACTTAAAGAAGTGTATTGATTACGCCAAGGAGCATAATATATCCTTGCAATTAAAAAAGTTAGATGCTGAGGTCCAAGAAAATAATGCCAAGCAATCTAAATATAGTTTATTACCAAATTTAAATGCCCGTTCTAACTTTAATAGAACTTGGGGACGGTCAGAAGATAGAGCAACTGGTACTTATACGGATATAAATTCGAAGTATGTTAGCATTAGTGTGGGATCGACAGTGTCTCTGTTTAATGGATTTCAGAAACAGAATACCATAAAGCAAGCTAATATTGACTTACAAGCTTATCTAGAAGATATTGAGAAGACAAGTAATGATATCTCATTAAGGATTGCTTCATTCTATTTGGATATCTTATTTAAAAAGGAACTTCTTCAGGTAGCAAAAGATCAACTTAAGATTACCCAGCTACAGATTGAAAGAACTTCGGTATTGGTTGAAGCAGGAACCTTACCAAAAGGAACTTTAATGGAACAAAAAGCTCAGGCTGCTCAGGAAGAGTTAACTGTAGTGACAAGTGAGAATAACTTAAATCTGTCTTTGCTTGATTTAGCTCAATTATTAGACCTTAGTTCTACTGAAGCTTTTGATATTGAAATCCCAGGTTTACCAGCTTTGAATGCAAACCGAACATTGTTGAATCCCAATTCGGTTTATGAAATTGCTTTAAATTCATTACCTGAGATAAAAGCTGCTAATTTACGCCTGCAAAGTACTGAAAAAGGGCTGAGTTTAGCAAAAGCAGGTATTATGCCAAGTTTAGAACTAAATGCTGGATGGAGTACTGATTATTCTAAGTTAGACGATTTTTCGGCTGCTAGTTTTGGCGATCAACTTAAGGATCGGGTGAATAAATATGTTGGTTTATCCTTAAATATTCCAATCTTCAATGGAGGAATTAATCGTCGAAACATCAGTAATGCAAAGATAAACATCGATCGTTCACGATTGTATTTGGAAGATACGAAGAACATTTTACGTAAAGAAATTCAGCAAGCTCATGCCAATGCTCTTGCGGCTATGAAAAAATATTTTTCAAGTGAAACTGCGGTTTCTTCTACCGAAGAAGCATTCCGTTATACTGAGGAGAAATTTAATTTAGGCTTGGTAAATTCAGTAGAATACAATCAAGCTAAAAATAACCTGTTGAAATCGAAGTCTAATTTATTACAAGCTAAATACGAATACATTTTTAGAACAAAGATCATAGACTTCTACAATGGAGTCGAAATCAGTTTATAGTCAAGTTTTCAAGTAAGTTTAGTTACTCCGATTCGATGAATTTCGAATCGGAGTTTTTTATTTATTGATCTTACTAAGTCACATCAATGTAAAGGTTCTTTCTAATTCCCTTTTTATAACTTAAATTTGCGTTCTATAAGTGCTTATAAATAACAAACTGACATCATATAAGGAATGATTCTGGGATAGATTCAGATGTAATTACATAACAATATGGCTTTAATACTTAATATAGAAACATCGACAGCAGTATGTTCTGTTTCATTGGGAAAAGATGGTGAGCTACTTGCCTATAAAGAGAATAAGGATGGAATGAATCATGCAACGCATCTGACTGTATTTATCGATGAAATCTTAAAAGAAAATCAGCTTACAACTAAAGATTTGGATGCGATTGCTGTGAGCATGGGACCAGGTTCTTATACTGGTTTACGTATTGGTGTTTCTACTGCAAAAGGAATTTGTTATGGTAGCAACTTACCTTTAATTGCGGTAAGTACATTGCAAGCAATGACTGCCTCAGTTTTGAAAAATGAAGCTATTCTTTCACAATTGGGCGATCCGGAAACCAGTATTTTTTGCCCAATGATTGATGCAAGAAGAATGGAAGTTTATACCGGGTTCTATTCTTTCGAAAATAAGGAGATTCGTAAGGTTTCTGCTGAAATTATCGATGAGGAATCATTTGCGTCGGACTTGGAGAAAGGGGAAATTGTATTCTTTGGTGATGGCTCTGCAAAATGCCAATCAAGTTTACAAAGTGAGAATGCCATATTTGTTGCTGATATTACACCAACTGCTCTTGGGATGATTGAATTATCTGAATTAAAATTTGAAGCCGAGGCGTTTGAAGATGTTGCTTACTTCGAACCTTTTTATCTAAAAGACTTTGTTGCGACGACTCCAAAGAAAAATATCTTTTAAAAGCATTCGTTTTTCTGCATTGAAATAGCGATATTGAATGACTTATATTCTTTAAAGCGATCGTTTATGCGAAATATATTCTTCTTAGTTTTATTGACATTCTTTTTTTCTTCTTTTTCTTTCGCAGATGGAGTGCCTGTTAGGAAAAAAAAGAATGAACACCTTAAGTATGTTATCCATTATGGGTTTATTCGTGGCGGAAAGGCCAGTTTAAAACTTAAATCGGGACGTTATAAGGGGCAAGAGGTTCATCACTTAATTTTAAGTGGACGAACAACTGGGTTGACAAATTCCTTATTTGGAGTTAAAAACACCTATGAGAGTTTTGTTGATAAGAAAACTCTGTTGCCTATAAAGGCAATCAGGAATATTAAAGAAGGAAGTTATAAACGTTACAATGAGCTCATTTTCGATAGAGAAAATAATAAGGTTCATAGTAAACGTTCAGGTGAGCATGATGTGGTTAAAGGCGTTCATGACATTCTTTCTGCCTTTTATTTTGCTCGGGTAAAACTGTTTAATTCTGATTTGGTAAAAGGGCAGAATTTAAAAATAGACACTTATTTTTCAGATGAACCATTCCTGTTACAGTTTAAATTCATGGGGTATGAGACAATCGATAGTAAACTTGGAAAGATAAAGTGTTATAAATTTATTCCAGTGGTAGAAACAGGTCGGGCTTTTAAAAATGAAGACGATATGCATATTTGGATATCTGCCGATCAGAATAAGGTTCCAGTTCGGGTACAGTTTGATTTGTTTATAGGTTCATTGCGTTGCGACTTGGTGAATTTCCCTCATACGACAGTAGATAATTAGCAAGGATTGCCTTTTTTGTAAGTGAAAAGATGTTCAAATCGCTGCAAAACACACAATATCTGTTTAATATTTCTGATTGAGGATAGTTTCACTTACTTTTGCCATGAAATCTAAAAAGATAATTTTTAATTAATATATAACAACATGGCAAGTACTGCAGATTTTAAGAATGGTATGTGTATCCATTTTAAGACTGGTTTATATACGATTGTTCAATTCCAGCATGTTAAGCCTGGTAAAGGTCCAGCTTTCGTAAGAACTAAATTAAAGAATGTAAAGACAGGTAAAATTATTGATAATACTTTTACAGCTGGTTTAAAGATTGATGTTGCTCGTATTGAGCGTCGTCCATATCAGTATCTTTATAAAGATGATATGGGTTACAATTTAATGCATACTGAGACTTACGAGCAGATTGCTTTAGAGGAAGATTTATTTAATCAACCAGACCTTTTGAAAGAAGGAGATCACGTTGAGGCTGTTATTCATGCTGATACTGAAACGCCACTTTACGTAGAACTTCCTATTCACGTTGTTATGAAAGTGACATACACGGAACCAGGTCTACGTGGTGACACATCTTCTACTAACTCGTTGAAACAAGCAACTGTTGAAACAGGAGCAACAATCATGGTGCCTCTTTTCGTTAACACTGATGATGTGATTAAGGTTGATACACGTAATAGAGAGTATGTTGAGCGTGTGAAGCAATAAGCTAACAAAGCTAAAATATTTAAAAGGCTATTTCATGAGAGTGAAATAGCCTTTTTTATTTCAATAAATCGTTCAAGGCACTATCAAGCTTAGGGAATTCAAAAGTAAACCTATGTTTGTTAAGTTTATCAGCGGATACCCGACTACCTTTTAATAAAATCTTAGACATGTCTCCCAAAATAAATTTCAATAGAAGAGTAGGGACATTAGGAAAGAAACAGGGTTTATTTAGAGTTTTTGCCAGAGCTTTCGTAAAGCTCAAATTTGTTTGAAAGTCAGGAGTTACGGCATTGTATGCACCTGCCATCTGTTCATCTTCTATGGCTTTTATATAAATTTCGCAAAGGTCATTAATGTGAATCCAAGGGATGTGTTGATTTCCACTTCCAATAGCCGATGCCACACCAAGTTTCACAGGAATGAGCATTTTTGATAAAGCGCCACCTTTTTTAGTTAGTACTAGACTTGTTCGAAGAATTGTTATTCGGATATTTAGGGTTTGAAATTGTTCAGCAGCCTCTTCCCATTTTTGGCAAGTTTGACCAAGAAAATCATTGGCAGCCTTATCTTCTTCAGTAAATATTTTTTCAGATGTTATTGCGCCATAGTAGCCCACTGCTGATGCAGAGATGAATGCTTTTAGTTTTTTATTTTGCTTTTTGATTTCTTCGAAAAGGAGATTTGTAGATTCTACTCTACTATCAAGAATGAGCTTCTTTCTAGAAGTCGTCCATCTTTTTTCGGCAATATTAGCTCCAGCCAAATGAATAATATAATCTGATGAGGCAATGGCTTCGGGATCTATTTGCTTGTTTAGTATATCCCAGTAATAGGTTTTAAACTTGCCGTTAGCATTAGGTTTTCGACTTAGAATGGCAACGTCATAACCTTTAGAATATAACTTTTCACAAAGTGATTTACCTACCAATCCTGATCCGCCGCTGATTAATACTTGAGTCATGTTTCAGTTGTTTACGCGCTTACAATCCTAAAGTTACAAAAAATAAGGTTGTGAGATAGGGGCTGAAAATCGAAAGCTGTTGCGTTAAGGGTTGTAGCGGATAGCCCACAGCTTGTTGGACTTGATGGAGTGGTGAGGAATATGTAATTAACTTGGTGTATCGTTTTGTTAGGATAATGGCGAGGACTATGAGCGAAAAACCTGACTATTGTCTCTTTCCATTTTTTTTGGAAAGAGATAATAGAACGCCCAAAAGTTTTTTATCTTTTATTTTATGATTTGTCTGGTCGCTTTGATTTATCGAAAAAGAAATTGTCGAAAACGATGCGTTCTTCTTTCTTAAGTGCGAGAATTAGAATAGCACTTTTTATAAAACCATAGCCATAGCTGTAGAGCTGTATAAAACTTGCCAGAACCGCCAATAGTGAAATGGACAAACTTTTTGTTTTTATTATCGATTCGATGAATAAAACACTGGCTAAAAACGCGAGCGGACTTAGGAATATTGGGTTGAAAATGGCTGCCAGAATCACTAATAATAAGCTGCCAAGCAAAAATAGAGCTGGAATTGTGTAGGTTAATTTAAATTTATCAGGATACCATTTTATAAGAACAGGACGCATCACGCCAAACTTGTAAACTTGCTTTATGAATTTAGAGAAATCGATGCGTCTTTTGTGAAATACATAGGCATCTTTGATCAGTCCCACTCTGAAACCGGCATTCATGATGCGGTAGCTCAAATCAGGATCTTCCCCAGGAGTTACATCGGTGTAGCCTCCGACTTTTTTATAAACAGCTTGGCTGATTCCCATATTAAAGCTTCGAGGTTGGTATTGATCCAACTTATTCTTTTTGCCTCTGATGCCACCCGTTGTAATGATTGATGTCATGGCGTAGTTAATGGCTTTTTGAACCTTACTGAAAGATTCATGCGCGCTATCTGGTCCACCAAACGCATCGAGAGGTGTATGGCTTAGGTGTTTTTCTACCTCTTCGAAATACTGAGGCGGTATAATACAATCAGAATCGAAGAAGATTAAATAATCACCAGTTGCCATGCTCATACCCACATTACGGCTATCACCTGGGCCCGAATTTGGCTTAAAGTGATATTTAATATCAAGTTCATTGGCATAACTCTTTACGATAGCTGAACAATCTTCAGTTGACCCATCCTCAATCATGAGAATGTCGAAATTCTTATAGCTTTGTTTGGCTAGGCTTTCTAGTAATTCCTTAGCTTCATCAGGTCGATTGTAAATGGGGATAATAACTGAATACTTGGGCATACGACTCAATATATAATGATGAAAAAGGAATGCGAGTTGTGCTAATTCCTCTTTTTTTTATTTTTCATCCCAAACTTAATAAATATGATGGGTTTTATGGGCCTTGCTAGGTCTAAAAAATGTTTGATATGAGGATGATGTCCATCGCTTTATTCATTTGCATCCATTTATTTAATAAGTATCTTTGTGCTCAAACTAAATAAAGATCTGTTTTGGAGAATTTTAAAGAACTTGGAGTAAGTAAAAACTTTCTTAAAGGCTTAAACGATATGAATATTGTTACGCCAACCGAAATACAAAATCGAGTAATTCCAATTTTGTTGGGTGGTGACACCGATCTTGTTGGACAAGCTCAAACGGGAACAGGAAAGACGGCTGCTTTTGGTCTGCCTATGCTTCATCGTATTAACACACACCATAAAGTTGTTCAAGGGCTCATATTGGCTCCTACCAGAGAGTTGGGACAACAAATAGCCAAGCAGCTTTTTAAATTTACTAAGTTCTCTGATAAAATTTTTACTGAGGCCGTTTATGGTGGTGCACCTATCGATAAGCAAATTGCGGCTTTACGACGTCCGACACATATTATTGTTGCAACGCCTGGTCGTTTGATCGATTTGGTTAAGAAAAAAGCTGTGGATTTAAGTCATGTGTGTACTGTGGTACTCGATGAGGCTGATGAAATGCTAAGCATGGGTTTCAAAAAGGAACTTGATGAAATTCTGACTTATACAGCTTCAGCTCAAAATAAATGGTTGTTTTCTGCAACCATGCCTCAAGGTATAAGACAAATAGTGAATCAGCACTTGTCAAGTAATGCTCATAGGGTTGAAGTGAGTGGCAAAAATGTGGTGAATAAAAATATTGAGCACAAGTTCTTGATTTGTGATGAGAAAGAGAAGTTGAATATTTTACTTCAATTTTTAAGCTCACAAAGCGATAATAGAGGCTTAATTTTCTGTAAGACGAAAGCTGCGACACAAACTTTAGCGAAGCAATTAATTGCAAGAAATATTCCTGCTGATGGTCTTCATGGTGATCTTTTACAAAAGGAGCGCGATAAGGTAATGCGTGCCTTTAAAAAAGGAAATTTACAGATGATTGTTGCAACTGATATTGCAGCTCGTGGAATTGACGTGGAGGGACTTTCATATGTCGTACATTATCAGTTACCTGATAAGGAAGAATATTACACACATAGAAGTGGAAGAACAGCCAGAGCAGGTAAAGAGGGCGTTTCATTATCTTTGGTTACAACTAAAGAGATGAAGAGTATTCGTTATTTCCAGAAAGCTTTAAATATAAGTTTTAAGCAAATCAGACAAACGAAATAATATTAATCTCAGTTTGATATAAGCGAATCGCTTAATTTGTTGATATTGAAGTGTTTTCTTATTCATTTAATCAAGTATCAAGATTAGAGTATCAAGAATCAAGACAAAATCATTCTTTTTCTTGATCCTTTTCGATAAGAATAATAAAACAAGCAGTAAATTAATGTCTTAGTAGGAACTTTATGTCGAACTCACGTTATTAGGCTTCCCCTAATTAGATATAAAAAAAAACTCATGATTCTGGAATCATGAGTTTTTTTGTGCTTTCTAAATTAAGGAAACATTAGTCTCTTTTTCTCGTAAAAGGCTTGCGTCTTCTATCTCGTTTGTGTTTGTTTTCTGGATCAACTTTCTTCTTTGAATCTGATCTTTCACCATTACGACGAGGTCTTTGAGATCTCTGAGGTCTTTTAGGTTTTTCAGCAGGCTCGTTATCACCAGAATTTAAAAAAGGATGTTCTTCAATAACCTTAATTTGCTGTGCAATTAACTTATGAATATCCTTTAAATAGGCTTTTTCCTCGGCATCGCAGAAAGAGATCGCGATGCCACTTGCTGCAGCTCTACCTGTACGACCAATTCTATGAACATAGGTTTCTGCAACATTAGGTAAGTCGAAGTTGATCACTAAAGACAAATCCGATACGTCGATACCACGAGCTGCAATATCCGTTGCAACGAGTACTTTTGTTTTACCCTCTTTAAAGTTAAGAAGTGCCTTTTGTCTTTGATTCTGAGATTTGTTCCCATGAATCGCTTCAGAGTGGATATCCACCTTTTTTAAAGCCTTCACAATTTTATCAGCACCATATTTTGTCCTAGTAAAAACCAGTGTTGAATCAACCTGATTACGAGTTAAGAGGTGAACGAGCAACTTAGGCTTATTCTTCTTGCTCACATAGTATAAAGCTTGTTCTACACGCTCTGCAGTGGTTTGCTTTGGAGCTATGGTTACCTTTTCAGGATTGCCTAGGAGCTTTTGTGAAAGCTTCACAATAGAAGGTGGCATTGTTGCTGAGAAGAATAAGGATTGTCTCTTAGCAGGCAGTTTAGCTATTATTCTACGAATATCGTGAATAAAACCCATGTCAAGCATGTGATCGGCTTCATCGAGAACAGAATATTGAATATCTTTTAATGAGATATAGCCTTGATCCATTAAATCTAAAAGTCTACCTGGAGTAGCTACTAAAATATCAACTCCTCTTCGAAGTGCTTGCGTTTGTGCACCTTGTTTTACACCACCAAAAATGACGGTATTAACAAGACCAGTGTGTTTCCCGTAATCAGAAAAGCTATCGCCAATTTGAATGGCTAACTCACGTGTAGGAGTTACAATTAGAGCTTTAATTTTACGTTGCCCTTTCGTATTTCGATTATCGTTGAAAAGGTGTTGTAGGATAGGAATAGCAAATGCTGCTGTTTTTCCCGTACCTGTTTGAGCACAGCCTAATAAGTCCTTTCTGTTAAGAAGGATTGGAATAGATTGTTCTTGTATGGGTGAGGGATATGTATAGCCTTTGGCCTCTAGGGCTTCCAGGATAGGATCAATAATTCCTAATTCTTTGAATGTCATGTACAAAATATAAAAACGACAAAGATAGGGTAATGTTTTGAAATTCTGCACTTTTGGCAATAAATGCTTTTATTATTTGAACTTCAGGTAGATCCTTACCCCTTTTCATCTAAATAAAATATCCCCTCCTCATAAGGAAGAAGGGGATATCTCGCTATTAATAAATAAGTTATTATTTGTTGTTAGCAGAACGAAAGCCAAGAGCTTTGATCCGTATATTCTTCAGTGGGTGACACATTGGTTTGGTATTTAAATGAGCTAACTGAAGTCGCTATTTCATGTTTGATTGTTTCCAAACTGTCGTTGATCAAATCAGATCTAAAACCACTTGCTCCTATTTGGGCGACATGATTAGCTGCCACCACTTTACTGATTATTTTTCCCAGATCAACAATTTTTCTTTGGGGCATTTTGGCATCCAAAGTGAAGTTGACTAGATTTTTGAAATGATCCGCAACATTTTTCGTGAGATCGTGGTTTTTGAAGAAATCTAGTAGGTTCATGTTTTTCTGACGAGCCATGATCTTCATTACCATTTCTGATAATTGAGTATAAAGCATATCGTTTGAACCTTCGAATATTTGAAAAGGTCTGGAGTCAATAATCGCCCTGGAACCTAAACTTTCAGCTTTGTAGCCGTTCGCCCCGCTTAGTTGAGTTAGGGTTTGAGCAGCTTCCTGCATTAAATCTGTAACGTAAGCTTTCATGCTATTGGCTTCGATTGCTGCTGTTGCCAGATTATTCTCAATACCGCTAATTACTGTACTGCGGGCACACATGGCTGAGCAAATGGTAAAGGCACTTTGAATTCTACCAATATGGTGACGCACCTGATCCAATGCAATTAATGGTTTGCCACCTACGATTCTTGTTGAGCAATGTTTTATCGATTCGTCGAGCATTCTTCTGATGAAACCGATTCCCATTCCAGGGAACTGTAAACGGCTTCTGTGTAAAAGATCCATCATCAGTTTCAGACCGGTTGATTCGGGTTGAAGTTTGTTTTGCTCAGGCACCTTTATATCTATGGAATTTCTGCCATAGGGAATAGGGTAGAGGCCTAAGTTGTTGTAGTATTCCTCCACCTTAATAGCCTGTTCGGCTTGTTGAACATCGCAAATAAAGAAATCAATATCTCTACCCAATTTTCCATTTTGATCTTTAGGGCGAGAAGTCATCAACCAATAATCAGCCATACCAGTTAAACCTTGCCAGTGCTTGGTTCCTTTGATATGATAAGATTCACCCATTTTGATATTCGATGTTTGCATACCTAGTGCATCGCTACCAAAGTCAGGTTCGGTAATCATTAAGCCACCCATATTTTGCTGAGTTAGGAAACGGTCAAAAATACCTTTCTTCACAGTATCTTGTGCGTATTTCGCAACGGGTTCCAGAAATAATGCAATATTAATTCCAAAGGTTAAGGCCAATGGAAGCGATTCGTATGAAGCCGTATCCAATATGCCTAAACATTCTTTCACCTTTGCTCCACGTCCACCATATTCCTTAGGAATAGCTACGGATAAAGGGTTTTTAGCCATGATGTCTCTTAGCACCAGTGCAGGGAATCCTCTTCTTTGGATAAATTTTTCGATATTATCTTTTTCGTAAAAAGCACTGTGTATCGTCTTTTTAATAGCGCTCAGATATTCTGAAAATGGAATATCCGCGATATTAGAAGTCATCATCTATTATTTATTTTAAATTAGTACAAATAAGAATAGTTCTAATACAAAGCTAAGATTAAAAAACAAATAAAGACATGTAAGTCTGATTATTTGACGATCAATTTTATACGCTTTGCAGGATGATGTGCTTTGAAAAGCTTAGGAAATAATTTTTGTTTAAAGGAAGCTTGTATGTTAATAGGGCTACTTTAGGGCTATACAGTACCTGTTTTCAATGCAAGTAGAAAAACGAATATTTTTTTCAACTTTTTTTAAGGTCATATCTTCCTGATAAAAAGCGGATTTGAATTACTGGATGAAAAATTATTCTTTTTTTTTGAAAAAATAAGGAGAGACTCTTGTATAATTGGGGAAAAGCCCTTAGTTTTGCATCGCAAATTTAGCCAATAAAGCACGTTTTATTGGTCAAGAAGATTTGGAAAAGCATTCCTTTTTAGCTCAGTTGGTTAGAGCATCTGACTGTTAATCAGAGGGTCCCTGGTTCGAGTCCAGGAAAGGGAGCAAAAACCGATACTGTGAGGTTTTTAAAAATAAATATCAGTTGTATTCCTTTTTAGCTCAGTTGGTTAGAGCATCTGACTGTTAATCAGAGGGTCCCTGGTTCGAGTCCAGGAAAGGGAGCAAAAACCGATACTGT
>Ga0209272_10001303_pt1 | contig 16093 bp, 12 predicted proteins | sample tdDd002_FD_187125 | JGI IMG/M metagenome (GOLD analysis project Ga0209272, IMG submission 187125) | Marine sediment microbial communities from the Atlantic coast under amendment with organic carbon and nitrate - tdDd00.2 (SPAdes)... | ecosystem: Environmental > Aquatic > Marine > Coastal >... | reverse complement strand
GCATTCATTTCAAAACTGATTGTTCCCTGCTTTTGTTCGATTTGAATATTTAAACAGGCTGCACACTCAGATAATAAATCGTGTATCGAAACTTCATTTGTATTTAACTTTAACTCACCCCGCTCCATACATGCCAATTTTAACAACTGATCTACCTGATGTCTCAATCTATTATTTTCAGTGTGAATCACATCAGAATAATGCGTAACCGTATCGGGATTGGCCGAAATTTTTTCACGCTTAAGCATCCCACAAGCTAAGGCAATACTGGCCATTGGTGTTTTAAACTCGTGAGCAATATTATTAATTAAATCTGTTGTTCTACCCAATATCTTTTTATCTCGAAGTAAGGACAACACAGTGATACCAAATAAAGAAAACAGAATAATAATGGCAATTAGTGAGGCCATAAACATGGTCCCCATGCTATCGAGTATATTTTTTTCACGCTTATCAAAATAGACATTCAGCATCGCCTTATCATCACTCAAGGCCTGTTGCATACTATAATAAAAACATCGACTCCGTGGTTGCTTATCAGCCTTAGATAAAACCTCGATGGTATAACTTGAGTTAATTTGATGTTGCTTAAACTTATTATCGATGATTAAATTCAGGCGCTTTATTTCAGATTTCAATCTGGCACTATCCGTCTTAGATTTGAGCTTTTTCATGCATTCACTCATCTCATAACAGGATTGCTGATCTTCCATAAATTCGCTAACAGATTCATGCAAAGCCAATCCTACCAGATGTCTAAACTGTTCCTCATTTAATCGACGTGCTTGATTAATCCACTGGACTTGAATCATTAAAAGGATGATTAAAACCAGAATGGATACACCAATAAAGATTTGTGATTTATATCGTGTCATATAGTATAATACAGGTATTTCATTTACAACTTATGAGGGTAGAAGGAAAAACATTATGAATGATATGTTCTTCTCAAAGAGCCTAAAAGTCTTCTACTCAACTTAATTACAGTTCAAAAATAAGCTTTATTTATGAATAGTTTGAACCATTAACAATTCATTAACAGAAGACTCTTTTATCTTTTTCTTATCTTTAGACAACAATTTTGAACTAGAAACACATTTTTAAACATTTAATTTAATAGTTATGAAAAAATTAGTATTCGGACTTCTGTTTGTTTTCTCAATGAGTTTAGTAAGTGTAGCAGCTAACCAAATGATTACTGCTGATACAGATATCACTCTAAGTCAGGAACAAGATCAGAAAAAAGACACAAAGAAAGCTGAAAAGAAGGCTTGTTGTAAAAAAGCTGACAAGAAAGCTTGCGCTAAAGACAAAAAAGCTTGTTCTAAAGCAGACAAGAAAGCTTGTTGCTCTAAAACTGCAAAAAAAGAATGTTCTAAAGCTGATGCGAAAAAAGCTTGTTGTAAGAAAGAAGCAAAAAAAGCTTGTAAGGCTGATTGCACAAAAGCTTGTTGTAAAAAAGAGGCTAAGTAATAAACTTAGTAAAAACAATACACAAAAAAAGTGCTTATCGATATGATAAGCACTTTTTTTATATCTGAAAACACCTAAGAATTAACAGCCTCCTGCAGCGCGTTTCTTTTTCTTTCTTCTCTTTACAACCGGCTTAGGAGAATTAGATTTTGTAGATTTCACATTACTAACCGCACCTCCACCAAGAGCCATACTAGCTCCCTTACGGAAATCATACTTAGCAATTTCATCATCAGGACTGGTTGATGCCGGAGCAGTGGGATTCATAATGGTTTCTGCCCAATAATTTAATCCACCTTGCATCACATAATTGTTTTCGAATCCCAACTGACGTGTAATCATCCAGGCCTCATTGGCTTTTAAATTCCCATTTGAATAGAACACATTCATTTTCACATCCTGATCCAATATATCGGCCCAATCATCTGATAAAATATCAGTTAATGGGATGTTTATTGCATTTGGTAAGTGAAATTTTTCGAATTCATCCTGAGCCCTCACATCAATCAGTTGAAAAGATGGGTCTTTCTGTACAAGCACATCAGCGATTTCATCAGTACTCATAAACTGAGCCCCTTCTTGAGCTTCAACAAGCAACTCTTCTGCCGTTAACTTATAAACCTTTGTTGTATTTTCGGGTACAGCTGCAATAATCAATCCCAATGGAAGAAAAACAGCTGCTAATTTTAATCTTATATTCATGATTGTAGAATTTCAAATTTTAATTACGAATTCCTTATTGATTTTAATACTCCTCTCTTGGGAATTTCTTCTCAGCCCATTCGCCAAACCAAAACATACCAAATGCAGCCGCAATTAAACCAAAAGAAAATAAGCCACGAGATAAACCTAAGAATTCATTGATTGTAGGTGTTCCCATAAACTCAGCTTTATAAAGCTCTTCGAACAAAGGGTAGCCTTCTGTAAAGGCAACAATTCCTAAGAATAAACCTACGATAAATGCCAAAGCATCTAGTTTTCCTATTGAAATGGCACAAAATGCAGTTCCAGGGCAAAATCCCCCCATAATAAAACCAGCTCCCATGATTACACCACCAACTATTGCTGAATGAAGGAAAGTAGGGTTTATATAAATCAGATTTAGGTCAACCCAACCAAACAGGCTGAAGAATAACATTCCGATTAAAGCTGTAATTGCAGCCGTAAAAAATACTTTTAATACAGTTGTGTCGTAGCCATAAAACATTCCAGCTAATTTTCTGCTGGATGAAAAGCCACTAGATTCTAATACAAATCCGAAACCAATACCGATTAAGAAGGCTAAGAACAAATTGGTATCCGGAGAAATGATTTCATTTACTATTAATGGTCCCATAATATTTTTAATTTTTTAGATTTTAGAATTGAGTTGATATGACTCAAAACTGAAACACTTGAAAAAATAGTTTTTAAATCCAGTTTTTACGGAAGAAATAGGCTAAGCCGAAGGCCGTTCCGAAAATACACGCCATTGTTATAAATCCTCCAAGGGATAAAACGGCCATTCCACTTAAAGCAGAACCAGATGTACATCCTCGTCCTAACTGGGAACCAAATCCAAAGAAAGCACCACCAATAAGAGCAAAAATCAATCTTCTCTTAGATGAAATTTTAGGTGAATGTTCAACTTTAAATTTTAATCTTTTAGCGAATGTTCCTGATAAGAATCCACCAACTAAGACACCAAAAACCTGAAAAACCAACCATGATTTCATTGGATTTTCATGAGTTTCATTATAATTCTTATAAAATGTCGCATTCTCTGCATGATCAGGTGCAACTGTATTTACAGTGGTTACAACAACAGATTTTAAGGCGCCACTGGCTCCTAGTCCTCTACCAGAAATAAAATTGGCAGATAATAGTACCAAACCCAACATGATACCTCCGATGTATGGGTTCCAATATTTAGTTTTCTTTACTTCGTTCATGTGATTTATATTTTACCATCTCAATCTGCATTGAGAAATGATTATAAATTCTTAATTTATTTTATTTAATAAAGCCAGCGACTAGCCTGACCTGCATACGATATAATAAAACGTAACATTAAACTCCCAAATAGAACTAATACAACAGGAATTACGACAGGTATTTTAAATTTCCTCAACTCCAAAATTTCCAATATCGCAGGAACAATCATTCCCAGGATAACGACGAAAATCCAGAATGGAGCCGTATAAGGTCCGCCTAAGAATAAGTTCGCAGCATCGATCTGAACCTGTGAACTTGCCAAAAAGCCCATAAACATGTGGATGATAAGGAATAGTTCTATACCAATAATCATCAAATCAAGTTGAGCAAAACGCTTTTTCTCGGCATGATCTTTCGATAACCAAATGGTAATAGCTGATCCAGCAGATAAACCGGAAGCCAGGAATAGTGGTCCTAAGATTGAAGTGTTCCAAAGAGGACGAGCATTGAAAGCAGAAAATAAAATTCCGGTATAAATACCCAATATTCCCGAAGAAACCAGCATAATCCAGGCTAAAACTTTCTTATTCTTTTCGAAGAAAGTCAATACATCTTTAATGATATCAAATTTCCAATCCCATTTAGGGAAAAGCTCCTTAATGTGTAAAGCACACCACAGCATAGACAAAGGTGTTACTAACATCAAGGTCCAAGCTCCCCAGGACATGGGCGACTCTAACTTAATGGTTGTATAAAGTCTCCAAAAATAAAGTTTGTGATGCAAATCTAAAAACAGAGCAATCAAACCAATAACCAGTGCAATAGGTGCTACAAAAGGAGCAATTTTCACGGCTGTACGGTAATCGTTTTCTCTATTTCTGATGGTATATAAAGCAGCAAAAAACAAAACACCAGCTGCCAATCCTCCTAAAAACAGGTACAAGGGAATTTCCCAGTGCCAAATATGTAGCTGAGGATCGATAAGTGGGTTATTTCTACCACTAACAATTATTTCTTCACGCATAGTATTTAAATTGTTATAGTGTTAGATTGTTAAAAACGAAATAAAAGAACATTTTAACCGTTTAGCAATCTATCAGTTTAAAACATTTAGATTAAAAAGTATAAGTGTGGTTTAGTTCCCGCTTCCGGAATTAGAGTTTTCCATTTTCTCTTCTTAATAATCATAGAAACTTCTGACCTTGGATCATCCAAGTCGCCAAAATACATACATTTGGTTGGACAAACCGCAACACAAGCAGGTTGCAATCCCTTCTTCACACGGTGTAAGCAATATGTACACTTATCTACATATCCTTTAGGGTGAACAAAACGTGCATCGTAAGGACAAGAAGTGATACAAGCACTACAACCTATACATTTATTTTCTTCAACTAATACGATACCTCCTTCGCTATAGTGACTAGCTCCAGTTGGGCAACAACGCACACAAGGAGAATTCTCACAGTGGTTACATCGCTCAGAACGAATTTCCATCTCAAGTTGTGGATAGGTTCCGTCCATTACTTCCACCACCCAATCGCGGCAGTAACCAATAGGTACATCATTTTCAGTTTGGCAAGCGACCACACAGTCGCTGCAGCCTACACACTTTTTGGTATCGATAGCCATTGCATATCTCATAGTTTAGGCCTCCTTTTTATTATCAAATCTAAATGTCACAAAATTTCCTCTCATACCGGTTCCACCCATAATTGGGTCCGTCATTACATTGGTAATAAGCTGTGTATCACTAACTCCTTTTCCGAAACAACGCTTCATACGTTTATCTGTATGACCAAATCCATGAACCATATAAACAGAATCGAAACGGATACGTTCGGTGACTCTAACCTTAATTGAGAAATCGGAAACAATGCCATCCTGATTTTCCAGATAGACATACTGATCATTCTTTAAATCCCATTCCTTAGCTACTTTAGGATTAACCCAAACGGTATTCTCATCCATCAAGTCTGTTAAGTTAGGATTGTTGGCCGTACGACTAAAGGTATGCATAGGTGCTCGTCCGTAGATCAAGCGATAGAAACCTTCCTGAGGCTCTGGATGCTGAACAAAGACAGGCATCGGCTCAAAACCTTCATCAGCAAGTGCTGTAGAATAAAGCTCAATTTTACCTGTATTAGTATTAAACTCAACATTTTCGTCCTTAGCGAAATATAAATCGTCGTACTCACGCTTGATGCGCTTGACGCCAATTCGTTGCATTTCTTCCAAAGAAGTTCCAACCTGTTGAAGTTCCCAATCAATTTCATCCTCAAGATTCTCAAATGGGAAATAATCCAACAAATTGAGTTTCTTAGCTAGCTCTCTTGCCATCCAATAAGCTGGCTTGGTATTATATTTTGGTTCAACCGCTGGCATTCGCAGTGCGATACTTGGTTCTCTACCCTGTGAAACTCTTAGAGAGTCGTAGCGTTCGAGATAAGTACACTCTGGTAATACAACATCGGCATAACCTGTAATTTCCATTGGCATTGTATCAACCACAGCAATTAAATCCAGTTCCTGAATCGCCTTAAGCGTATTAGCTTGATTTGGTAGAGTATTAATTAAGTTGGTTCCATTTACAATCCAAGCTTTAACTTGGTGTCCTAAGTCTGGAGATGGCATAGATGCATCACAAAGACCTGATGCCAATGCTAAGTCTGCTAACTTATATTTTCCACCCAAAGCTTCACGCCATGATTTATTTGGCTTAGGGAACTTTGGAATCTCAAAATGAGGAACACTTGCCTTTTCAGGGTTGTAATAACCTCCTCGACGTCCCCAGGAACCCAATAATGCATTTAGAATAGCGACAGCTCTCAATCTCTGAGTATCATCACCATACCAGGTCACGTGTCGTCCTGGGTGTACAATAACAGCAGGAGCAGCATCAGCCATAGCGCGTGCTGTTTCTCTTATTTGCTGTGGCTTCAAGCTTGTAACACCATAGGCCCACTCAGGCGTATATTGTTGTACGTGTTCTTTTAATTGATCGAAACCATAACAATATTTCTCAACGTATTTTTTATCGTAAAGCTCTTCGTTAATGATTACATTCATCCAAGTTAAAAGCAAAGCCATATCGGTAGATGGCTTAATCGGTAACCAAAACTTTGATTTACTTGCTACAGTCGAAAAACGTGGATCAACAGTTATGATTGTTGCTCCTTTATCAATGGCATCAGACATTTCCTGAACTTGCCCATTGTGCATATTTTCACCCAAGTGAGAGCCAATTAAGACCAAACACTTGGTATCTCTAATATCCGTATTCTCAGGAGAATTAATTCCCTGACCATATGTAGCAATAAAAGCAACCTCACGGGGACCTCTGCACTGCGCATAAGATGGAGCTGCAATATTATTAGAACCTAAGCCCTTTAATACTTTACCAAAATATTTACCTCCTGAACCATGAGAAAACAGAGCTAATGATTCCGGACCATACTCTTTCTTAACTTTAGTTAGCTTTTTAGCGATATAATCGAAAGCTTCATCCCATGTTGCTTCACGAAAGGTTTGTTTACCTCGCTCCTCAGTTCTAATCAAAGGTGTCTTTAGTCTATCCTCATCGTTATACATACCAACACCGCCGGTACCTCGAGGACAAAATCGCCCATTACAATTAGGATCATCATTGTTACCAATGATTTTCTTTATGCGACCATTCTCATCTTTATAAACCCAACCTGCACACTTCCAAAAACATACTTCACAGTAGGTTGGGGTGCGTGTAAAGTCAAAGGGGCCCTTAAAATGGGATGGATTGGTTTTAACCAGATTATTGGCGAAAGCATCCAAAAGGCCTCCTCCAAATATTAATCCGGCAGCGCTTAAAGAACTAATTTTTAAAAATTGTCTTCTGCTGTTCATATGATACTAATTTTCATATTTAGGTCGTATGGAATTCTCCATAGAATTAGGTCTTCTTATTTATCTAATCACAAATACAAAATTTCATTTTATCATTAAAATGGAGCCTCGAAAATTCTTAAATTATTCAGCTTAGCTGTTTAAAAACTCAAAACCTACACACATCAACACATCTAGAAACTTACATTTATGCATGTAAACATATATAAAAAGACCAATGGAAAAAATGTTTTAAAATCACTGATAACATTTTAGAACTATTCTAAAGAAGACAAGTAGTCAATCACCTTAAAATTAGCATCAAACAGAACTATTTAGATTTCGAATAAATAGAATTAAATTCATACTCTTTAGTCTGAAATATCACCCATACTATTGAAGTTTGAGAAGAGATTTGGCTGGTAATAATTAAGATTTTGGGTGGGGGTAAAATAAAAAGGGTCCATTTTTGAAAGCAGGTTCATCATTTTTAATTGACCTGACTTGAGGGCCTCATGAAAATAAACAGAAGCTGATGAGGCATAACAGGCAGCAAGAGGTTGCTTACGCCCCGTTTCATCAACCGGTATAACAACATTACCATTCAGCTGATCTACCAAATCTGCAAATAATTGAGTTGGCACATGGGGCACATCGCAAGAAATCACAAGGTAGATATCACCTTCCACTGCATTCATACAAGCACTTATGCCACCTATAGGACCACAATCCGGAATTTCATCTGCAATCATAGGTAAGTCAAGATAAGAATAGTCATCGTTCGAAGTACTAATCACCAATTCATGACAAAGTGGTCTTAGTGTTTCAATGGCATATTCGATTAAAGCTTTGCCTTGGTATTTAACCAGACCTTTCTCCTGCCCCATTCTCCTGCTTTTACCACCTGACAATACAATTCCGACAATTTTCTTCTCATTTTTTTGCATATCTAAAACTAGATAAAAATCTGAATTAATAATTAAAAATTCACAGGATATCTAATTGGAAAATTAACCAGACATTAACATCTTTTTGTTTTTAATTAAAAACGGAGTCATTATCTTTAGATTGATTTCAAATAAGGATTTTAGTTTCGTCTAAGATCTTCTAATAATTAAAATCATGAAACTAAAATTAATAATAATTGGCTTGCTACTTACAGGAGCAACTCAAGCAAAGCAAACAAATAAGATGAGTCAGAACAATAAAGAAATTGCAACACTTGGATCAGGTTGTTTTTGGTGTACGGAAGCTATATTTCAAGAATTAGAAGGTGTTGAAAAAGTGGAATCCGGTTATATGGGCGGGCAAACACTTAATCCAACATATAAGGATATTTGTACAGGAGAAACGGGGCATGCCGAAGTATGCCAAATCACATTTAATCCCGCAATCATCAGTTTTACAGATCTTCTTAAAGTTTTTTGGCAAGTTCACAATCCTACTACATTAAATAGACAAGGAGCTGATGTGGGTACACAATACCGTTCAGTGGTTTTCTATCATAGTGAGAAACAAAAGCAAATTGCTGAAGACATAATGACTGCACTAGACCAATCAGGGGCCTGGGATGATCCTATCGTAACTGAAATATCTGCAGCGGAGAAATTCTATAAAGCTGAAAATTATCATCAAAACTATTTCAATCAAAATAAGAGTCAGCCTTACTGCAGTTTTGTAATTAAACCTAAACAAGAAAAATTCCGAAAAGCTTTTAAAGACAAACTGAAGAAATGATAGGAGGATGCGTTGATGTGATGTTCCGATAGCTACCGGGATGAGGATGTGTTAATGTGGAGATTTGATGATCAATGAAAGAAATTGTATATTAAGAAATAGACAATGGCACAATACTTGCCAAGATCTGTACGAACAATTCAATTCGCAAAACGATCAAAAAATAAGAACATCATGAACAAACTTATCTCTATAGTCATTCTCTTGACACTATCACTTGCTTCAGTAAAAGCACAAAATGTTGAGCGTTATAAAGATTATCACGACAAGGGTAGAATGCTGATTTTGGAAGGTAAGTACCAGGAAGCTATTGCTCAATTGGACACTGCTATTCAAATCATGCCCTATTATGCAAGAATCTTTCAAGACCGAGGTTACGCGCATATGCAACTTAAAAATTATGAATTAGCTCTTCTTGATTTTGATCACGTTTTAAAAAAGCAGCCTTATTTAAATGAGGTAAAATTACAAAGAGGTATGGCTCTTTATCATCTAAACTATTTGGATGAGGCAGAAAGAGATCTTCTAAGTATTAGAAAGGCAAGACCAGATAAAAATATCGAAGCTGAATATTATCTGGAAAGTATCAATAAAGAAAAAGAATTATTACGCTATAAAGAACAAGAGAGAATTAATATCTTGAGATATCAGGCTGAATCTCGCAGATTGGAAAGAGCCAGACACAGAGAAGATGTCATATGGAACACAGTCGTTCCATTAGCTTTTTGGACATCAGTCTTTTTAACTTGGTAACGAATAAATCATATAATAAAACAAAAAGCTCCACCCAATGGGTGGAGCTTTTATCTGGAGTAAAACTGCAAAAGAATTTAATCTTTTTTCAGTTTGCTTTTTGGCTTTTCACGATTAAGCATGTCTATGGTTTTCTGATCCAACTTAGACACCTTCGACTCTGGTTGCTTAATTTCTGTTTTATCCTGATCTGATAACCATTCAAAATTATAAATAGCTTTCAGCACCTTTTCTTCTTTTTGCTCAGCAGTCATACCGTCGAAAGCTGCACGGCGTTCAGCAGCCTCTTTCTGCTTCTGCTCTTCAATTTCAGCTTGTTCGTTATAGAAAGCTTCAGCTCTCAGATTTTTCAAATATGGTAAAGCTACTGTTGGGAATAATTCCAACAACAACATTTCCTTCTCATTCTGAGCCAACTTAACACCGCCAAACTCTTCTAAAATCAAATTCTCTGGAGCTTTATACTTAGCCACATCATATTCCGAAGCCTCACGTTGTCCACAAATCTTCTGACGGTATTCCGGATCGATCTCAATTGGTGTCTCACCGTACTCACCTTTCACAAGATTGAAGAATTGATTATTCACGTTTGTATAAGGTGCTTTACCACTATTCACATCCAACACGTAATTCACAGCCTGTACACCAATAATTTGTGATGATGGTGTTACCAAAGGAGGACAACCAGCAGCTACACGTACCTCAGGTACTTTCTGTAGTACAGTTGGTAATAAATCTTCAAGACCTAAACCTTTTAGCTGAGCCAACATATTGGTGTACATACCACCTGGAATCTCAGCATTCTTCACCTCCTCGTTTGGAGCAGGGAAATTGAACCAGGCATCAATAGCATGACAGGTTTCCAATAATTCGTCTTCCTTATCAGCTTTAGCCAAAGCAATAGCTTTATCGAACAAGGCATCAATATCAGCAGGTAAGTAATCAGCTGTAATATCAAACTCACGAGGGAACATCTTGTATGAATCGAATTCTGCAATACGCTCACGAATCCCTTTCAACTCAGCATTAATTTGCACAACTGAATCCAAATCTACACCTGTATCCAAACCTAGCTTATCTGCAAAAATTTGAATAATCTCGAATGCAGGAGCAGCAGGTCCACCAGCAAAGTTCAGGATGTTAGTATCAACAATATCAACACCATTCACTATTGCCATTAATACGGCACCTAAACCATAACCTGGTGTACAGTGTGTATGAAAATCGATAGGTACTTTTACCTCATTCTTCAGACGCTTGATGATTTTACCTGAAAGTGATGGAGGAATCAATCCTGCCATATCTTTTACAGAAATCATATCCGCACCCAAAGCTTCCATTTTCTTCGCCTTATTCAAAAAGTAATCGACATCGAAAATCTTTTTAGGCAATTTCTTACCAGAAAACATGGCTTGAATACGCTGCTTACGAGTGAATTTAGGATCCACTGTATAACAAACAGCACAGTCAGCAATACCTCCGGCTTCTTTAATATATTTAATCGTGGTCTCCATATTGTTGACGTCATTCAGACAGTCGAAAATACGCATGATTCCTAAACCACTTTTTACTGCATTTTTATTGAATCCTTCAATCACAGATTCTGGATATGGGCTGTATCCGAAAAGGTTACGACCACGAGAAAGAGCTGTTAGATAAGAAACATCACCAATCTCTTTCTTAATAGATTCAAGACGATGCCAAGGATCTTCATTCAAGTATCGCATTACTGAATCAGGAATGGCACCACCCCAAACTTCCATTGCATAGAAATTTGCCGCTTTGTAGAATGGCAATACTTTCTCAATTTCGTGCTGAGGTACACGGGTTGCGAATAAAGACTGCTGACCGTCACGAAGGGTTAAATCACGAATCTTTAATTTACCTGTACGTTTAATTGCGGCTCTCTCAGCTGCAATCTTCTGACGATTGGCTTCTCTTTTCGCTTCGAATTCTGCTTTACGCTTACCTTCTAGATAACCTTTAGCTACTAGTGGGAACAGCTCAAGCAACATGAATTCCTTATCATCCTTTGCTAATTTCGCATCACCAAACTGAGACAATACGGGATTTTCAGGAGCTTTATATTTGCTCACATCATAATCTTCTCTAACAGGATTACCAGTAATTCTCTCACGGAATTCCGGAGCAATTTCAATAGGCGTTGTGCCGTATTCGCCCTTTACAAGACTAAAGAACTGATTAGACACATTCGTATAGAATGGACGTCCTGAATTCTCATCAATAACACAATTTACAGCCTGAACACCCACAATTTGAGAAGAAGGAGTTACCAATGGTGGACAACCTGCATCCAGGCGCACCACTGGTACAACTTCCAACACTCTCTCGAGTAGGGTTTCCAAACCTAAAGCTTTCAACTGGTTTAGCATGTTGGTATACATACCTCCAGGAATCTCGGCTTTCTTAACCATTTCGTTAGGAGCCGGGAAATTAAAATATTTTTCTATAGCGTGACAAGCTGCTAAAAGCTCATCTTCTTTATCTTCATTAGCATACTTAATTGCATCGTCGAATAATTGATCGATATCAGCAGGTAGCTTATCTTTTGTAATATCAAATTCAATTGGGAATTGCTTATAGCTATCAACCTCAGCCAAAGCACCCATACGAATCTCTTTAAGAATCTTATTGATCTCAACAACCGTCTTCGCATCACCATCTAACTCAATGCCTAACTTTTGACAGAAAAGATAGATTAACTCATAAGCTGGAGCGGCAGATCCGCCTGCAAAATTCATGATGTTGGTATCAATGATATCCACACCATTTATGATGGCAGTAAGCGCTGAAGCCAAACCATAACCAGGAGTTGAATGCGAATGAAAATCAACAGGAACACTTAACTCCTCTTTGAAACGACGAATAATCTGACCTGCACGCGAAGGTGAAGCCAAGCCTGCCATATCTTTTAGAGAAATCATGTCAGCGCCCATCTCCTCTAATTTCTTTGCTAAATCAACAAAGTATTCAAGGTCGAAGATCTGATCTGGAAGATTCTTAATTGTTAGTCTTTCACGATCTTCTTTTTTCTCCGGAAATTTTGAATCAACCGTATAACATACAGCACAGTCAGCAATACCGCCCGCAGCTTTCACATATTTAATGGTTGATTTCATGTTCTCAATATCATTCAGACAATCGAAAATTCGCATGATACCAAGTCCCGATTTTACAGATTGAGTATTAAACTTCTCAATAACCGATTCGGGGTAAGGACTATAACCAAAAAGATTACGACCACGAGATAGAGCAGTAAGTTTTGAAACTTCACCAATCTCTTTTTTGATTGACTCAAGACGATACCAGGGATCCTCATTCAAATACCGCATCACTGAATCAGGAACTGCTCCACCCCATACTTCCAAAGCATAAAAACCAGCTTTCTTATATAGAGGCAAAACTTTCTCAATTTCTGCCTGAGGCATTCTAGTCGCAAAAAGCGATTGTTGTCCATCTCTTAAGGTAAGATCTCGAACCAATAATTTTCTCTTTTTAATCATATCCCTAAACTTGATTACAAACGCAAAAATGCTGCGTTTAATGAATTATGTCCGTACGCGATATTAAAACAGTTTCTCCTGTTTGAATTTCGATTCCAAATTTATAAACATTTTTGTATTGAAGAAATAATTCAGCATTAATCACTCTATGTTGTACAATACCTGTCAATAGGGAATTTCATGACTTTTATCATTAATGATTTTTTTCAGTAATGATGTCGGTTTATTGCAATCGATATCGAATAAAAAAGTGATTTTACAGTAATTTATCACAAACACCTAACTTACAACACTATAATGCCTAAAACAAAGAACATAAACATAGAGTTAACCACTAAAACATATTGTTAATATCATTTTCGAAAACTCACTTTCTTTTATTTCTGAACTTATCATACAAAATGTTCAAAAACATGTTCATATAATTCCACCTAATTCTCATTTTTCCATAATAACCTATTAGATGAAATGAAAATCATTACTTATTTTGTACTCTATAAAGTCAATTTGTTCCTATTCACATGAATTTCCAAATTAAAAACAAGCAATACAGAAAATTTTGCGCCTATGGTTTCTTAAAAAACCTTAGGTTTTTCGACGCATTTTTAATCCTATTCCTTATTGATAAGGGCATGACTTACACTCAGATTGGGATACTTTATGCCTCAAGGGAAATTATTACAAATTTATTTGAAATCCCATCAGGCTTAATTGCAGATATTTATGGCAGAAAAAAATCACTGGCAGCGGCACTTTTCATTTTCATTCTCTCTTTTCTAATATTTTGGCTTTCAAATAACTTCTGGTTCTATTTATTTGCCTTTATTATATTCGGACTTGCCGATGCCTTTCGTTCTGGTTCTCACAAAGGCATGATGATGGATTATTTAAAACTGAATAATTGGGGCAGTTATAAATCCGAATATTATGGACACACGCGCTCCTGGTCCCAAAGGGGATCAGCAATTTCGGCTTTACTTGCAGGCTTATTAATATTTATTGATGGTAACTACCAAAACATTTTTGTCTATTCAATTATTCCATATGCCATCAATTTCATTCTTATTTTAACTTATCCATCTGAGATTGATCGATCGGAGAAAAAGAAAAAAAGAAATTCATTTCAAGATAGTGTTAAAGCTTTGTTTCATGTTTTAAGACAAAAACCCGTTCTTAAACTAGTGAGCACTTCTGCATTTCATACAGCTTATCTAAAAGCTCTAAAGGATTACATTCAAGCAATCATGTTAGGCCTTGCATTACTATTACCTAGTATAAAAGGCATACAAGTAGATCGGCAAAATGGAATAGTTATCGGGATACTTTATTTCATCATCTATTTACTTACTGCATATGCATCTCAACATTCATCAACAATCTTGAAAAAAGCTCCAAGAAACCTAGCAAAGAAAACCCTCCTTTTAGGCTTGTTCTTTGGTTTAATTTGTGGAATCTTCTTCATCTACGAAATTTGGATTTGGGCTTTTGTTTCATTTGCCCTCATATTTATTATCGAGAATATTAGAAAACCAATTTTAACAGCATTTGTGGCCGACAATGTTCCTGGCGAAATATTAACCTCTGTTTATTCATCCCAATCGCAGCTGCGAACATTATTTTCTGCGATCATCGCCTTTACATTTGGGGTATTTGCCGATATCTGGGGCATTGGCTCCGCTTTTGTCATTCTTTCAGGCATTATGCTGATTCTTGCCGTTTTAATTTCTTATGGTAAAAAGAAATAAAAGTATAAAGGGGCGGAATAATCAAGAATTCGGAAAGTTAAAGAGCGTTGTCGGTTATCAGTTAAGACCAAATTAACACATCACCATCCCGATAATTATCGGGACAACACATCTTCTAATTAACTCATCACCGCATCAACTAATTCATTACTTTTGCCCCATACATTATTCGACACAAGATGATTTTCAAAACAATACTAAAAGAAATTTACACTGACCTTTTACAAACCAAAGATAAAGGTCAACTAGCCACATACATTCCCGAATTAGCAAATATCAATCCTGATAAATTCGGTATTCACTATTGTTCTATTGATGGCAACCATTACGGTATGGGCGATCATCTGGAGAAGTTTTCCTGCCAAAGTATTATTAAAGTGATTTCTTTATGCCTCGCCTTTAAAAATGAAGGTGTCAAAATATGGAAACGTGTTGGTGTTGAACCTTCAGGAACAGCTTTTAACTCACTTGTGCAGTTAGAATATGAGCATGGCATTCCACGCAATCCTTTCATCAATGCAGGAGCTATAGTTATTTGTGATATACTTTTAAGTCGGTTGGAGAATCCTAAGGAAGAGTTTATCAATTTCATAAGACATTTAGGGCTTAATTCTGAGATCAATTACAACTCTAAAATTGCAAAATCAGAAAAAGCACATGGCTACAGAAATGCTGCCCTCATCAATATGATGAAGTCCTTCGATAATATAGAGAATCCCATAGAAAAAGTTTTAGATTTCTATTACGATATTTGCTCCATTGAGATGACTTGTGAAGAGCTAGCACGAACCTTTTTAGTTTTTGCTAATAATGGCTGTATTCCTTCATCTAAAGAACGTGTTATTACAAGTAGTCAATCGAAACGTATCAATGCAATCATGCAACTTTGCGGTTTTTACGACGAAGCAGGGGAATTCTCCTTTAAGGTTGGTTTACCTGGTAAATCAGGTGTCGGAGGAGGTATCGTTGCCATCCATCCTGGCAAATATACGGTGGCTGTTTGGAGCCCCAGATTAAACAATAAGGGAAATTCATATAAAGGTATTCAGGCTCTTGAAATGCTAACCACAAAATCGGAATTATCCA
>Ga0209272_10001301_pt1 | contig 16115 bp, 11 predicted proteins | sample tdDd002_FD_187125 | JGI IMG/M metagenome (GOLD analysis project Ga0209272, IMG submission 187125) | Marine sediment microbial communities from the Atlantic coast under amendment with organic carbon and nitrate - tdDd00.2 (SPAdes)... | ecosystem: Environmental > Aquatic > Marine > Coastal >... | reverse complement strand
TTCTTAGTGTGGACTACAACACCTTGGACCTTACCTTCAAATGTTGCGTTAGCAGTAAATCCTGAAGAGACTTACGTAAAAGTGAAGCAAAACGATGAAGTATATTATGTTGAAAAAACATTGGCACCTGCAGTTTTAAAAGATGAGTATGAAGTATTGGAAGAAATGAAGGGTAAAGATCTTGAACATATTGAATATGAGCAATTGATTCCTTTTGTAGATGCTGATAAAAAAGCTTTCTTTATGACATGTGCTGATTACGTTACAGTTGAAGATGGTACAGGTATCGTTCATATTGCACCAGCCTTTGGTGAGGACGATTACCATGTTGGTAGACAATACAACTTGCCAGTTTTACAACCAGTAAACGAAGAAGGTCAGTTTACAACAACACCATGGAAAGACAAATTTGTTATTGACGCAGATCCTGAAATCATCAACTGGTTAGGTGAAAACGGGAAATTATATAGAAAACAAAAAATGGATCATAACTATCCACATTGTTGGAGATGTAAGACGCCGTTATTATACTATGCAAAGCCAAGCTGGTATATTGAAATGACAAAGCTTAAAGACCAATTAATTGAGAATAACGATACTGTAAATTGGTTCCCGCCATATGTTGGTGAGAAGCGTTTTGGTAACTGGTTGGAAAACGTTAATGACTGGGCGATTTCACGTTCTAGATATTGGGGAACCCCTCTTAATATTTGGAGATGTGAGTGTGGTCACTTAGATTCAGTTGGTTCAAGAGCGGAACTTGTAGAACGTGCTATTGAAACGATTGATGACTCAATTGATCTTCATAGACCAGTCGTAGATGATGTACACATCGAATGTACAAAGTGTGGTAAGACAATGAACCGTATCCCAGAAGTAATTGACTGCTGGTTTGATAGTGGGGCAATGCCTTTTGCACAACATCACTATCCATTCGAAAATAAAGAGAAATTTGAAGAATTGTTCCCAGCAGACTTTATCTGTGAAGGGATTGACCAAACAAGAGGTTGGTTCTACTCGCTACTTGCAATTTCAACATTTGTAATGGGTAAGTCACCATATAAAAACGTCTTAGTTAATGACCTTATCTTAGATAAAGAAGGTAAGAAAATGTCTAAGTCGAGAGGAAACGGTGTTGATTCTTTCGAATTATTTGATAAGTATGGTGCGGATGTTATCAGATGGTACTTATACCACGGTTCTCCAGCATGGACACCTACTAAGTTTGACGAAGAGGGTGTCAAAGAAGTTAATTCTAAGTTCTTTGGAACGGTTAAGAATGTTTACAACTTCTTCACGTTATATGCCAACACTGACAACATCGATGTTAAAGACTTCTATATTGAGCCTAAGGACAGACCTGAGCTTGATAGATGGGCGCTTTCTAAGTTAAACAACTTAATCAAAGGTGTTCGTGAAGATATGGAAGTTTATGATACAACGAAAGCAGTACGTAAGATTCAGGAATTTGTTTCGGAAGATCTTTCTAACTGGTACATCAGACGTTCTAGAAGAAGATTCTGGGAAGAAACATTAACGGATGAAAAGAAAGCTGTTTACAATACAACGAATGATATTCTTGTAACGATTGCTAAATTAAGTGCACCATTTGCACCTTATATTTCAGAAGAAATTTATAGAAACTTAACAGGTGAAGAGTCAGTACATGTTGCTTACTTCCCTGAAGTTGATGAAGCATTAATCGACGAAAAAGTTGAAGAGAAAATGGACTTGGTAAGAGATATCGTTGGTCTTGGTAGAGGCGCAAGAGAATCTGTTAAAATTAAAGTAAGACAACCACTTCAAAAAATATTAGTAGATGGCTCTTACGAAACAACAATTAGTGATTTAGTGCCACTAATCAAAGAAGAATTAAATGTTAAAGAAGTTGAGTTTGCTAAAAACTTAGCTGAATATATGAACTTTAGCTTAAAGCCAAACTTCAGAGCCTTAGGCCCAGTTCTGGGTAAGAACATGGGATTATTCGGTAAGAAGTTAGGTGAATTAGATGCAAACGAGTGGGTACCTAGAGTACAGGCTGGTGAGCAAATTACAGTAGATTTAAATGGTGAATCATTCACTGCTTCTGAGGAGCATGTTCAAGTCAACATTGCAGCTAAAGAAGGATTTACAGTAAACATGGAAAACAATGTCTTTGCAATTCTTGATACAACGCTTAACGAAGCACTTGTACATGAAGGATATGCAAGAGAAATGATTTCTCGTGTTCAACAGTTAAGAAAGAGTCATGACTTTGAAATGATGGACAATGTTAAAATTGTATATCATGCAGATGAAGAATTTACAGCAGGTATTAATGCATTTGCTGATTATGTAAAAACTGAAACACTAGCGTTAGAGCTTGTTAGATCAGACGACGCAGCAAGCGTTGAAGGTGAAGTCTACAGCTTAAACGATCACGATGTTAAGTTATCAGTAGAAAAGATGTAAGGATTCCTATAACGTAAAACGACATAAACTTTTAAATTTAGCCCCAATGAGTAACTTTACTCATTGGGGTTTAGTTTTACCTGATCATTTGTGGGAAAAGCATGAACAAACTTGGCGGAAATCTTTTCGTTGTGATGAGTAAAGTAGTTGAAATATGGTATAATAATGGTTGACTTATAATCAGCGAAAGGTGGGAATAACATGTCTAAAGTATATTTTACGAAATTGCAATCGGATTCATTTAAGAGTAATATCCCAAACAAGATAAATAGACTTTTTGATGCTGCAATTGAGGACGGCATTGTAAAAGAAAGAGATAATGTTGCTGTGAAAGTTCACTTTGGGGAGCGGGGCAATACAACATTTGTACATCCTGTTTTTGTCAGGGAAATTGTCGATAAGATTAAAGACTTAAAAGGGAAACCTTTTTTAACAGATACGAATACGTTATATAGTGGATCAAGAACCAACTCGCCGGATCATTTGGAGACGGCTATCAGAAATGGATTCGCCTATTCTGTAGTGAACGCACCACTGATTATTGCAGATGGTTTGCATTCCAAGAACGTCGTTGACGTACCGGTTGGCTTAAAGCATTTTGAGCACGTTAAGATAGCTGGTGATATTTATAACGCACAAAGCATGATTGTCATCAGTCATTTCAAAGGTCACGGTATGGCTGGATTTGGTGGCACGCTTAAGAACTTGGCCATGGGGTGTGCATCAGCGGCTGGAAAACAAATGCAGCATTCCGATGCAAAACCGTCGGTGAAAGAGAAGAAGTGTATCGGTTGTCAATTGTGTGTAAAGGATTGTCCGGTGACGGCTATTGCAATGAACGACGACAAGAAAGCAGTTATCGATCACGACGTATGTTATGGTTGTGGTGAGTGTATAACCCGTTGTCCCGTGAGAGCAATCTCAATTCAGTGGGAGACCAATACAGATGTCTTTGTTGAAAAGATGGCTGAGTTTGCATTTGGGGCTGTTGGAAACAAAGCAGGAAAATGTTTATATATCAACTTTATCATGAATGTTACGCCGCTATGTGACTGTGTGCCATGGTCAGGAGAAAAAATCTGTGACGATATCGGTATTGTCGCATCGACGGATCCAATTGCCATCGATAAAGCGTCATATGACCTAGTGGTAGAAGCTGCGGGCAAAGATGTGTTCTGTGAACATCATCCAACAACAATGGGTCATAACATATTCGAATATGGACAGGCGATTGGCCTTGGTTCTACCGACTATGAATTGGTTGAAATGATATAAATTTAATAAGATAGAAATGTAGGTAAAATAAGTGGAAGTTTTAGAGTTTAAAGTAGAATCATCAAGTGTTCGATTAGATGCATTTTTGAACGATCAAATAGAATCGTTATCACGAAATTATGCGCAGAAATTAATTGAAGAGGGCAAAGTAACGGTTAATAAAAAAACAATTGTAAAAAAGAACCACAAGCTGAAAATAGCAGATGTCGTTGTCATTGAACTGCCAGAACCGGAAGTTCTTGATATCGTAGCGGAGGATATTCCCATCGATGTCGTTTATGAGGATGATGACGTGATGATTATCAACAAACCTCAAGGCATGGTGGTCCACCCGGCGCCGGGCAACTATACAGGCACACTTGTGAATGCGATTATGTATCATACCCAGAACTTATCGTCAATCAATGGGGTCATCCGACCTGGGATTGTCCATCGTATTGATAAAAATACTTCTGGACTCTTGATGATTGCCAAAAACAATATTGCCCATAATAGTCTGGCTGGACAACTGAAGGATCACTCGTCTATGCGTGAATATATGGCCATTGTACATGGCAACATCAAGGAAGACAGCGGAACTATCAACGCACCGATTGCGCGACATCCTAAGAACAGGCTGAAGAATGCTGTGGTTCAGGGTGGCAGAGAAGCGGTAACGCATTTCTTCGTTGAGGAACGGTTCGGTCAATATACACTGGTACGTTTAAGACTTGAAACTGGAAGGACTCATCAGATTCGTGTGCATATGGCTCACGTTGGACATCCACTTCTTGGGGATGATGTTTATGGACCGAAGAAAAGCAAAGTAAAACATGAAGGCCAGCTACTTCATGCAAAAAAGTTAGGATTTGTACATCCGAAGACAGGTGAGTATGTAGAATTTGACTCAGCATTGCCTGAGTATTTTGAAGCAATTATAAAAAAAATAAAAAATATTTCTTAAGGTGAAAGGGGATTCAAATGGAATTTAAAGCAATAATTCTTGATGAGAAAGCTATCTCGCGTTCGTTAACGAGACTTGCCCATGAAATTATCGAGAAAAATAAAGGGATTGAAGACGTCGTATTAATTGGGATTTTATCACGAGGACTTCCGATTGCAAAACGCGTGGCAGAAAAAATCGAAAAAATTGAAGGCGAGTCTGTTGAAGTAGGTGAAATTGATATCACGCTTTATCGCGATGATTTAACGAAAGTGGCTGACAAGCCAGTCATCTCTTCAAAGGATATCAATGTTGAAATCAACGGCAAACATATTGTGCTTCTGGATGATGTTATCTTCACAGGGAGAACGGTAAGAGCTGCCATGGATGCACTGATGGATTTAGGACGTCCGAAAACAATTCAGTTAGGCGTATTAATAGATAGAGGGCATAGAGAACTGCCGATTCGTCCGGATTATGTTGGGAAGAATGTACCGACTTCGAGATCGGAAATCGTTAAAGTGAAATTAAATGAGATGGATGAGAAAGACGAAGTGTCGATTTATGGACAATAGAACAATGCGGTAGCCTTCGGGTTGCCGCTTTTGGTTTACATATGGCTTATGTGTACAGTTAAAAGGAGATGGGCAGATGCGTATTACAAAAGAGACGACGTATGATGAATTTTATAAAATAGTGACCTTGCTGACGAATGCATATCCGTTGGCCGTACCGGCAGAAGAACAGGCAATACATAAAGTGGCAACAACTCTAGAAGATGCACTTATTACAAGACCTGACCAACATGTTTTTTCAGTTCGCGACAAGGATGAGGTTGTTGGCTGTATGCGATATTTTGATTTCAACATGCAACTGTTTGGTGAAAAGCTAAAAGTAGGTGGTATCGGCATGGTGGCTGTTGATATCTTACATAAGAAAAAAGGCATTGCAAAACTGATTGTATCGGATTTCCTTGATTACTATAAAAAGCAAGGGTATACCATGACAACTCTTTTTCCGTTTCGACCAGACTTTTATAAGAATATGGGATTTGGATTTGGGCGTAGCATGAATCAGTTCAGGATACCACCAAAGGCTTTTCCAAAAGCTGTTGGGAAGGAACATGTCGTCTATCTAGGAAAAGATGATATTGGAGAAATGCTTGGCTGTTACCATCGCTATCAAGAACAGACCAATGGTCTCTTTGACAAATACGCTGATGAATATGAGAGCGAAATGGACCAAGGGCGACGATTTATCGGCTATAAAAAGAATGGCGCGTTGGAAGGATTCTTTGCTTACACAATCGAGAAGACAAGTGACGTCAATACAATGACTCAGAATATGCGGGTGTTCAATATTATCGCAGAAAAGGTCGAAGTCTTAATGGCATTTTCCGCTTTTTTCAATAGTCAGATCGATCAAATTGAACGTGTCATCGTGAATATACAGGATGAAGGATTTCAGTATTTGTTTGGGGACCCGAGAAATCATACAAACCATAACATGTCCCCGCATTTTCAGGAGTGCAGTGTTCAAGGCACTGGCGTGATGTATCGATTGATTGATAATATAGATTTTTTCAAACGGTTAAAAAAACATTCTTTTGGTGGTCAAACTGTAAACGTCTGTTTTGATATTGAAGATGATTTTTTGTTGGCGAACAATGGAACCTTTACCGTGTCTTTTGAAGAGGGGTATCCTGTGTCTGTAACACCCGGGTGTTCTGGCGATGTAACGGTCTCGATGAATGTTGCCAACTTCACGTCTTTAGTGACTAGTTGTGTTGATTTCCGAAGTTTATTGCGTTATAATCAGGCGATGATTTCTGATAAGAGTTATATGATTCGAGTGAATCGTCTGTTTGATGGTGAAGACGCGCCGATTTGCATGACGCGATTTTAATAAAGAAGGAAGTAAGAAACATGTATGATGAATTATTTGATCAGTCGTTACAAAAGGAAATGGATGATTTTTTCCTGACGACGTTTAAGGATCAAGGACAAATTAGTTGGTACGAAAAAGGGGTGCTTATTGACCCACCTGGAAGAGATCAGATTTTCCTTGTCTTAGAAGGAGAGTTGAACCAACAGATGTTTTCTAAAAAGGGGAGTACCATTACTTTTTATAGGTTGTTTAGAGGCAATATTTTTGGTGAAATCGATTTTTTTGATTCCAGCAGAACATTTGTTATGAATAAAACCGTTACGAGTTGTAAAGTGGCAACCATTAACAGGGCTATTGTTGAAAGTCGTCTCCAAGAAAATCCAAAGTTATATGAGTATTTTCTGACCAGTATTGTGAAGAAATACCGAATTATCATGTTGGAGCTTGCAAATCATAAATTCAATGATTCCATCGGGAAACTGGCGGACTTTTTAGTGAGACTTTACTACTCTGAAGAGGATAAGGAACGCCAAATTATCGATGTGCTCTTTACTCAAGAGGAAGTGGCTAATAGAGTGGGCCTTAATAGAGTGACAGTGACACGTGCTATGAAATACTTCAAAGACAAAGGATTAATAGAAGTGAGTGATAGAAAAGTAATCCTCAAGGATGTAGAAGGACTGAAAGAATTGTCAGATGTTCCAATGTAGGGATGATATAAAAAGGAGTGAGAGCAGTGTTTGTTGTTCACCAAGCAATAAAATTAGAAGTACTGGAACGTTTTCGTTTGGTCGCAGGCCTAGGCGGTATCGATCGTGTTATTTCAACTGTAGGGATTATCGATTCAGAAGAAATTCCTGACATGCTATCAAGTGTTCGTGTCGGTGAGTTTTTGATTACCAACTTCTTGATTATCAGAAACCAGCCAGAAATGATCGTTGAGTATATCCGGACGATGATTGATTGTCAGGCGGCATGTCTGGCCATAAAAGCGGTTTATTATGACGATATACCTAAAGAGGCAATTGCACTGGCAAATAAACATCACTTTCCGGTATTTGTATTTGATGAAACTTATATTGATACCTTGGTGATTGAAATCAATAGGGCCATTAACTATCAAGATCATAAGGCACATCAGCGTATCCTTGTAGATCAATTGTTAGAGGCGCATTTAAATGATTTTAGAGTCAGAGAACTTGCCAAGGAATTGAATCGGTCATTTAAAAATAATTATATTGTGTATTTTATCAAGGAAAAGAATCTTGTCGACAATGAACATAAGCATTTGTTCAGTATCAATCATTTAGCTCAACTAATAGGGGAACATGGATTTTCCATAAAGTATAAAGAAGGCTATTTAGTTGTTGCGACGTATGAGCAGGGAGAGAAAGAATCACTGGATGAGTTGACCGATGCACTACTTAGAAGTGCAGGTGTAGATACACATCAATTTATCACAGGGAGAAGTGATGTCAAAAAAGATTTGGGCCGACTTGGAAAAGCTATTTATGAAAGCTTTTACGCTATCGAATACGCGAGACTCAGTAAAATTGACAGTGCCCAGTTTAATGAAATCGGTGTTTATCAACTGTTGATGCCTTTATCAAACGATTCCTGGGTGCATTCTTTTTACAAAGACAACATCAACAAGCTTATCGATTATGATCAAATTCATGGAACTGACTTATTGGAGACAGCCATTAAGTTCATAGAAAATGATGGCGACATTCAACAAACTGCTCATGATATGTTTCAGCATACCAACACGGTTAGATATCGGTTGAAGAAAATTGCCAACATAATGGGTGAGGATCAATTAAAGGGCATGGCTTACGAAATCCTTGCCATGGTCATCAGGTTATATTTGGTCAACAAATAGAAATAGACGACCCTACCTGTTTGTAAAAATTACAAACAGGTAGGTTTTTTTTTGTCTAAGGTGAAATGCATAAAGGGACGCTTCTCATTTATAATAAGTACATGGTAGATTTGATAATAATTATCGATTAAGAACTGAGGAGGCGTTTTTATGCAAGTACTTATATACGTTTTATACTGCTTTATGCTTTATACGGTTTACTGCTTTGGCATGGCTGCCAAGTGTGGAGAGAAAAATGTGGTGTTGTCAACAGCGTCGACACTTAGGGTTTTATTTTATATTAAGTCGTCTTTATTGGTTATTTCGGCTTACTTAAGTCAGCAATTTATTACAAATTATCAGTTATTACTGTATTGTAGCGATACATTACTTATTTTTATCTTCACTTTGTATGTCCGTGAATTCATGAATAATGACATTTTGGTAATGAGAAGAAAAACCAGTGGAACAAAGTAATTTCAATAGAAAGATGTTTAATAGAACAAATTAGGTCAGTGAATTATCACTGATCTTTTTAAATTTTTGATTAATAAAGTGTAACATATATTAAAATTTATAGTTCTAATTTTGTAGTCTGTGCTACTACATTTTATTTAATTATTCTATAAAATTTGTAATGGCAAAGCGAAAGGAGTTGGATGAACTCAATGAGTAAGTATAATGAGTTGATTGACGAGAAATTTGAACAATTTTTACAAGATTTTAAAAGCATTATCAATATTCCAAGTGTGTATGTTGAAGATGCGTCTGATACACCATTTGGACAAGGCGTTCAAGATGCATTGGTAAGTATGCTTGAGATTTGCGAATCATTAGGATTTAACACTTACTGTGATCCAGAAGGCTATTATGGTTATGCAGAGGTTGGTTCAGGCGATGAGATGATCGGTGTATTAGGTCACTTAGATGTTGTGCCGGCAGGAGATATGTCAAAATGGCATACAGATCCATTTGAAGCAACGATTATTGATGGTAATATTTACGGTCGTGGGACACAGGATGATAAGGGGCCAACCCTTGCAGCGCTATATGCGACAAAAGCAGTACTAGATAGCGGTGTGACATTCAATAAAAAGATCCGCTTCATTTTCGGTACAGATGAAGAACTACTTTGGAGAGGTATCAGTAGATATGCAGAAAAGGAAGTAATGCCCGATTATGGTTTTACACCTGATGCAAACTTCCCACTGATTTATGCTGAAAAAGGCTTACTTCAAGTTGATTTTGTTGCAAGTGGTACATCAGCAATAACGGTTCATGCTGGTGACGCGTATAATGCGGTGCCATCAACAGCAAGTTATGACTGTAACGATAAAGATGAAAAAGAAGCGCTGATGGCAATTCTTGAATCAAAGGGATATGAACACAAATGGTCTGACAAGACATTGACGATTATCGGTAAAAGTGTGCATGCAAAGGATTCAGAAAAAGGTATCAATGCTATTGCAAGACTATCCAATGTTCTTAAAGAAGCGGGCTATTCATCGAAGGTCATTGATTTTATAACGACTGAAATCGGTGAGGATGCATTGGCAAAGAACTTGTTCGGGGAGTGTGCGGATGAAGCATCAGGCGCACTAAAATTCAATATCGGTAAAATTTCGATTTCAGAAGCATCTGAAGTGATCAATATTGATATAAGAATTCCTGTAACGGTTGAAAAAGATTTTGTTTGGTCTAAATTGTCAGAAGTTTCAAAAGCCTATGACTTTGAATTAAAAGAAAATGATTATTTACAATCAATATATACACCTCTTGATGCGCCGCTTGTGAAGACACTTATGGCAGCATATCAAGAAGTATCGGGGGATACGACGTCGGAAGCTTTATCGTCAGGTGGGGCTACCTATGCGAGAGCGATGGACAATTGTGTGGCTTTTGGTGCAGCATTTCCAACAAGTAAGGAAACAGAGCATCAACCAAATGAGTTTATTAATTTAGAAGAATTGAAAATGGCGATGAACATTTATGCCAATGCAATTTCTAAATTGATGAAAATATAATTCTTAAGATTTTTTATATGGAGGTTTTCAAGTGAGTACAACAGCTACAAAGAAAAAAAGAAGTTTTCCAACTGCTTATACGGTATTATTCATTGTTTTAATTTTAGCAGCAATTTTAACGCATACAGTACCTGCAGGTTCTTATGCAAAGTTAATTTATGATGACAGTTCTGATCTGTTCCTTGTAACAGCACCAGATGGGTCTGTTTCTGAACATGAAGCAACACAAACGACATTAGATACATTAGGGGTAAAAGTAGACGTTGAGCGTTTTACGGATGGCAGTATTTATAAGCCAGTTGCAATTCCTGAGACTTATGAGGAATTGGAATCGAATCCACAGGGATTCCTAGATGTACTTAATGCGCCGATTGAAGGTGTTTATGACTCAATCGATATTATCATGTTCGTATTTATTATTGGTGGTATTATTGGTGTTTTAAATGCAAGTGGTGCATTTGATGCTGGTTTCGCTGCTTTATCGAGAGCGACAAACGGTAAGGAATACTTACTGATTATTATTGTAACGTTCCTTATTGCAATGGGGGGTACGACTTTCGGTCTTGCCGAAGAAACAATTGCCCTTTATCCAATACTGGTACCTGTGTTTATGATTGCTGGTTACGATGCGATTGTTTGTATCGCGGCACTTTACATGGGTTCTTCAATCGGTACAATGTTCTCGACAGTAAATCCATTCTCATCAGTTATTGCATCTAATGCAGCTGGTATTTCGTTTACGAACGGAATGATGTTTAGAGGTGTTGGTTTATTAATCGCAACAACAATTACTGTAGCATATATCATTCGTTACGCAGAACGTATTAAAAAAGATCCTTCGAAGTCATTGATTTTCGATCAAAAAGAAGATCTTGAAAAACACTTTTTACATGAGAACAAAGAAATACCTGAGTTTACAGCTCAAAGAAAAATCATGCTTGCGTTGTTCGTTGCAGCATTTGGTGTGATGATCTGGGGTGTTGCGACTCAAGGCTGGTGGTTCATGGAAATGACGGCATTATTCCTTGCTGTTGGTATCGCATTATGTGCATTTTCTGGCATGGGTGAAAAAGTTGCAGTGCATAACTTTGTTGCTGGTGCAGCTGACCTGGTTGGTGTTGCATTAACGATTGGTGTTGCAAGAGCAGTTAACATCATCATGGATAACGGTCTTATTTCAGACAGTATCTTAAACGGTGCAACAGGTATCGTTGACGGTATGAACGGTGGCGTATTCTCTATTATCATGTTAGGTATTTTCATGGTATTAGGATTCTTTATCCCTTCATCATCTGGACTAGCAGTACTTTCTATGCCGATTATGGCGCCACTAGCAGATACAGTGGGCTTACCAAGAGATGTTATTGTAAGTGCTTACCAATACGGTCAAGGGCTAATGGCATTTATCACACCGACAGGTCTGATTCTTGTAACGCTATCAATGGTTGAAGTTACTTATGACAGATGGTTAAAATTCATCCTACCATTAATGGGTATTATTGCAGTATTTGCATCGATCATGCTTCTTGCACAAGCATTAATTTAATAACAGTAACAAGATTTCCTGATGGAATCCTTAAATAACCTTACGAGAAAGACTAACTTCATTCAAACGAAGTTAGTCTTTTTCCTTATTATGAATTGAATTCATTTGTTGAATGAATAAATAGATGTTTATATTTAAATGAGAAGTGATATAATGGTACTCGAGTTTTCAAACCGGAGAGGGGTTACTATGACAGAAAGAAAGTTTAATCAACCAGTTGTAATATTCATTATGGCATCTATCGCTTGTTTGTTGTGGGGGAGTGCGTTTCCATCTGTGAAAATAAGTTATGAGATGCTTGGCATAGGCAATGCGAGTTCTATGGTGAAACTGCAGTTTGCAGGATACCGTTTCTTCCTTGCAGGGCTATACTTATTGGCATTTGTACTCTATCAAAAAAGAGCATTACATATACCTAAGGGCGGTATGAAGCGTCTTATTATGTTGGGGCTGATTCAAACAACATTCCAGTATCTGTTTTTTTATGTTGGATTATCAAATACCAGTGGAATCAAAGGATCGATCATTATATCCCTAGGAGCATTTTTCTCGATTATCCTGCCACATTTTTATTATCACGACGATAAGTTGAGTGCGCGTAAATGGCTTGGCCTATTTATTGGTTTTGCTGGAGTTGTGTATATTAACTTGGCGAAGGGACCTGTTACTGGTGGCTTTAGATTTGTCGGGGAAGGCATGATGATTTTGTCTGCATTTACTGGATCGGTTGCTTCCATTTATGCGAAGGAACTGTCCAATAAAATGGATACCCTTGTCATGACTTGTTATCAGATGTTGCTGGGATCGACGGTGATGATTGTTATATCTTCTGTAGCGCTTGGTGGAAATGCAGTTCCCATGAGTCTTGAGATCACGCCATTATTTATGCATTTGGCATTGATTTCATCTGTAGGGTTTGGATTGTGGTTTGTGTTACTGAATCATAACCCTATAAGTAAAGTATCGATTTATAAATTCCAAGTACCTATTTGGGGAACGATATTGTCAGCACTATTTATTCCTGGCGAATCATTGTCGTCAGCGATTGTACTTGGACTTATCTGTGTGTCTGCAGGAATATTCCTTGTAAACTCGGGTAAAAAGAATGTCGTTAAACCAGCATTGAATGAGAAATAGAATAGAAGTGAACATATGTAACGCCTCATCAATTGATGAGGCGTTTTGTAATGCGCAAGTGTTCTTCTTGCGGTAAGAGGGCAACCGACCTCGATGGTCGGTGCCGCTTATGTAATGCGCAAGTGTTCTTCTTGCGGTAAGAGCGGATTATTGACGTTTCATTTTTTTGACACAATACATCTCCTTATCGACAAGTTGAAAAAGTTGATGAGGTGAGTAGTCTGTAGGGGCGTCAACGTATATAATGCCGGCACTCATTTCCAGTATGTAGGGAACCAATTTTTTTTGGTTGTAATTGAAGAGTTCCTGGGACAAGCGGGTACTGACGATTTCGCCACCAAATGGATTGCTGCTGTTAAGCAGAATCATAAACTCATCTCCTCCGTAACGGCAAGCAATGTCTCGTCGTTTGATATGGGAGGTAATGATGGAGCTGACGATGATCAGGGCTTGGTCACCAGCATCGTGACCATAGGTGTCGTTAATATCCTTAAAATGATCCATGTCGATCATGATGAGGGAAAAAGACGTGCCTTCAATGATGTTTCGATTAATCTTCTGTTCGATGTAGCGCCTTGAGTATAGACCTGTCAACGGATCTTTCATCATGTCATCTCTTTCCAACAACATGTAACTGATGATCGTCACAAGGGCTAGACTCGGCCATATAATCTGGATACCATAGAATACAATCTGAAGGATGGATGCAATCAAAGGCAGCGTGAAAAAGCAGAGAATGGCCTTCAATATGTTCATTCGAATACGTTTTCTGTTGAACCATAGATGTGTGAGAAAATATATGTATGTGCTGTAAATGACGATGGGTACAAGAAGATAAAAAGGGCCCCGTTGATACTGGTTGTTTGTATCAATGAAAAAAAGAATAGGTGTCAGTATATTGACGAGTTGTGCGATGAAAATGATTAAAAAGCCGATGCTGTAATGCTTTAAGTAGAGAATGACTGCCTCTATGTCTTCAAATATCTTATAATCAAAATAAGCCAACCAGGCAATGAGTGGAATGATATAAAGTGAGTAGAGCAAAAAAGTCAAAATGTAATTTAGGACATAAGAATACGGATGGCTTAGGCTGTAAGCAATCCATGTCAATGTATCTATTGATAAAAGCACAAGTGTGGATATTACAACAGTCAGATAAATTTTGTTTGAGAGATCGTCAAATTTATACTGGGTATAGTAGAAATAGAATAGGAATACTAGTGAGAGTATTGTATAGAAAGGTAAATCTAGTTGAATGATGTAATTCATAAAAAAACACCCTTTCATTAAAGTATATTATATCACATTTCCATAATTTGTACATAGCGAAGGCTATTGTTCATTGCCAGTATCAATAGCAATTTACAATAGCCCTTAAGTAGTTTATTTAACGGCACGCCCTAGTGGGTGTGCTTATTGTTTGATGAGAAATGGATCCAGCTCATCCCCATCGGGTGTTACATAGAGTGTTTGGTTCTTTACATATATCACCATCCCCGGCTTTGCACCAGAAGGTTTGCTAACATGTTTCACTCGTGTGTAATCCACTGGTACTTGTGACGAATCTTTGCCTTTACTGTGGTATGCGGCTAATTTCGCTGCAAGGAGTAATGTTTCGTCCGGAATGTCTTTTCCTTCTGCCTTGATGATGACGTGGGACCCTGGAATATCTTTTGTATGGAACCACATGTCGCTTTTAGACGCAGTTTTAAGGGTAAGTTGATCATTCTGTAAATTATTCTTGCCAACATAGATATCAAATCCTTCAGTTGAACGGTAGTGATGTGGCTTGCTTTTTATCTTTTGTTGCTTTTTACCTTGTTTACGAACTTTTAATATGCCGGCTTCGGATAGTTCCAACCGTATTTCTTCAAGATTTGAATTATCGGTGGTATTTTCAAGATTGATGAGTACTTGCTCTAAATAGGCCACTTCATTTTTCGTCTCTTCTAATTGTTTAACAACCTCGGTTTGGGCTGTTTTCAACTTGTTATATTTCTTAAAGAACTTTTGCGCATTTTCAGTAGGTGTCAAACGAATATCCAATTGAAGTTCAATTTTCTCATTTGGATCAACGTAATAATTGTCAACAACTATTGCATTCATTCCTTTTTCTAGATGATATAAATTGGCTAAAACCAGCTCACCTTTGATCTTGTAGTCATCGGCATTTTCAGCAAACAATAGATCGGATTCCAGATTGGCCAATTTATTTCGACCTTTTTCAATACGATGAGAAACAAGTTTACGCATGGATTGTGATTTCTGTAGAAAACGATTCACCACATCTTTACGACGATAGTAGTCGTTAATAACTGAAATAACATCATTTTCCGTCGTCGTATACATGTCAAACGCGTGAAGTGTCGACGGAATAGGCAGTAGGTCGACGTATTTTCCAGTTTCTTTCTCTTGGATTGTACAGGGCTTAAAACCACCGTGTTCCAATAAGTGTTTGATGGTGTTTACACAGTCAAACAGTATATCGATTTCCTGGGGCCGTAGTTCGCCGATGCGACTTTTAAGGTCAAGTCCTGCTCTGTAAATGAGTTCCTTTGATAAGTTAGGACTAAAGCCTTCATATGTTGTATATAGAAACTTAAAAACCTCAGGGTCTTTGTTTTTATCAAGTAGTTCTTTGATTTCTCTATGGAATTGCTCGTTGTTTAATGTGAGTAGATTATGTTTGTTGCTAGGTAAATAATCGAATATCAATCCTGGCAAGACTTGGCGTATACGTGATTGGTACATGGATACACGCTTGATGCTGTCAATGACTTTGTTGTCATCAGCAGTCGTCAGGATAACGTTGGAATGTTTCCCCATGATTTCAACGATCAAATGATACTTCACCAGCTCGCCCAGTTCATTTCGTGCTTCGATTATAAATGTAACTACACGTTCTTGGCTGCGCTGAACGATATCTAGTATTGTACCACTTGCTACATGTTTTCTTAGCAACATACAAAACATAGGTGGTGACAATGGATTTTCTTGTTTTTCCTCTGTTAA
>Ga0209272_10001294_pt1 | contig 16242 bp, 28 predicted proteins | sample tdDd002_FD_187125 | JGI IMG/M metagenome (GOLD analysis project Ga0209272, IMG submission 187125) | Marine sediment microbial communities from the Atlantic coast under amendment with organic carbon and nitrate - tdDd00.2 (SPAdes)... | ecosystem: Environmental > Aquatic > Marine > Coastal >... | reverse complement strand
TTCTGAATATAATTTTCAGTACTCAGATTTCAAATAAATCTGAGTTTCCTTAATGTAGCTCAATTAATCTATTAACTGAGTACCATGAATCATAATCATAAATATCATTGATTTATGGCAAACCTATCCTGTTTGACGGAACGAAGTTCCTTCTTTATGTGATGCCAGACGACTATCTCCGGTCAGCTATAATTTATTTAAAATCATAAAATATTTTTTCACTTCCTATTCAAATTATAATTTTTAGACTCCACTTCTTCTTAGTTAGGAAGAAATCATTAAGAAGGGATGATTTCTGTAACGCAGTGAGTGAAACGAGGAAGTACCCTTAGGGTATTCGTGACTAAGATTTTTTCTTTAAATTATTCATTTATAACTGCTATCTGCTTTTTTCCTGCATCCAGTCTTATGGTTGAGCCCAGTTCCATAGTGAACATCGGGTGGGTATGACAGCAGTCTACTTCAGCTAAGAACGGAAAATCATAGTCGTTACCCAGGACCTCTTGTAATACCTCATAGGACCTACGCCCTGTCCCCCCATCCTTAAATAACTCATGCTTTCCAATGATAAGCCCTCCTATCCTGTCAAAAAAACCACTTACTTTTAGGTGAGCAAAACTTCTTTCCACAGTGGCTATATCACAAAGAGAGTCCTCTATAAATAAGATATCTCCATCTTTGATCTCAGGCATATATGGACTTCCCCATATTCCTCCCATGGTATTGAGGTTTCCTATTATGAGCCTTCCCTCTACCGTCCCCTCTTTGAGAGTTAGCCATTCATTTTTATTTCTGTCCTTCTCTCTCTCCTGTGTTTCCCAGTCGATAAATTCTTCCGTCCAGAACTCAGGCATCTCATAGACGTAGCCTTTATTATCATCCATAAGAATGTCCTCAAAGTACCTGTATGTCATCTCATTATAGGGTTCCATCTCTCCAAAAGAAGCCACAAAGGCAGGTCCATAATAGGTTTTTATCCCTGTTTTTGCATATATTCCCATAAGAATAGCTGTAACATCTGAATAACCTATTATCACCTTGGGATCTTTTTCAAATGCCTTATAATCGATATAAGGAAGGAGTGAGTTGGAGTTCATTCCTCCTATTGCGGACATGATACACCTTACTTCAGGATCACGGATAAGTTCATTGAGTTCCTCCGCTCTTTCTTCTATACTTCCTGATCTGTAGTAATCACTTTTTCCTGTAAGTTTGCCCTCCTTTATCTTAAATCCCTTTCCCTCTAAAAACTCCTTAGCTCTGGCATGTCTTTTGGGACAGAACTTTGTTATTGGAGTAGACGGAGAAAATACTCCTATGGTATCTCCTTTTTTTAACCTCATTTAAATCACCTCTGTATTTTAAAATTATAATTTATCATTCCCATCAGCCTCTTATTCCTCACTAGATTACAATATAAAAGGCATAAAAAAAAGAGTAAAATCTTATAGATCTACTCTTTTAATACTTATATTTCAATTTTAACATCACCCTGTTTTCACTGCTTTCTTCCTCTTCCTCCTGATAACCTACCTGATAAGTGGTATAGGCAGCTTCCAGAGAAAAATCTCCCATATCCAGACCCGCTCCCATACTATAGTAGTTGTTAGCTGTCATATCCCTCATCTTATTGGTTTCTTCCATCTCATTCACATAGGAAAATCCCAGGTCTCCCTTTACAAAGGGGCTTACTCTTCTGCCCTTATTAAAACTGTATTTAATTTCAGTATATACCGGTATTACCTTTTCAGTGGTCGCCAGTGTTGTTTCATGGGTATCTAATTTTATACCCAGGTTCTTATATGCCATGCCACTTGTTTCAGTGGAGTATGTATATGTAAATGTCAGAGTTAATATCAGGAAAAACAATAATTTTTTCAATCAGATCACCCCTTTTTCCTTCATCTTAGTAGGTTGCAGTTATCTATCAATTAGAATATTGTATCATTCTTTACATTCTTTGTCAATTTCTACTAATCATCCCACTCATCATCATAGTTATCATCACTGTCTGTATCTTCTTCATCCCTGTATAAATTCCTTCTCATCCTCTCCAGGTCTTCATCAAATTCTGCAGTATCCCTGTGATAATCCTCTGAGTTATAATAATCCTCATTGGCAGAGTTACCCCCAGACATCATCTTTATTGTTACCACAAATATTATTATTACTACTAGAGCCATCTATCCTCCCTTTTCCTTTAAGAGTATCTCCCTGTAAAAACGTTAGTTCATTTATTTTAACAGAGGTTAAGAATATTTAATAGTTAAGATATTATTAAAGGTGTTAAATTTTGTATATTGATTAGTAATGATATGCCCAGAAGATTGAGGGTTATTAGCTCTAAGGTAACTCAGATTTTCTTGCAGAAAACTGATTATTTGGAAATTGTGAGAATTAAGGATTTTTTCAAAATGACTATAATTATCCACAACGTTTTATTTAAACGTTGCTTCCATAGATTAAAGGTTTTAGCTTTACTAAGGTAACTCAGATTTTCTTGCAGAAAACTGAGTACTGGAAAAGTAAAAGTCACAAGCTAAAGGTATTAGCTTTTATTATGAAGCTCAGAATTTCTTAACAGTAATCTGTGTATTGGAAAATATATGTCAGAACACTTCTTCATTATTTTCCAATAAAAAAGACACGAACCTAAGTTCGTGTCTCAAAATGGTTTATACAAACCCTTTATATTCTTTCATTATAAGATGTGCATTGATCTGTTGTACAGTATCAAGAGCTACACCAACTACGATAATGATTCCAGTTCCTCCGAAGAAGACAGGAAGATTAAGAGCGTTGAAGATAGCAATTGGAAGTACAGAGATTGCTGCAAGGAAGAGTGCTCCTCCCCACGTAATTCTTGTAACTACATTTTCAAGATACTCTACAGTTTCCTGACCTGGTCTTATTCCAGGAATAGTTCCTCCACTCTGTCTGAGGTTGTCAGCAACCTTTTCAGGATCAAACATGATAGCTGTATAGAAGAAAGCAAAGAAGATAATTATTCCAGCAAACACCATCAGATATACTGGATGTGTCTGAGTAAATACTCTACTTAACATTATTCTACCCGGCATCTCGCTTGGTAGTGAATTTACTATTAATGAAGGGATAGTCATTAATACAGAGGCGAATATCACAGGCATTACCCCAGCAGTATTTAACTTAAGTGGTAGATACGTACTGTCTGCTATTCCATTCTTTCCACTGAATCCTCTTCCTACATAATGGATAGGGATCTTTCTCTGTCCAAGTTGGAAAAGTACTATACCAGCTACAGTAGTAATAGCTGCTATTGCAACAATTACAAGTAGTGGAAGTAAAAACTTATTTCCCTGCATAGTCTGTACCGTCTGAACAACCGATGAAGGCATTCTAGATATTACGTTTAGGAAGATTAATAGTGATACACCATTACCGATTCCCTTAACAGAAATCTGCTCTCCAACCCACATAAGGAACACAGTTCCTGCTGTTAGTGTAATTACAGTACTCATTACAAATGCAAATCCAGGAGTCATTACAAGTCCCATAGATTGTAACCACATACATACTCCGAATCCCTGAATAAGAGCGATTACGATAGTTAAGTATCTAGTCCACTGTGTGATCTTGTTTCTTCCAGATTCCCCTTCTTTTTGTATCTCCTCTAGCTTAGGAATAATTACAGCCAGTAAACTCATCACGATGGAAGCGTTTATGTATGGCATTACTCCTAGTGCGAAGATAGAAACTCTTTGAAAAGCTCCTCCTGAGAACATGTTAATGTATCCCAGTAGGTCATTTTGAGCTGTCATACTTGCAAGTCTGCCGATATCTACACCTGGAGCAGGAATATGAGTTCCTATCCTGGCTACTAAGAACATCAGCAGAGTGAAGATTATCTTTTGTCTCAGCTCAGGTACTTTACCAATAGCTGCTAACTTTTCATTAAATCTTTCAAATAACGTCAAATCTTCTCCCCCTCTTCTCTAACTTATATGCATTAAAAGACCAACTAGGTAGTTGGCCTTTTAAGAAAAAGAAGCTTACTTCTTTGCGTTTCCTGCAACATCAGCGAAAGTTTTTACTTCGATGATCTCTACAGATCCACCCATAGCTTCAATAGCTGCCTGAGCAGTTTTTGATACTTTGTGAGCTTTAACTGTAAGTTTCTTCTCAAGATTTCCTTTTCCAAGAACCTTGATTCCATCCATTAACTTCTTAACGATCCCAGCTTCTAATAAAGCCTCAGGAGTTACTACAGCTCCTTCTTCGAATCTGTTAAGTGTTTCAAGATTTACAAGAGCGAACTCTTTCTTAAAGTAGAAGTTCTTGAATCCTCTCTTAGGTACTCTTTTGATGATAGGCATTTGCCCACCCTCAAATCCTGCGTGTACTCCGCCACCCGCTCTTGATTTCTGACCGTTGTGCCCTTTACCAGCAGTTTTACCTTGACCTGAAGATTCTCCTCTTCCGATTCTCTTTCTGTCTTTTCTTGGTACAGAAGGTTTTAATTCATTTAAGTTCATTATCCTTGCACCTCCTCTACCTTAAGTAGGTAAGATACTAAATGTACTTTACCTTTGATGTCAGCTGTATCCTCATGAACTACAGTTCCGTTGATCTTCTTAAGACCAAGAGACTTTACAGTAGCTATGTGGTTTTGCTTTCTTCCATTCATGCTTTTAACAAGCGTTAGTTTCAGCTTTGCCATTTTCTCTCTTACCTCCTTTTAGCTTAAGATGTCCTTAACTTCTTTACCTCTTAATGCAGCAACCTGCTCAGCTGTTCTTAGCTCTTTTAAAGCTTCGATTGTAGCTCTAGCAACGTTTGCTTTTGTTCTTGATCCTCTGATCTTAGTAAGAATATTGTGTACTCCTACTAGCTCAAGAATCTCTCTACAAGCAGAACCAGCGATTACTCCGGTACCCTCGTATGCAGGCTTCATCCATACAGATGATCCTCCCCAGTTTCCAATAATCTCATGTGGGATAGTAGTTCCCTTTAGAGATACTGTAACCATGTTCTTTTGAGCGGCTGCGATAGCCTTCTTTATTGCGTCTGGAACACCATTGGCTTTTCCTAGACCCATTCCTACTTTACCTTTTTGATCTCCAACAGCTGCAAGCACTGAGAACGATATTGTTCTTCCACCTTTAGTTGTCTTTGATACTCTAGATATTTTTAGGATCTTTTCTTCAAATTGCTTTTCTTCTCTTTTTACAAACTTAGACAAGTGAAATCCTCCTCTCTACAAGAATTAGAACTTTAGCCCTGCTTCTCTTGCAGCTTCAGCAAGAGCAGAAACTCTTCCAGTATATGTGTATCCTGATCTATCAAATACGATAGTTGTTATTCCTTTAGCTGCAGCTCTTTCTGCTATAGCCTTTCCTACTACCTTAGCAGCTTCTAAATTCCCACCGTTCTTAACATTAGCGTTAAGTTCTTTATCGATAGTTGAAGCTGAAGCTAGTGTTACACCATTTACATCATCAATAATCTGAGCAAAGATGTTTGAGTTTGATCTATATACAGAAAGTCTTGGTCTTTCAGCAGTACCAGAAATCTTGTTTCTGATAGATAATTGTTTTCTTTTTCTAACAGCTTGTCTGTCTACTCTCTTAAACAACCGACTTACCTCCTTATTATCACGTTAATTACGCTTTTTTACCTTCTTTTCTTCTTACAACCTCGTCAGCGTACTTAACACCTTTTCCTTTGTAAGGCTCAGGAGCTCTCTTTGATCTGATCTCAGCTGCTACCTGTCCTACAACCTCTTTTTCAATTCCATCTATATGGATTGTAGTGTTCTTTTCAACTGTAAGTGTGATTCCAGCTACCTCTTCAATTAGAACAGGATGTGAGTAACCTAAAGCTAGCTCTAGTCCTTTTCCTTTTGCAGCGGCTCTGTAACCTACTCCTACAAGATTTAGAGTTTTTCTGAATCCTTCAGTAACTCCAACTACCATGTTGTTGATAAGTGCTGATGTAGTACCGTGAAGTGCTCTCATCGTAGGCTCATCATTTGGTCTTGAAACAACTACGTTGTTCTCGTCCATTTTTATTGTTAACTCGTCGTTAAACGTCTTAGTTAATGTTCCCTTTGGTCCCTTTACAGTTACAACGTTTCCGTTTAAAGTAACCTCAACACCAGCAGGTACAACTACAGGTCTATTACCTATTCTTGACATTAGTGTAACCTCCTAAGCTTTTCTTACCAAACGAATGCAAGTACTTCTCCACCCATGTTTTCTCTTCTTGCAACTTTATCAGTTACAACACCTTTAGAAGTTGATACAATAGCAACTCCTAAACCAGAAAGAACTCTTGGCATTTCTTCTACTGAAGAATATACTCTTCTACCAGGCTTTGATATTCTTTTGATTCCTTTGATTACTCTTTCTCTTCCAGCATATTTTAAGTAAACTCTGATGTTCTTGTTATTCCCATCAGTGATCACCTTATAGTTTGAAATATATCCTTCTTCCTTTAAGATCTCAGCAATTTTTTCCTTGATCTTAGAGAAAGGAATATCCACTTTCTCGTGCGTAGCAGAGTTAGCGTTTCTTATTCTTGTTAGCATATCAGCAATTGGATCTGTTAAATACATTTGCGAAAACCCTCCTTTCTACAACAATTTACCAAGACGACTTCTTTACACCTGGAATGATTCCAGCTCCAGCAAGTTGTCTGAATTTTACTCTTGAGATACCGAATTCTCTCATGTATCCTCTAGGTCTTCCGTCTAATTGACATCTGTTTCTCTTTCTTACAGGAGAAGAGTTGTTAGGTAGCTTATTAAGCTCGAACATAGCGTCCATGTCACCTTGCTTAACTCTTTCCTTAAGCTCTGCTCTTTTAGCAGCATATTTATCAACAAGAACTTCTCTTTTGTCATTTCTTGCGATCATTGACTTTTTAGCCATTAAATTTTTCCTCCCTCACTAATTACTTTTTGAAAGGCATACCAAATGCCTTAAGTAAAGCTCTTCCTTCTTCGTCTGATTTAGCCGAAGAAACGATAGTGATAGACATTCCAAGTAGTTTATCAACTTTATCGAAATCGATTTCAGGGAAAACTAACTGGTCTCTAAGTCCTAGAGAGTAGTTTCCTCTTCCGTCGAACGCCTTAGCAGAAACTCCATCAAAGTCTCTTACTCTTGGAAGAACCACATTTACAAGTCTGTCTAAGAAATCGTACATTTTTTCTTTTCTAAGAGTTACTTTAGTACCGATAGGCATTTCTTCTCTTAGTTTGAATCCTGCTTCAGATTTCTTAGCCTTTCTGATTACTGGCTTCTGTCCAGCAATGATTGTTAGATCATTGACAGCAGCATCTATAAGTTTTGAGTTTTGAGTTGCTTCTCCAACACCCATGTTAACTATGATTTTCTCTAGTTTAGGGCACTCCATTACGTTACCAAGAGCTAGCTCCTTTATAAGGTTAGCCTTGATCTCGTCATTATATAATTTATGATATCTAGAAACATATTTAGACACTTAAGTTCCTCCTCTCTTATAAAACTTCGTTAGAAACTTTAGAGTATCTAACTTTTTTACCTTCTACCATCTTATAACCAACTCTTGTTGGTCTTCCAGCCTTTTCGTCAAAGATCATAACCTTTGAAGAGAAGATTGGAGCTGGCTTGGTAACAACTCCACCTTGTGGGTTCATTTGAGACGGCTTCATATGCTTAGTAACAACATTGATTCCTTCTACAACTATTTTACCCTTTTTAGTGAAAACCTTTGTAACTGTACCTGTTTTACCTTTATCTTTACCTGAAATTACGTAAACTGTATCTCCAGTTTTTACATGTAATTTTGCAGGAACAAATTTAACCTTAGGTTTAGCCATGCTTTATAGCCTCCTCTCTTATTATATTACTTCTGGTGCAAGAGATACGATTCTCATGAAGTTCTTCGCTCTTAGCTCTCTAGCTACAGGTCCGAATATTCTTGTCGCTCTTGCTTCATTCTTATCGTTGATTACAACAGCTGCGTTGTCATCAAACTTAATGTAAGATCCGTCTTCTCTTCTTAGTTCTTTTCTAGTTCTAACGATTACGGCTCTTACAACCTCTCCCTTTTTAACGTTTCCGCCAGGGTTTGCCTCTTTTACAGAAGCTACTACTATGTCACCAATCTTACCGAATCTTCTCTTTGAACCACCAAGTACTCTAATTACCATTAGCTTCTTAGCTCCAGAGTTATCAGCAACATTAACTACAGTTTGTTGTTGTACCATGATATCCTCCTATGATTACTTAGCTTTTTCGATTACTTCAACTAGTCTCCATCTCTTATCTTTAGATAAGGGTCTAGTTTCCATGATTCTTACTTTATCTCCAGCCTGAGCTACATTATTTTCATCATGAGCTTTAAGCTTGTTAGATTTTTTCATTCTTTTCTTATAGATCGGGTGTAGAGACATTGACTCTTCTAAAACAACAATTGTCTTATCCATCTTGTCAGATACAACTATACCTTCTCTTACTTTTCTTTCATTTCTCAAGATATTGACCTCCTACTTAAGAATAACTTTCTCTAATATGAACTATATATTAATTATCTTTCATTTAAGATAGTTTTGATTCTTGCGATTTCTCTTCTTACTTGTCTGATCTTAGTAGTGTTAGTCAGTTGACCTAATGAAAGTTGAAACTTAAGGTTGAATAGCTCTTCCTTTAGCTCTTTACACTTAACAACTAAGTCTTCAGTAGACATTTCTCTTATTTCGTTTGCTCTCATTAGTTTTCACCACCATTTTCTCTTTTGATTACTTTACATGCGATAGGTAGCTTCATAGTCGCCTTTCTTAGGGCTGCCATAGCTAGTTCTTCAGTTACACCTGATACTTCGAACATTACTCTTCCTGGCTTAACTACTGCAACGTAACCTTCTACGTTTCCTTTACCTTTACCCATTCTTACCCCTGCAGGTCTTGCAGTAATTGGCTTGTCTGGGAATATTCTGATAAAGATCTTACCTTCTCTTTTGAAAGTTCTATTCATAGCTACTCTACAAGATTCAATCTGTCTATTTGTGATCCACTTAGGCTCTAGTGCAACTAGTCCGTAATCACCAAAATCTACAGTATTTCCTCTTTGTGCAGTACCTTTCATTCTACCTCTAAAGCTTTTTCTATGCTTGGTTCTCTTAGGCATTAACATGATTACTTGTCGCCTCCTTCCCTCTTAGTTGGAAGAACTTCACCATGGAAGATCCATACTTTTATTCCAAGTGCTCCATAAGTTGTCTGAGCAGTTGCAGTTGCGTAGTCGATGTCAGCTCTTAGTGTATGTAGAGGTACTTTACCTTCAACATTCCACTCAGCTCTTGCGATCTCAGCACCATTAAGTCTTCCAGATATCATTACTTTGATACCTTTAGCTCCTGATCTCATTGCTCTCATCATCGCTTGATTCATAGCTCTTTTATAAGCTACTCTTCTTTCGATTCCAGTTGCAATGTTTTCAGCTACTAGAGTTGCATCCTTGTTAAAGTTCTTAACTTCTAGTACTTTGATAGTTACTCTCTTTTTAGTAAGAGCTTCTAACACTTTTTTCATAGCCTCAATCTCAGAACCTTTTCTTCCGATAACGATTCCAGCTTTAGCTGTATGAACAAGAACAACCACGTGTGACGGTGAAGTTCTTTCTATGTTTATTTTCGCAATTCCAGCGTGGTAGTACTTTTTCTTTACTACTCTTCTGATTTCCATGTCTTCATGGAAAAAGTTTGCGTATTCTTTTTTGTCTGCGTACCAATTAGAATCCCAAGTTCTTGTAATTCCAAGTCTCAGTCCTCTAGGGTCTACCTTTTGTCCCACAGTTCTACCTCCTTACTGTCTACTTTTCTGTTACTGCCACAACAATGTGTGATGTTGGCTTTCTAATGATGTCAGCTCTTCCCATTGCTCTAGGCATGATTCTCTTAAGAACTGGTCCTGAGTTTACCATAATAGTAGATACAACTAATTTCTCTTCATCCATATCAAAGTTGTTAGTTGCGTTTGCGATTGCAGACTTTAGTGTCTTAGCGATCACTACAGCTGCTTTCTTGTTTGTGAATGCAAGTATGTCTAATGCTTGTAAAGCAGACTTTCCTCTTACAAGGTCAGCCACTAGTCTAGCCTTTGTTGGAGACAATCTTACGAATTTAGTTATTGCTTTCGCTTCCAATAGTCCAACCTCCTTTACTATATCTTATCATTAATTATTTCTTTTTCTTTTTTCTATCTACACCGTGTCCATAGTAAGTTCTTGTAGGTGCAAATTCACCCATTTTGTGTCCTACCATGTGCTCAGTTACATGCACTGGAATGTGCTTCTTTCCGTTATAAACACCGAATGTTAATCCGATGAATTGCGGGAAGATAGTTGATCTTCTTGACCAAGTCTTTATAACTGCTTTTAGGTTATCAGAAGCAATTGCCTCTTCAACTTTTTTCATCAAGTGGTGGTCACAAAAAGGACCTTTTTTTAATGATCTAGCCATTTTGAGTTATCCTCCTCTCGAATTACTTAGATTTTCTTTTTCTTACGATAAATTTGTCCGAAGACTTCTTTCCTCTTGTCTTATATCCAAGAGTAGGTTTACCCCAAGGTGTTACAGGAGATTTTCTACCAACTGGTGCTTTACCTTCTCCTCCACCATGTGGGTGATCACAAGGGTTCATTGCTGATCCTCTTACATGTGGTCTTCTTCCCATATGTCTGTTTCTACCAGCTTTACCGATAGATACTAATTGATGCTCAGAGTTTCCAATTTCACCAATAGTTGCCATACATTCACCGTGTATAAGTCTAAGCTCTCCAGAAGGAAGTTCTACGTGACAGTAAGTTCCCTCTTTCGCCATAAGTCTTGCAGATGTTCCTGCAGATCTTACTAGCTGTCCACCTCTACCGATTTGTAATTCAACATTGTGAATTTGCGATCCAACTGGCATATCCTTTAACTTAAGAGCGTTTCCAGGTTTGATGTCAGCAGTTGCAGATGCTACTACCATATCTCCCTTATGAAGTCCCTTAGGTGCTAGGATGTATCTCTTTTCTCCATCTACATAATGAAGAAGTGCGATGTTTGCAGTTCTGTTTGGATCGTACTCGATTGTAGCAACTCTCGCTGGTACATCAAGCTTGTTTCTTTTGAAGTCAATTATTCTGTAAAGTCTCTTGTGACCTTTCTGTCTATTTCTAGCAGTTCTGTGACCGTAGTTATCCCTACCGTATGCAGATTTTAAAGGTACTGTTAAAGACTTTTCAGGTCTAACTTGATCTAGCTCTTTGTTAACGATCTTTGACATATGTCTAGTACCGTTAGTCATAGCTTTCATCTTTTTGATTGCCATTATTCTACCTCCGACCTATATATATCTTTACCTTTTATGCTTTAAAAGTTTTTATTAAACATTCTGGAAAAACGTAATTGTGTTTCCTTCAGCTAACTTTACGATTGCTTTCTTCTTTGCAGAAGTTTTATAAAGCTTCATACCGTGTCTTTTAGTAACTGACTTTATGTTTAATGTAGCGATATCTACAACTTTAACGTTGAAGATAGCCTCTACAGCTTTCTTTATTTCGATTTTGTTAGCCTTTGTGTTTACTTCGAAAGTATACTTGTTGAATTCTCTTCTAAGTATCTCAGTCTTTTCAGTAATCATTGGCTTTCTTATGATGTCATAAGCTGTCATTATCCAAGCACCTCCTCAATAGTAGCTAGTGCTTCTTTAGTAATCATAACCTTGTTTTGCTTTAGAAGCCAGTATACTCCAAGCTCATTTGGCTGAAGAACTACTGCGTTCTCAAGGTTTCTTGCAGATAAGTAAAGGTTGAAGTCAGCTTCATTAGCAAGGTCGTTTACAACGAACATTTGCTTAGTGTTAGCTTCTACCGCATTTGTAAGAGCAACTATCGCTTTTGTCTTTGCTGCATCTAGTGCACCATCAAGAACGATAACATTTCCTTCAGCAACCTTTGCAGATAACGCTGATTTTAATGCAAGTCTTCTAACTTTCTTATTTACTTTCTTGTCATAATCTCTTGGCTGAGGACCAAATGTAACTCCTCCACCTACCATGTGAGGGGCTCTGATAGTTCCTTGTCTAGCTCTACCAGTTCCTTTCTGTCTGAAAGGCTTTCTTCCTCCACCTCTAACTTCAGATCTAGTCTTAGTTGAAGCTGTACCTTGTCTAGCTGCTGCTAGCTCTGCAGTAAGAACTTCGTGTAATACTGTCTTGTTAGGCTCTAGTCCGAAAACTGAATCCTTAACTTCAACTGTACCAGTAGCTTCTCCTGCTAAGTTATATATGTTTAAAACTGCCATTGTTATCCTCCTTCCTCAAATCTACTAACCGACTATTTTTTAATAGCTGGTTTAACAACAATGTATCCGTTCTTCGGTCCTGGAACAGCACCTTTAATAAGTAGTAAGTTGTTCTCAACGTCCACCTTAACTACTTTTAAATTTTGAACTGTTACAGTAGCGTTACCGTACTGACCAGCCATCTTTTTACCTTTCATTACTTTTGAAGGGTAAGACGACATACCGATAGATCCACCTAGTCTGTGGTTTCTAGATACACCGTGTGTAGCTCTGTTTCCAGAGAAGTTGTGTCTTTTCATTACTCCTGCAGTACCTTTACCTTTAGAAGTTCCTGTGATGTCTACGAATTCCACTTCTCCAAGAGTATCAACTTTGATCTCCTGTCCTAGCTCGTATCCTTCAACTGAATCTACTTTAAGCTCTCTTACGAATCTAAGTGGCTTTACACCAGCTTTGTTAAAGATTCCCATTAGTGGCTTAGTAGTATTCTTTTCCTTCTTCTCGTCAAAACCTAATTGAACAGATGTATAACCATCATTCTCTTCAGTCTTCTTTTGAAGAACGAAGTTAGGTCCTGCTTCTACTACAGTTACTGGAACAAACTTTCCATCTTCAAAGATTTGAGTCATTCCAACTTTCTTAGCTAAAATTCCTGCCATGTTTCTACCTCCATCAAATAATATATTGGTTGGCAACTTCGCCTCGTGGTTCCACATTTCGACTTTAAAAAAAATCGGCCAACGTGTATTATTCTGTAAGGATAATTTTCGGTGTAACGTATAACGTTTTTTCCTAGATTATCCAACAATCAGCTTTTACGCTTCTCACGATCGATTAAGATGCAATTACGCCTGCTTAATCTCGATTCCAACACCAGCTGGTAAGTTTACCGCTGTTAAAGACGATATTGTCTTTTGGCTAGAGTTGTTGATCTCTACCATTCTTCTGTGTACTCTCATCTCGAACTGCTCTCTAGCGTCCTTGTTTACGTGTACAGATCTAAGTACAGTGTACTTCTTGATCTTAGTTGGTAGTGGCATAGGTCCTGCGATCTCTGCTCCAGACTTTTTTGCAACATCAGCAATTTTCTTAGCCGACTGGTCTAAAAGAGTGTGATCGTAAGCTTTTAAGTATATTCTTAACTTATTTGAAGCCATCTCCTCTTGCACCTCCTATTAACAAATTTAGTTTCAACGGTCAAACCGTCGTCCCTCATACACTTTAAAGATTATAGCATACATATCATAAAACACAAAGCTTTTTTTAACTATTTTATAAAGAATCCCCTTCTCTGAATCCCAGTAAAAACAAGGGGTCAGCTAACCACCGTCTCTCTAGCCACTGTTTTTGTTAGGTTCTTTTTTTTTGAAAAGTATCACTTTTTTATACAATCCTGTAAATTATATCTCTATCTACTGATTTTTCCATACTTATACACAATAAAAAAAGACTCAGGCTTACCTTGAGTCTTTTTTTTAATCCCCTCTTTATTAATACATCTACCTTATCATAACTCTACTATATATATAGTAGAGTTTTTACCCAGTTTTTTATGTCCCATAAGCTTTATAGCTTTTCAGACTATTAAAGAATAACCTTTATCAGAGTCACCGCTGTAGTTATCTGGATCAGTGTAAGGATAGTCCCTGCCAAAAGTGCCTTAGGTCCCTCCTTAACTAACTCCTTTAACTTTATTCTCATTCCTATTCCCGCCATGGCTATGAGCATAGCCCACTTGCTGACTATCTTCATAGCGTTAGTACTTACCTCTGGTAGGATACCTGCACTTCCTGCTGCACAAAGTATAAAGAATCCTATTATAAAAGGTGGGATCCCTATCTTATTCCTTACAGCTAACTGGTGTGTCTTCTCTTCCTTCTTTAATATATATGAGTATAGAAGTATCACCCCACCTAACATCACTACCCTCATCATCTTAAAGAGTGTGGCAAAGGTCTGTACCCTGGTGTCTATCATCCCACCACTGGCTGCTACCTGCCCCACCGACTGGAGACTTCCCCCAATGAGAGCTCCTGCCTCTACTTCTGAAAGGTGGAGTAGTTTTACTGCTACCACCGGCAGGATAAACATAAATATAGTTCCCATGAGATTTACCACAGCTACAGATATCCCTACCTCATCCTCCTTGGCTCCCACTATGGGAGAAGCTGCTGCTATAGCTGACGATCCACACACTGCATTTCCTGCTCCCAGCAGGAGGGAAAACTCTCTTGTAAAGCCAAGTATCTTTCCCAGTTTTATAGCAGACACTATGACCACCGACATAATTATGAGAATATATATCATCCCTCTTCCCCCCACGGTAAATATGTCCCCTATATTAAGGGTCACTCCTAAAAGCATTATTGCTATAGGTAGAAGCTTCTTCTCTGCATAGACTATACCTGGAGACAGTCTCTTGTCTTTGGCTATTGTGTTCCCTGCTATTATTCCCAGTATTATAGCAAAACTTGTACTTCCCAGACTGGGAGCTAATTTTACTGCTCTGCTGGCAAGCAGTGCCAGGGCTATACACACTCCCAGACCCGACAGTTGATCTTTTTTAATTAATTGCTTCATTCATATACTCTCCCCTATCTGGTGTGAATCAGAGAACCTTATTTTCAGACACCTATGATTCCCTGCAATACGATAACCAGATTATAAATTTAGACCTGCAGCTATGATTTGCCACAACATCTCTTTTAAGATCTTGCCACTCTGACATATTGCTCCATTATCACTTCTCTTTCACTATATTATAAGGGAGGAGGGTATTTTTGTCATCCATTAATCTCATAGAGAACACTCTTTTGTTCCGTCTAAATTTCCACTTATCTTTATAGTGAGAAATTTTAAGTATATTACTAAGAAGGAATTCCATCCATCAGTCAAAATTATAATTTAGGGAGGAATATTTATGAAGATAAAAAATTATAGTTTTGGAAGGATGAATATTTTAGAGGAACTCTTTACTTCAGATGTAATTATATTTCCGGAAAGGATCCTTTCCCCCTGGTGGAGAGAGGAGGGGCATTATCTTCAGCTTAGAGATATTGCAGCTATCCTTGAATATAAACCAGAAATCCTGATCATAGGCACCGGCTACTACGGAAAGATGAGGGTAGATCCTAAAGTAGAGGATGCCCTCAAAGGTTTAGGGATAGATTTTCATATCCTTACCAGCAGAGAAGCTGTGGAACTTTTTAATTCTACAGAAACCGAGAAAAAAGTAGGAGCATTTCATTTAACCTGCTGATTTTTTATAATTTCTCAAAGAAAGATAAAAGAGCCGAAAGGCTCTTTTATCTTTCTTTAAAACCAACTGCTATCAGATCTCCACTGGTTTTTATTTCGTTTGAATCGGTCATTATGAAATCATACCTCTTCAGAGTCTTAATTACACCATCTATCTCTATAGTTATTCCATCTTTCTTTGAGAGTATCAGAGTTTTTCCCCTAAAATCTATCATACCTCTATCGGTTAATTCCCTTACCTCTACCTCTGTCTTCTCAGGCTTGTAGATTACGTTAAAGTCCAGCACTTCCAGATCATTTTTAGATTTTATATGTTCATCACCTTCAAATACAAAGGTTTTTTCAGGACTGAGCTCTATCAACTCTTCTCCTCTGGTTATGAGCACCTTTCCCTCTAAGACCTTCAACACTCTTTGATATCCTGTAAAATCTGAAAACACACTTTCTCCCGGATCTATCCTGGCACAGCTTATACGTATATTATAGTCTTCTCTATCCCTGTATAGCTCCTTAGTTATTCCCCCACTCCAGCTTTTACCTTCCACATCTCTTAAATTCATTATGCCTCCCTTTTTTTAGCCTCTCATTTCTTCTAATATAGATTATACTCGACATTTCATATTATGAATCCAGTTTTTAAAACTAATAAAAAAAAGAGTAACAAATATCTTT
>Ga0209272_10001293_pt1 | contig 16254 bp, 12 predicted proteins | sample tdDd002_FD_187125 | JGI IMG/M metagenome (GOLD analysis project Ga0209272, IMG submission 187125) | Marine sediment microbial communities from the Atlantic coast under amendment with organic carbon and nitrate - tdDd00.2 (SPAdes)... | ecosystem: Environmental > Aquatic > Marine > Coastal >... | reverse complement strand
GGAGCAGAATCCTTCACCGTGAGCATCGCCAGCGTGAGTGGTGCGGATGCGACCGTGTCTACGACAGCCAACAGCGCGGACGCGACCATCGACGACGCTCTTCCAACCTTAACTGTCAGCAACGCCACCTCAGTAGACGAAGGCACAGATGCAGAGTTCACCATCACATTGTCGCACCCATCAGTTGACCCAGTAAATGTAAAACTGTCAGTTGATACCAGCGGTGGATTTAACGCTGAATCAGACGATGTTGGTGTTATTTCTAACGTGAGTTATAAAGATGCGAATGGTGAGTTTAAAGCGCTTACCGTTGATGATTATGGAAATATAGAGATCCCAGCGGGAACAACAGAACTAAAAGTTCTCGTTCCTACGGAAGGTGATGATGTCTACGAATGGTCTGAGAAATTTGGTTTAGTAGTTACCGACACCAACGGACATTTCGATGCATCGGCGTCAGATTTCGTTGGTGAAGGCACTATTAAGAATGATCAAAGTGATCATCCTACAATGTCAATCGAAAATGCAACGCCAGTTATAGAAAGTGGTTTCGCTCAGTTCAACGTGTCTTTGGATAAAGCATCAGAACCAACCATCGATCTCAAAGTTGAATTCTTGACAGATAGTGCTTCTTATACGGCTAGTACTAATGATTTAGACCCATATGCAGACGTTGTTGTTAAGTATATGAAGGGTGGTATAGAGCACACCATCAATGTCGCGTCTGATGGTACTTTTACTCTTCCTTCATTGGTTAAGGACTTTACTATATCTGTTGCTACAGCGGACGATGGCTACGTTGAGTTAGATGAAAGCTTTGGAATTAGAGTGAGTGAAGTGCCATTCACCTCACCTACAGATGGTACTACAGATACGATCATTCAGTCTGGTGAGCATGGTGTCACAGCTAACTGTGTTATAGTTGATGACGATACACCACAAGCACAACCGGTCGTTACTATTGTCGATGATAAGAACAACAATGAAGTAGTTAATCACGGTGAGCTTAAAGGCGACGGTCTACAGTTAAAAGTTGATGTTGAGCATGATACGCTTAGCGAAGGTGGCTATATCACTCTAACTATTGGTACTGATGTCGTTAACGTGAGCTTAGATAGTAACGGCCAACCAGTAGATGACGACGCAGGCCGTACATTTAGTTATAGCAATGGTGTACTGACTTGGAATGAAGCCGTTAATAATGGTGAGACAGTCATTGTTAGCGCTACTCAAACGGACCAGTACAACAATGAGTCAACTCCTGGTCAAGACAAGGCTTATATTAACAACCCACCAGAAGCTGAAAACTTTACCATTCAGTCAGGATCAGACCACGGTACTCTCGTAGGCTTTAATTCATCAGAGCAAGGCTCTGATCGTATTTCTGATACTGAGGATGATTCGGCAAATAGCGACCTGAAGATAATCATTACCGAATTGCCAGATTCTGGGAAACTGATTTATACCGATGAAAATAATGTTTCTCGAGAGATAACCTCTGCGGATGTTGCTGATGGAACTCAATTTGCAAACGATAAGATAACTTACCAACCAACAGACGGCTTAGGCTTTATTGTGGGCTCTAAGGGCGTCCCTAGCTCTGAAATCAAAGAAGATGGTTTCTTTAATTGGGGGGATGCTGTTGAAGGCAGTAGTGGCAGCCAGCGTCAGGTACAGCTTGCCAACGGTGACTCCATTACGATCAGCAGTAACGAAGGTGCTCTCCATCAATACCACGGAGAGGCAACACACATTGGTCATGGTATTGGTAATGACGACGGAAACGGTATTGAAGTCGGAGAAGTGATTTCAATCAACTTCCAGAATGAGCCTGTCAGCCAGCTTAACTTTGGACTTGATGGTCTAGGTGGCTTATTCGAGTATGGCGACGCTAATGCCGCTGTTGTGACTTTCCATTTCAGCGATGGTACTTCCCATACTGAGACTTATCTGAAACCAGCAGGTGTTTCCGGAAACTTAGACCTGTTCCAGGAATTTTCTTACCAGGCTCCGCAGGGCAAAGAGATTGTTGGGGCTGATTTTACAACTCAGACTGAAGGGAACTGGGAGCTTCGCTATCTGGAAGGCGTACCATCTGGAGACAGCTTTAAATACCAGGCTGTTGACTCCGAGGGGGACCGCAGTGAAGTGGCAACGGTAACCGTTGATAACTCAGGTGCAGATCGGACGCCAGCGATCACTGATGGTCATGTGATTACTCAGGAAGCGCTCGATCTATCCGACACTTATGTATTTAAGTGGTCTGATTTTAACATAACGGATGTAGATACATCTCCAACTCAGCTTTCGGTGCAGATTAGTTCACTGCCTCAGTCTGGTCAGTTGATGCTCAACGGTGTTCTGTTGGCGCTTGGTGCATCAGTGTCGTATGCAGATATTAAGGCAGGTAATCTGACCTTCACACCAGAGACTTACGATTCAAGTAATTCTTCTGCAAGTGAATCAGGTGAGCTAGGGCTTGGAAATCAGCAGGCAGATTACGCGGCATTTAACTATGTAGTCAGTGATGGCACAAGTAATAGTCGTGAAACTGAAATGATTATTGATATAGCAGCAAATGCAAATGCGCCTAAAGTTGATATTGTGCTAAGTGGTGAACCTGAGTTCGGCTTTTCAAGCTTTAACACCTTTGGCTTGAAGTATGAAGATTTCCTGAATACTGACTTGATTCAGAATAAGCTTGGTGCAGGAAGCCCGGTTATTGTTGATTCATTTCAGAATGCTTATGGAACTTCAGGTAACGACTACATTATTGGTGAATACGATACAGGTGAAAGCTACTCAATCAATGGTGCGCCACCTTCATCAATTGGTGGTGATGGTAATGACATCCTAGTTGGTGCAGAGAACACTAAAAATGATATTCGTGGTGGTACGGGAGATGACATTCTGGTTGCGGGTCATGAAACGGATGCATTGTATGGTATCGATCAGTATGATCCGTCTGCACGTGATATTGCGATACTGATCGGGAACCGAAGTGATTATGAGATATCTAAAGGCTCAGGTTTCAGTAGTGTAGATCGATGGTTCAACTTCTCGAAAGATGGTGCGTCTGAAGCAAATTCTCTGCACTTGCATAACATTCGTTACGTACAGTTTGATGACGGTATTTATGCACTGAATCCGAATAATGGGAAACTGACAGAAGTCGAGCCCGACGATGTTACTTATCCGGTCGAGATCAGTGTAAGCCTTACGGATACTGATGGTAGCGAGACCCTGCAGAGCGTTGTGTTAGGTGGCTTGGTTTCAGGCTCTGTTTTACTTGATGCTAATGGCGCGGAATTGGGTGCTGCAGATTCAAGTGGTCAAATCACAGTTCCGCTACCACTGGAGATTGACGGTAGTTATCAAGTCCGGATTCCTGGTGAATATGCAGGGAACCTCGATTTAACCGTGACGGCAATTACAGTAGAGAGCAGCAATTATGATACTGCTTCAGGTACTGACTCAGTTATGTTGGCCGATGTTGTGCCACACGAAGCGGTCGATGGTGTACAGAATGAGTCATTTGGTTCTGAACACGATATAGCGGTAGGAGATCTACAGGGCACCGTCGTCGTACCGGGAGAAAGTTACAACATAGCCTTTATGGTGGATACGTCAGGAAGTTTATCAAGCGATAATCTTACTGATATTAAAGCTCAGTTGAATAAGGTGTTCACATCTCTGAAAGATAGCATTGGTGAGGACTCAGGTACTGTTAATGTATTCCTTGTTGACTTTGATAATCCGTCAAAACAATCGGTATCGGTTAATTTGGCAGATGATGATGCTTTGACAGAGCTCGGCAATGTTCTTAACTCCATGGTTGCGGAAGGTGGTACTAACTATGAGGATGTATTTAAGACAACGTCGAACTGGTTTCTGAGCGATGATGCCCAGTCCAACAGTGGTGCGAATAATCTGGCGTACTTTATTTCTGATGGCAGGGCGACAGCATATAGCGAAACAGTTACCAGCAGTGGATGGACGCTGACAATAAATGGTTCGCAAGTGAAACTCGAGAATTATGTACTTCAACTTGATGCGCCGATTGAAAGCCCACTGACTTTCGACAATGTATCTCATACTAGTGGAACACGTTTCCAGTCATTGACGATAGGAACTGATGGTAACATTACTTATGTTCAAAATGGATACACGCTTAGTTCATCGTATGACATGAGACCAGATGGGAGTGATGGTTTCGAACTTGTTCGTCTACAGGATGGTACCCAGGTGGATGATATTGACTTTGAACAGGCAAAAGAAGGTTATGCATTGCTGGAAGGCCAGCAGGTGACGGTAGAGGGGATTGGAATAGGCAATAATCTGTCTACTGATTATCTGCAGCAATTTGATACCGATGGTATTGTTAAAACTAATCTGGTTATCGACAATCTGGCAGATACCATTTTAGGTAAGATCGAAACACTGCTTCCAACCGTTGATACATTTGATGGCGGCCGAGGCGATGACATTCTTTTAGGTGACTCTGTTCGCTTTGAAGGCATTGCAGGACAAGGTTACGAAGCTATTGAGAACTACGTAGCGAGTAAGATTGGTGATTCGGATGTTAGTGCGTCTGATGTACATAACTATATCCGCACGCATGTTGATGAGTTTGATATTTCCGCCACTAACCATAAAGATGATCACTTAATGGGTAGTGAAGGAAGTGATATCCTCTATGGTCAAGGTGGAAGCGATACATTAGAAGGGGGTATTGGTGCAGATAACCTTCTAGGTGGTGGTGACAACGACACCCTAATCGGTGGCTTAGGCTCCGATATCCTAACCGGCGGTGACGATGCAGATATCTTCAAGTGGGTAGATGGTGATCTTGACGGTAGTACTGACAGAATTACAGACTTCTCGGTAACAGAGGGAGACAAGGTTGATCTATCAGACTTGTTTACTGATGTTACAGAGCAATCGGACGTCAATGCTTTACTTAATACTATCGGCAATAGTATTACAGGTGACAGTAACCATTCAGCACTAACGGTCGAGAAAGGTGGTCAACAAGTTACTATCGAGTTTGATGGTTTGTCGGCGACAGACTTAACAAACAGTCTAAGCACCATCCTAGTGCTCAAAGACGACTAACCAATAAGTTACACCCAACAAAAAAACCGAGACTTCAAAAGTCTCGGTTTTTTTATACCTATAGCCCAAAAAGCGCTATTCTTTTCAGCCTTCAGCCTTCAGCCTTCAGCCTTCAGCCTTCAGCCTTCAGCCTGCTCTTACAACACCTTACAAGCAAACCCTTTCAAGTAAAACCCTTCAGGGTACGCCGTATCCACTACGTGATCGGCTGCTTGCTCGAAGCGTTCAACAAACTTCACGCTGCGGCCTGCGTCTAGCGCGGCGTCGGCAATGATTTTTTGGAACAGATCAGTGCCCATAAGCCCTGAGCAAGAGTAGGTCAGTAGCGTGCCGCCTGGTTTTAGAATTTGCATCGCGAGCATGTTGATGTCTTTATAGCCGTTGGCGCCCGAGGTTAGGTTGTTCTTGCTTGAAACAAACTTTGGTGGGTCCATGATCACAACATCAAATTTGGTGCCTTGGTCGCGGTATTCGCGTAGCAGCTTGAACACGTCGGCGTTTAGGAATACAGCCCGTTTCTTTGAGATGTCGAAACCGTTGATCTCTGCGTTATGTTTTGCCGTGTCGAGTGCAGGTTGGGAAACATCGGCGTTGATCACGCGTTTTGCTTCGCCTTTAAGGGCGTAAAGGCCAAAACCACCGGTGTAGGAGAAGCAGTTTAAAACGTCTTTGCCTTTCACATACTTCATCGCTTGTTGGCGGCTGTCGCGTTGGTCTAAGTAGAAACCCGTTTTGTGCCCTTCTACGATATCAACGCTGATCTTAACGCCATTTTCTTCGATCACGACAGATTTTGGTGGCATCTCACCGTGAAGAACGCCCATGGTTTCTTCTAAGCCTTCTTTTTTACGTACCGCAACATCCGAGCGCTCGTAAATGTTGCATTCAGGGAAGACTTCTTTTAATGCTTCGATAAGCACAGGTTTTTGTAACTCGGCGCCCGCGCTTAATAGCTGACAAACCAAGAAATCTTGGTATTTGTCGATGGTAATACCCGGCAAACCATCTGATTCAGCTGCAATTAGGCGAAAACCCGTTAGGCCGTCGCGTTCAATAATGTCTTGGCGAAGCAGTAGGGCGTCTTGAATGCGTTTAACGAAAAACGCCTGATCTATTGCCTCGGACTTGTTAAAGCTCCAAACGCGCGCGCGGATCTGAGAGTTAGGAGAATAAGCCGCTTTTGCAAGCCATTCGCCGGTGTGCGCAAGGACGTCGACAGTTTCACCAAGTTTAGGTTCCCCCTCGATTTTTGCGATGCCACGAGAGAATACCCAAGGGTGCTTGCGACGCAACGATTTGTCACGGCCTTTAACGAGATATAGAGCAGGAGTCATTTGAAATGCCTGGTTGGAATGATCTAAGGCGCGTATTTTCGGTGATGCAGCAAGGAAATGCAATAGGCGTTGTCAATAGGGGCACTTGGCTTAAGGCAAGAGGCGGAAGGCACTAGATTGAAAGCGAAGTGCTGATTCGAACCCAGCACCTCGCTTTTACTACTTAGTGTTTACCACTTAGCTTTTCGCACTTGGCCTTACGCTTTTAAGCCGGTGAGAAGTTTTTCCATTTGGTCGCTTTGGGTGCGTAGGCTATCTAAGTTTCCATTGGATGATTGGATAAGAGCGTTTACTTCATTAGATTGGTCGCGAATGCTTTCGACACTGGCGGCAATGCTATCGGCCACTGCGCCTTGCTCTTCGGCGGCGGTGGCGATTTGGGTGCTGCTTTCTGAAATGAACTGGTTTTTATCCGAAATATCGCTGATCTGTTGGTCTACTTCACCCATCAACGTTTGGCCTTGGCCGGCGTTGGTTACCGTGGTTTCCATTAGCTTAGTTAATGCGCCGCTGTTGCGTTGCAATGCTTCAATCATGGATTGGATTTCAACCGTGGCTTGTTGGGTGCGGCCAGCTAGGGTACGAACTTCATCGGCAACAACCGCAAACCCGCGGCCTTGTTCACCGGCACGCGCCGCTTCAATAGCTGCGTTAAGTGCCAACAAGTTGGTTTGCTCTGAGATAGCGTTGATGGTGGTGACCACTTCATCAATTTGCGCCGCGTTGGCATCCAGTTCGGCAACCGCTTGGGCGGCGGACTGGATCTCGCTGCTTAAATGAGAAATAGAAGAGAGGGTTTCACCCACTTTCGCTTGGCCATCTTGGGCCACTTTGCGCGCGTCGTCGGTTTGCATGCTCGATTCATGGGATAGGTTTGCTACTTCACGGATGGTGGTTGCCATCTGCTCGGTTGCGCTCGCCAATGAGTCTAAGTTTGCTTGCTGTTGGCTTGAAAGATCATAACTAGTTTGCGACGTTTGGTTAAGCTCTGAGCTAATTTGTTGCATTAGCGCGACAGATTCTTGAATGGCGAGGACCAGCTTTTGCTCGCGCTCTGAAACTTTGTCTATGTTAATGGCAATGGTGCTGAACTCGTCTCGTACTGGGAAGTAGTTAAGTCTTGCGGTTAAGTCACCTTCTGCGAGGGTGAATAGGGCCTTGTTGGCCGAGAACATCGCGCCGCCAATAAAGGTCATGATGTAGTAAACACCAAGGGCAACAATGGCAAGCGCTGCGATGATAACCCCAATTTGAGTCGGTGATAACCAAGAGAATAAGCTAATATCAGGGTTAGGCATTAGGCTAAGTGCGCCATTGGCCATGGTAATGGCATTTGGGCCGTGGCCGACAATAATATGGTCAGACTGAGCGATAATACTAACGATTTGCTGCTGAGAAAGTTGACCCGCCTCGGCGAGAGCTTGAACCGCAGAAAGATCTTTAATGACGAGCTCATGGATCAAGTCGTTGGCAGCAAAGTTGAGAATAGCTGATACGATGATAACCGCCAAAGTCGGCAGGAAAAAGAGCAAGTAAAACTTCTCTTGAATTTTAAGATGAATCAGATATTTGTCTATCCAACGAAATGGGATTTCTTTCATAGTTGTGGCTTCCGAGTCTAATTATTTTATCCATTGGCGTGATACCTTACTAATATACCATCCACTAATTTTAAGGAGTATATGCATGTCTGAAAAGTGTGTGCAATTTGGCGTAAAAGGTGATGTTCAAGGGGTTGGCTTTCGTTATCACACCGCACATCAAGGCCTCAAGCTTGGTTTGACGGGGTATGCGAAGAATTTAAACAACGGCGATGTTGAAGTTCGAGCCTGCGGTGAACTAGAAAAAATTAATCAGCTGGCTCTGTGGTTGGAGCAGGGGCCTAGAACGGCAAGAGTCGAGTCGGTAGAAGCGCGAGAGGTGGAATATCAGCCAATGACAGGGTTTGATATTTTATAGGCTCGAGCGGTTTCGAGCCTAGTTTGCAAAAGTGTGCTTACAAACACTTCGCCGGTTTTGGTAAGCCAGCAAGCTTGGTTGCTTGTTTCGCAGGGCCTTGCTTAAAAAGCTTAAACAAATATTTGCTGCTGCCTTTTTCAGGGCCGTGAGCCTTCTCCATTGCTTTCACTAGCATGCGAACCGCTGGGGAGGTATTAAATTCGATATAAAAATCGCGTACGAAACGCACCACTTCCCAGTGAGCATCCGTAAGCTCAATGCCTTCTTGCTCAGCGAGTAGCGGAACCAAGCCTTCTTCCCAATCGGTGTGATTTAGCAGGTAGCCTTGGGCATCGGTTTCAATTTGTTTTCCAAGATATTCAATCATAGTAATTTGGTATTAGTGTTCGACTGGCGATAGGGTAGCGTAGATGCGGTGGGTTAAACAACCAAAAGCAGCAATAAAAAAGCCCGAGAGAGACTCGGGCTAATTAGCAGCTATTTGAAGACGAAGATTAGTCGTCGTTCATGATGCCTAGAATGCTTAATAGGCTGATGAAGATGTTGTAGATAGATACAAACAGCGTCACCGTTGCAGAGATGTAGTTGGTTTCACCGCCACGGATGATGCCTTGTGTGGTCATCAGGATAGCCATGGTAGAGAACACAATAAATAAGCTGCTCATTGCCAGGTGCATAATAGTTGATTGGATGAAGATACTCGCAATCATGCCCACAACCAACACAACGAATAGAGACAACATTAGGCCGCCAAGCATTGATAGGTCGCGTTTTGTAGTAAGCGCGTAAACCGATGCCGCCATAAAGGATAGGGCTGTGCCACCCAGTGCGGTAAGAACAACGTCACCCATGCCTGCGCCAATGTACAGGTTCAGGATTGGACCTATGGTGTAACCCATAAAACCTGTAAATAGGAAGGTAAAGACCAAGCCCATTGAGTTGTTACGGTTCTTTTCGGTTAGGAACAATAAACCATAAAAGCCAACTAGCGTGATGATCATGCCTGGGCGTGGAAGGTTCATTGCCATTGACAAGCCAGCCACAACCGCTGACCAAAGCAGAGTCATAGACAGCAAGAAGTAAGTGTTACGCAACACTTTGTTAGTTTGGATCAGACTCTCTTCACGGCGAGAGTTCGATACGATTGGACCGTTCATAATGTTCCTCGTAAGGTGACTTGTTATTTATAAGACAGTAATGGTGGTTAAAGTTCCCATTTTCAAGAGCCTTCACCACATCTGTTAATAAAAATAGTACGAAAAATAACAAGATATGTATCAATCACTTTGTAACACATTGTTACAGTGACAGTGTTCGTAGCTATTATACAAAAAAGTGAAAGGCGACCAAAGCCGCCTTTTGTTAGCAAATGCATCTTTTGCTTGCTCGCGCATCATCGCCTGAAGCGGTTAGTGATGCAAGATCTGGCTTAAGAAGTTTTGAGTTCGGTCGGATTGTGGGTTCTCAAAGAAGTCTACTGGGTTGTTTTCTTCAATGATTTCACCAGCATCCATAAAGATAACCCGATCGGCCACCTCTTTTGCAAAGCCCATTTCGTGCGTGACGCATAACATGGTCATGCCTTCGCCTGCCAGTTCAACCATTACGTCCAATACTTCGCGTACCATTTCTGGGTCGAGTGCCGATGTTGGCTCGTCGAACAGCATGACCTGAGGGTTCATACACAAAGAGCGGGCAATGGCCACACGTTGCTGCTGACCGCCAGAGAGTTGCCCTGGGTATTTGTCGGCTTGATCTGGGATCTTAACTCGCTCTAAGTACTTCATTGCGACCGCTTCCGCTTCTTCTTTTGGCATTTTTTTAACCCAAATCGGTGCTAGGGTGCAGTTTTCTAGAACCGTAAGGTGGGGGAACAGGTTGAAGTGTTGGAAACACATGCCCACTTCTCGACGAACGGCTTCAATGTTTTTAATGTCTTCGGTTAGCTCGGTGCCAGATACCAGTATCTGTCCTTTTTGGTGCTCTTCAAGTCGATTGATGCAGCGGATCATGGTCGACTTACCGGACCCGGATGGCCCACAAATAACGATTTTTTCGCCTTTGCGCACTTCAAGGTTGATGTTTTTAAGTACGTGAAAATCGTCGTACCATTTGTTCATGTCCTTTAGCTGGATCATTAGCTCTTGTTCTTGCGTCATAATACGTCCCTGCGCTTAACTTTATCGTTTGTGACCAGTATGGAGTTTGTTTTCAAGCCATATCGAGTATCTCGACATGCCAAAACAGAACACCCAGAACACTAACGCGACAAATACATAACTTTCGGTAGCAAAACCTAACCACTCTGGGTCGGTATTGGCTGCTTGGCCGATCCCAAGAACATCGAACATGCCGATGATCAACACTAGGCTGGTATCTTTAAATAGGCCAATAAAGGTATTCACGATAGAAGGAATGGTGATTTTTAATGCCTGCGGCAATACGATTAGGCCCGTTTTCTTCCAATAAGAGAGGCCAAGTGCATCTGCAGCTTCATATTGTCCTTTCGGGATCGCTTGTAACCCGCCACGGACAACTTCAGCCATATAAGCGGCACTGAACATCACTACCCCAATGAGGGCGCGAATGAGCTTATCGGTTTCAGAACCTTCGGCTAAAAACAGTGGCAACATAACCGACGCCATGAATAAGACAGTAATAAGCGGAACGCCACGCCAAACTTCAATGTAAACCGTACAAAGGCTACGAATTATTGGCATTTCGGAGCGGCGACCGAGTGCCAGCGCAATACCAATAGGTAGCGAGACAACTATCCCGACCAAGGCAATAATAAGCGTGACTAATAGACCACCCCATAAATGGGTGTCGACGACTTCAAGGCCAAATACTCCGCCATACAGCAGCGCAGCCGCGATAAACGGATAAATGTTGACGAAAAATAACCATATCCAGGTACGTTTTGGTGTTTTCTCATAGGCTAAAAGAGCGACAAAAATCGCCAAAGAAGCAAAGAATAAGCGTGGACGCCATAGCTCTTCGCTAGGATAGAAGCCGAACATAAACTGTTCCCAGCGTACGCTGATAAACACCCAGCAAGCACCATCACGGCTACAGTCGTCGCGGGTGGTGCCAAACCAATCGGCAGAAAGGATCGCCCAGTCGAAAATCCCCCAGGCCATCATTGCGGCGAGATAGCCAAGAACGATGGTCAAAACGGAATTTAGCGGACTACTAAACAGGTTTTTCTTCATCCAGCAGACAACGCCGACTGTGTTTGAAGGTGGCGGCAGATCGGGTTGAAATTGATGTGTGCTCATATTATCTCTCCACCAAGGCGACTTTGCGGTTGTAAATGTTCATCAGAGCTGACGTGAGTAAACTCAAGGTGAGATAAACGCCCATGGTCATTGCAATAATTTCAATTGCCTGACCGGTTTGGTTGAGAGTCGTGCCTGCAAATACCGAAACCAAGTCTGGGTAACCAATAGCCATGGCAAGCGATGAGTTTTTGGTTAGGTTCAAATACTGGCTGGTAAGAGGGGGGATAATGATCCGCAGCGCTTGTGGGATCACCACTAACTTCAGAGTACGAGATCGCGGAAGCCCAAGCGCCATCGCCGCTTCGGTTTGGCCATGGTTGACGGCATTGATCCCAGAGCGAACAATCTCGGCAATAAACGAGGCCGTATAAACACTGAGAGCCAATAATAGGGCTGCGAGCTCTGGCAAAATAGAAATGCCACCGCGGAAGTTGAACCCTTTAAGTACGGGATACTCGGTGGAGATGGGCATGCCAACCAAGAAATAAGTGACAATCGGTAAGCCAACACAGAGGCCCGTTGCGATAAGCGCGACAGGGGTTTGTTGACCTGTGAGTTTCTGCTTATTATTGGCCCAGGTATTGATGATGATTGACGCGACAATCGCGACAACGAGGACAGCAAACACAATACTACTGCCACTTTCAAAAACAGGGCTAGGTAAATACAAACCGCGAACGTTCAAAAACACGGCCTCACCTAGGCTCATACTTTGCCTTGGAGACGGTAGGGCTTGTAGAACGGCGAAATACCAAAAGAAGATTTGTAGCAACAGAGGGATATTTCGAAATACTTCAATATAAACAGCGGCAAGTCGACTTACCAACCAGTTAGATGATAGGCGAGCTATCCCCATCAAAAAACCAATGACTGTCGCAAACAAAATACCGAGCACGGAAACCAAAGCGGTGTTCAACAGCCCGACAAAAAACGTTCGACCATACGAAAAGGTTTCATCGTACTCGATGAGAGTGAGGCCAATCCCAAAGCCTGCTTCTTGGGTTAAGAAGTCAAAACCTGTCGCGATACCACGGGCATCTAGGTTAGTCAGCGCGTTGTTCACTATGGTATAGACAAAACTGCCTAATGCGATAACAGCGATCAGCTGAAAAACCACGGAGCGAAAAGTAGGATTGTAAAGAAGATTAGCTTTAGGAGTCGGCTTCGCCATATCCGTCGCTAAATTATTGGTAGGTTTCATACAACAACAACCTCAAATCCATTTAGAGAAGGGCGGAATTATTCCGCCCTTAGATTTATTGTAGTAATAGGCTTAACGAATTGGTGGCGCGTACATGAAGCCACCCGCATTCCATAGCGAATTTACGCCACGAGAAATCTGCAATGGAGAGCCTGTACCCACCGTGCGTTCGAAGCTTTCACCATAGTTACCCACTTGTTTCACAACTTGGTAACCCCAGTCATCGCTTAAACCAAGGCCTTTCCCTTTCGGCCCATCAACACCTAGGATACGTTTGATGTTTGGATCTTTCGATTTCAGCATCGCATCGGCATTTTTCGATGTCACACCGTATTCTTCGGCGTTGATCATGGTGTTTAGCGTCCATTTCGCGATGTTGAACCAACCATCATCACCCTGTCTTACAACCGGTCCAAGAGGCTCTTTAGAAATGATTTCTGGCAATACGACGGCAGATGCTGGGTCTTTTAGGTTTAGACGCAGGGCATAAAGGCCCGATTGGTCTGTGGTTAATACGTCACAGCGGCCAGAGTCGAATCCTTTAGACGTTTGTGCTGCGGTATCAAATACCACTGGTTTGTACGACATGCCTTGGTTACGGAAGTAGTCAGCAAGGTTAAGCTCGGTTGTGGTACCTGATTGAACACAGACAGATGCGCCATCAAGCTCTTTTGCGCTGGTTAAACCAAGATCTTTCTTAACCATGAAACCTTGACCGTCGTAGTAGTTTACTCCGACAAAGTTAAGGCCAAGAGCCGTATCGCGGTGCAGTGTCCAAGTGGTGTTACGTGAAAGCACGTCGATTTCACCTGATTGCAGGGCAGTAAAACGCTCTTTTGCTGTGAGTGGAACATATTTAACTTTGGTTTTGTCGCCCAATACAGCAGCAGCTAAAGCTTGACAGTACTCGACGTCGATTCCTTCCCATTCGCCCTTAGAGTTCGGGTTAGAGAAGCCTGGCAGACCGGTACTAACACCGCACTGTAAGAAGCCTTTCGACTTCACTTTTGCTAACGTACTTTCTGCAGCTTGGGTAGACGTTGACATCATTAGCGTAGAAGCTGCCACGACTGAAGCAAGAATAGTGAGTTTCTTAGCCATTTGAATCCTTCCTGTATCATCCATGTAGAGCCGACAAATTCGACTCATGTTTTGTAAATAGAGTTTTATGCTGATCACTTGTTTTAAACGGGTTAACAAAAAATCAACTATTTATAAGAGTAGGAAAGGATTTGTGATTTCTCAAAGTGTTAATTTAAAAGAATATTTGAAAACGGTCACAATCCCTTACGTATTTAGAATGCCGACTTGTAATATTAATGTAAATAGTGCAACTACTCTCAACCATGGTGCATCAGTGGTAATTGGAGAATATTCTGCTTTATGTTGGTGTTTGATCTTGATCAAATCAGGCTCTTTAGAGGATTTCGCTAGTTGTTTGTTAAAATTTGAACATTAATTATTAGCTAGTTCGAGAACGCATATCGCCATTGCCCCATTTTTGTTAGACTTTCTAGGCATATATTGATGAGGGTTAAGGTAAGGGATGCGATATTTTCCACTGTTTTATGACTTAAATCACAAGCCGGTATTGGTGGTTGGCGGCGGTGACGTCGCTTCTCGCAAAGTCGATGCCTTGGTGCGGGCAGGCGCGAAGGTAACCATCGTCTCGCCCCAAATAGAGCCGTATCTACAAGATTTGGTTGAGCAAGAACAATGTCTATGGGATAAGTCTTTTTATCATTCAGACGTGATGGACGGTTACGTTCAGGTATGGGCGACCACAGATAACCCAGAATTAAACCATCGAGTTTATCAAGATGCGAAGGAAAGAGGCATCATGGTCAATGTGGTTGATGATTTGCCTTTTTGCGACTTCATTACCCCTTCGATGGTCAATCGAGGCAGGATTCAAATAGCGATATCAAGTGGAGGGGCTTCCCCGGTATTGGTGCGTAAAATACGTGAAAAGATTGAGTCCGTATTAGCCCAAAATATTGGTTTGCAGGCGGAATTTGCGGCCTCGAAACGCAATAGTATTAAACAGCAGCTAGAAAGCGTTGATAGACGGCGTCGTTATTGGGAGGCTTTTTTTAAACAGCCAGAAGTTGAGGGCGCGCAAACGCGTGAAGAGCTTGAAACCATCTACCAAGCTTTGCTCGGTGAAACCTTTTTAGCCAAAGGGCAGGTGACGTGGCATGAGTATGGCGATGATCCTGAGCTGCTCTCTTTAAAAAGCTTACGCTTATTACAGCAAGCTCAAAAAGTACTTTACCCTGTGTCATGCCCATTTGATTTTGTTGATTTATCTCGCAGAGATGCCGCAAGAGAGCGCTACGACTCAATAGAGCAGCTCACCTTGCTACTCAGTAAAGCCAAACAAGAGCAACAAGACGTATGCGTCTTCGTCCCCCAAGAGAAACGCTGCCCCCCTGAGCTCAACTTACTTCTCACCAATCACTCGCTATTAAAACTCGCGAAGAACTAAAAAAGGCTTCCCACTGGGGAAGCCTTTATAATAAGTGCTAAGTGCTAAGTGCTAAGTGCTAAGTGCTAAGTTTGGGTTTCTCATTTTCAGCCCTTGGCTTTTGCTCTTACTTAGTTTTTCGCACTTCGTATTTAGCACTTGATTAGTCTCTAAAGTTCTCGTATTGGAACGGTTGACCAAGGTCACTTTGCTTAATAAGGGCAATTGCGCCTTGTAGGTCGTCACGCTTTTTACCCGTGACGCGAACTTTCTCGCCTTGGATAGAAACTTGAACTTTCAGCTTAGCGTCTTTGATTGCTTTAACAATCTTCTTTGCCATCGCCGCTTCGATACCTTGTTTAAACTTGACGTCTTGATGCCAAGTTTTACCCGTTGCATCTGGTTTTTGTGATTCCATAGAATTCACATCAACGCCGCGCTTAGTTAGGTTGCCGCGCAAAATATCACGCATTTGCTTAAGCTGGAAATCAGCTTCGGCAGAAAGCTTAACGATTTCGTCTTTTAGCTCGAAAGAGGCTTCAACATTACGAAAGTCAAAGCGAGTAGAAATTTCACGATTCGCGTTATCGACTGCGTTACGCAGTTCAACGGTATCGACTTCTGAAACAATATCAAATGAAGGCATGACGTTGTCCTTATTATTGGGTTCGAGATTTAATCGCTGATGCTAACATATCTAGCATCTCTTCAGTATGTTGCCAGCTTAGGCACGGGTCGGTCACTGAACAACCGTAAGTCAGGTTGTTAAGATCACTCATTGGCTGATTGCCTTCTTCGATGAAGCTCTCGGCCATAATACCGGCAATGTAGCTTGAGCCAGAACGAATTTGCTGGCAGATATCTTGAGCGACTTCTAATTGCTTACGGTGCTGCTTT
>Ga0209272_10001288_pt1 | contig 16284 bp, 14 predicted proteins | sample tdDd002_FD_187125 | JGI IMG/M metagenome (GOLD analysis project Ga0209272, IMG submission 187125) | Marine sediment microbial communities from the Atlantic coast under amendment with organic carbon and nitrate - tdDd00.2 (SPAdes)... | ecosystem: Environmental > Aquatic > Marine > Coastal >... | reverse complement strand
GCTTTTTTAAAAGAACTTAATCGACAATAAGCCCATTAATGTCAAAAGCTTGGAGTATTATTACCCCATTGACGGCAAACAATTACAGCAGCAATATAGAGATCATTTGAGTAGCTATAGAACTTGGTCACAAGCAGAACATGCTGAAGATTGGATTCTTTTCCCAGAAAATATGGGTAGCAATATCAGTATTGACGAAACAGCTTTAAGCAATGGTGAATTATACACAATTGTTACTAACAAAGCTTCTAAAGGGAAACAAGGCTGTTTGATTGCCATGATAAAAGGGACAGAATCTAAACAGATAATCAAAATTCTTAAGAAGATATCTTATGAAACGCGATGTACTGTCGAAGAAATAAGTTTGGATATGGCTGCTACAATGAATAAAATTGCAAAGAAAAGTTTTCCTAAAGCTTCAAGAGTTATAGATCGTTTTCATGTTCAGAAGTTGGCATATGAGGCCGTTCAGAATGTTCGCATAGCATATCGATGGGAAGCTATTTCTAAAGAAAGTCAAAATATTCAAAAGGCAAAGGAAGATAATAAGGCCTACAAAACAAGTTTATATAGTAATACTGAAAAACAGCTTCTTGCTAGATCTCGTTATCTTTTATTCAAATCACAAGAAAAGTGGTCCAAAGGTCAAAAAAAACTAGGGCTGCAATTCTTTTTGATAATTTTTCAAAAATAAAATTCTTCTTATTCAGACTATCAAATGTTTATGCTTGAGTAAGTTGCTCCCCAAATTTTCTGCTTGATCCCGATTTACATTATTTAAAAGATAAACTGGGAATTTATGAAATAAAAAAAGGAAATTTTCAATTGAAAATTTCCTTTTTATTTCTCGGTGTGGGCGATATAGGATTCGAACCTATGACCCCTTGGGTGTAAACCAAGTGCTCTGAACCAACTGAGCTAATCGCCCGAGAAGACGGTGTGTATGTTATACAATTGTGGGCGATATAGGATTCGAACCTATGACCCCTTGGGTGTAAACCAAGTGCTCTGAACCAACTGAGCTAATCGCCCTTTCCCTTAATTGCGATGCAAATATAGGAGGGAATTATTTTATACGCAAGCCTTAAGTGAAAAAAAAGTAAAAAAAGTTCTTGTAAGCCCTTTGTTTTTGCCGAAAATCTCTACTTTTAGGACTCATAAAAAATTGATTATATGGACAATAATTTAGAAAGTGACTGGAACAAACTTTTATATAAAATTTCTGAAGATTTTAATGTTGATGCTGATTTAAACGGCACTTTACTTCTAATTGGGATTCAAGAACGCGAAGAAGGGTTCAAAGAATCTTATTCGAAAGATGATAAAATGGCTTTGATAAATCTTGCAACATGCCGTTTGTTGATGAAATGGAATTACTATTCTATAGAAGGACATGATGAAGATAAGTGGCCGATTTTCAAAAAAAATAAAATGATACCTCCTTTTTCAAAGGATAAAGAAGAATTACTTTTGAAATCTTCAATAGTTGAATATTTTAAAGATAGCGATTATCTTGAGGCTTAATTTTTAAATAGTAATAACTCGAAATATCGAGCTAAATTAATATGTAATAACATTATGAATAAACTCATTACCTTTAGTTTAATTATTTTTTTAACTGGAGCTTTTTCGTGTAAAACTTCAGTGGAACTTGGTAAAAAAGATCGTATTGTCCAAATTGAGACTGAATATGGTGCTGTTAAAATCAAATTGTATGATGAAACACCTGGGCATCGTGATAATTTTATCAAGCTGGCTCACAATGGTTTTTTTGACGGTACTCTATTTCATAGGGTTATTGATGGTTTTATGATTCAAGGAGGTGATCCTGATTCTAAAGGCGCTAAGTCAGGTGTTACTTTGGGTGAAGGTGGTCCGGGTTATGATATTCCTGCCGAATTTCATCCTGACCTGTTTCATAAAAAAGGGGTTCTCGCTGCTGCTCGTGAGGCTGATAACGTTAACCCACAAAGAGCATCTTCAGGGTCTCAGTTTTATATTGCACAAGGAAAAGTGTATGAGCCTGAAACCTTAAAAGAGATGGTGGCTGGAATTAATAAAAAGCGTGCTAACACGGTTTTTCAAAACCAAAGATCTAAATTTAAATCTGAATTAACTGAACTTCAGCAAAAAGGAGAGTTCGATAAATTCAATACGAAGATGGAAGAAATGAAACAAGTGATTGATTCTATTTCAAAATCCGAACAATTGATTTTAACTGACAAGATGATTGAGGCTTATACGACAGTAGGTGGTATACCTCACCTTGACCAAGCTTACACTGTCTTCGGGGAAGTTGTTGAAGGATTGGATATTATTGATAAGATTGCTGCCGAGGAAACAAATGATCATGACCGTCCTCTTAAAGATATGAAAATGAAAATTACGATTATTCAATAATCTAATTCAATTATAATTTTGTAAAAAGCTTCGATGATTCGAAGCTTTTTTGTTTTTTTGAGATGACAAAGCTATTTTACGATATGATTCAGATTAAGAAGATATTATTTTTCATTTTCCTAATGATTTTTTTAGGTTCAAATGAAAGCTTAAAAGCTCAGAATAAGAGTACGAATTCAATTATTCTAATTGAAACCAATTTGGGCAATATAAAATTGATGCTCTATAAGGAGACACCTAAGCACCGAAAAAATTTTCTTCAACTAATTGAAAATAAACATTTCGATGGGACTCTTTTTTATCGAGTTATAGATGGCTTTGTATTGCAAGGTGGATCTCAAGATTCACGTAATGCTTCACCTGGTCGACAAATTGGTTATGGAGGGTCTAACAGAACCATTGAATCTGAATTTAGGCCACAGTTTTTTCATAAAAAAGGGGCTTTGGCAGCAGCTCGTCAGCCAGATAAGGTTAATGTTTTTAAAGAATCAGATGTTTCACAATTTTATCTGGCTCAAGGACGTGTTTATACTTTAGAGGAATTGACTGCCATGGAGCGAGCCGTAAACAAACCACTAAGAAAGCAAATTGTTAAGCGATATTTAACTCCTAAAAAACGTCAAACCTTAGATTCTCTTAAGAAACTGAATAAAACGAAAGAGTTTAGAGAGATAGCAAATAAAATAAAATCGAATATTAGCTTCGACTTTGAAAGTTCAACTGAAAAATTAATTTTTTCTGAAGCTCAAAAACTAGCGTTTACCACTCTTGGTGGTGTGCCTCATTTAGATAAGAATTATACTGTTTTTGGCGAGGTTATTTCTGGATTTAGGGTGATGGATAAAATTGCCAAATTGAAAACAGATAAACATGATAGGCCTTACAATGATGTTAAGATGAAGGTTAGGATCTTGAAATACTAGTATCTTATATTCAGAGGCAAATGTGTTTTTGAGATTTATCAATTCGACTTATTTCTTCTAGTTGACATGAATCATTGTATTAATATTCAACAATCTTTTTGTAACTTCGCCGCCCTATTTAGTTGACTAAACAATACGATGATGGTAGGTAAGATAAATGAATTATTAGAGGAATTAAGAGCTTTTACAGCTACTAATCTCGACGAGGTAGAGCAATTCAGAATTAAACATCTAAGTAAAAAAGGGACAATTGCTGCTCTTTTTGGCGATTTTAAGAATGTGCCAAACGAGGAAAAAAAGGCTGTAGGACAACTTTTAAATGAGTTAAAAACGACAGCACTTGCTAAGGTAAATGAACTAAAAGATAGTTTTACCAATTCTGATTTTGACAAATCTGGACTTGATTTAAGTCTTCCAGCAGATTCAGTTAAACTAGGATCACGCCACCCATTGTCATTAGTTAAAAATGAAATTATTGAAATTTTTGCGCGTTTAGGATTTACAATTTCTGAAGGTCCAGAAATTGAAGATGATTGGCATAACTTTTCAGCACTAAATTTTCCTGAAGAGCATCCAGCACGTGATATGCAGGATACGTTCTTTATTGAGAAAAATCCTGATATTTTATTGCGTACACACACATCATCAGTTCAGGCACACGATATGGCAGAAATGGAATTGCCTATTCGTTGTTTAACACCAGGTCGTGTTTTCCGAAACGAGGCTATTTCTGCAAGAGCTCACTGTATTTTCCATCAAATTGAGTGTTTATATATCGATGAAAATGTTTCTTTTGCAGATTTAAAGCAAACACTAAGCTATTTTGCTAAAGAATTCTTTGGAGAAAAAACTGAAATTCGTTTACGTCCATCATATTTCCCATTTACAGAACCTTCTGCTGAGGTAGATGTAACCTGTTCTCTTTGTGGAGGTGATGGTTGTAATGTCTGTAAAGGTACCGGATGGTTAGAGATTTTGGGTTGTGGTATGGTTGATCCAAACGTTCTTGATCTTAATAATATCGATAGTAAGAAATATACTGGTTTTGCTTTGGGTATGGGAATTGAGCGTATTACCATGTTAAAATACGGTATTAAGGATCTTCGTTTGTTCTTCGAGAATGATATTCGTTTTTTAGAACAGTTTACAGCAGCAGGATTTTAGACTATACATAATTGTAATATATAGATCCCGAGAGTCTTAAGTGCTTTCGGGATTTTTTTTTAAGTAAAGTTTTTGGGCTTGTTTTTCTCGAACTTTAATTACTATATTTACCTGCCTAATTAGGCCTTAAAATATTATTATGAAATAGACCATCACATCGACTATTTCTAGATATAATGGGCTTTTGAGTGTGTTGAAAATTTATTTCTTAGATTTTAAATAGCTTTGAAAATGAACAAAAATCAAGCTTTTCCAAATTGTGATCAATTAGCCGAATGTTTTGCAAAAAACTTTAAACATTTAAATATCGATCAGATGAATCTTCTTTTTTGGGAAGAGGAGTGTGAATTGCTTAAACGTGGTAGTGTTATTTATGCAGAAGGCGATTCTGCACGTGGATGCTATTTTGTTTATTCAGGCGTTTTAAAAGTTTTTAAAACAGGACTCGAAGGCAAGGAGCAAATTATTCGATTTGCTAAACCTGGTGACATTATTGGTTTTAGATCAGTTCTGAGTCAAGAGCCTGCCTGTACTTCCTCTAAAGTTGTTGAGGATGCTATTGTGTGTTTTATTCCCCATCATTCTTTAACACAATTGTTACAGGAAAACCCCGAGTTTTCTATGGAGTTGATTAAAATGACCTGTAAGGAATTGGGACAAGCTAACAATTACATTACTGATATTGCTCAAAAATCGGTACGTGAGAGGCTAGCAGAGGTTTTAATCCAGTTAATGGAGACATTTGGTTTGGCAGCGGACAACACCTTACAAATTGCCTTAACTAGAGAGGAACTTGCCAATATGGTTGGTACAGCTACGGAATCTGTCATTCGTTTACTTTCAGAGTTTAAAAGCGATGGGCTTGTGGAGATAAAAGGACGAAAAATAAAGATCGTTGATGTACGCTCATTAAAAAGAGTTGGTGGCGTTTATTAATTTAAAATTTTTGAGTTTAGATTGCTGATTTAATCTGAATGAAATGATATATAAAGCACTGTTCGTTTATTCGGATGGTGCTTTTTTTTAATCTAATTCATTTATAAGTCTGTTTCTACGATTTGTTAGGCTATGTTAAAATATGTTAGTATTAATTGCAATCTACTACAAAAGTAGTAGATTTGATATTGTTAACTCAATTCTCACTAGCCAATTAATAATCATGATGAAATCCCTGACATTACTCATTATTTTAAATTGCCTTCAAGTTTCTCTTTTTGCTCAGAATACTGAACTGATAGAACTTTGGCAAAAGAAAGATTGGAATAATCTAATAAGTAGCTCTAATGCGACAATAGAAGTCAATAAGAGTAACTATAAAGCCTATTATTGGAAACAATATGCTTTGTTAGAACAAGGTAAATATTCTGATGCTATAGAAGTTTTAAAAATAGCTTTACAATTTTGTGAAAACAAGTTGGAGATTAGATCTGAGCTTGCTAACCTCTACTTTTTACAAGGTATGTTTCTTCAAGCAAAAACTGAATTGGATACATTGCTTAAGAAGCAAAAGCCTGATTTTAGGACTTTCAAACAAAGAGTTTTAATTCATGAATTCTCGAAGGAGCCATTAGACGCAATTAATCTTCTTTTTAGAGGAAAAAATAGGGATGCAAATCAACCCTTTTATTGGATTCATTTAGGTGATAATCATAAACAATTAGGAGAGATTGATGGTGCCATTAAATTCTATAATCAAGCTTTAAGTCTAAATCCTTTAGATTATCTAACCAGTAGTAAATTAGCTCGTGTTTATTTGAAGGATAATCCTAAGGCTGCCTTACAGATTTGTGATTCGGTTTTGCAAAAAGACTCTACGAATATCCGTTTTATTCAAATTTCGGCCTCTGCTCATGTAAAGTTAGATCAGTTACCAGAGGCACTTTCTCATTACGAAAAAGCAATGCAGCTTGGTGATTCCACAATTAATACCATTCGTAATGCGGGTATTTTGTATCAAAAAACGGAAAAGCGTGATAAAGCCATAGATCTATTAACTAAGGCCTATGAGGTTGATAGCACTGATATGAAAGTGATTTTTTACCTCGGTGTAGCAGAAACATATTTTTTGAATGTTGACAGAGGCTTAGAGCTCTTCGATAAGTGCCTGCAATTAATGGAGCCAGATTCTGCTATTGTTGCTATTATTCACAAGGAGAAAGCTGTTATTTTCAAAGAAAAGAAGGAGCACCAACAGGCTTTAGATAATTATCTCATTGCTCACAAATTCAATCCAAAGAAAAAGTTTTACTTATACTTAATAGCGGAGCAATATGATGCGTTGGACCGAAAGAAAGAAGCATTGGAATACTACCAGAAAGTTTTCGATGGTATTGATGAAAAAGAAGGAATGGACTTGTTAACGACATCGGTTCGAGATTTCTCAAAATCGAGAATTGATAAGTTGAAGGAAGAGATTTTTATGGAGAAATAAATATGCTTTTTGAAGTTTTTGTTTAAACATTCAACCTTAAATTTTTAATAATGGACCAAAGGATTATTTCTCTTGGTCCTTTTTCATGTCTTGATATGTGTTAAAAAGTAATATTTATCAATATTTCAACATGCACTTCTTGTTTGTGTTGTTTGTGTTGTTTGTATTTTATATAAATAGATGTTTTTATGATTCTTTATTTTCAATTCATTTCGTTTCCTGACCCTATTTGAAATATCTGTGTTAGAATTGTATTAGTGATTAACGCCCAATTATCATTGATGAAGATTGTTATTTTAGATATTTGTGACTGAGGTGTGATTAATTTGGTTTACAACTCAATTATCATACATTTGCGATATACTTAAAATAACATTTGCTTATGTATGGTTAATGTTGCGATTGGTTATTTATACATAATTAATTCAATAATAGCTTTACTAATGTAAATAAACAAAAGAGCCGCCCCGGAAAAATAGAATTAAATCCATTCTCAACCCGGATGCGACTTGTTGCTTTGTTAAAATTCAATTGTTGTAGCAATTGAATTGATAATGCTGATAAATTATTTGCTTACCATTGAAATCAATGGTAATTACAAATTAATCATCGGTAACTAATATAGGGCAAAGCTACTAAAATGAGGTGACCTGTACAATTGGCAATTGTGAGGGGAATGGAGTTATGCCAATTTATTATTTTATTATGAAAAAGGGAAGATTTGAAGTTATTAATGAATCGAAATTTGAAAAATTATCAAAAAGAGAGTTGCAAAATTCAAAAGGGGGTATTTGTTGGTCTTGTATGAGAAGAACTAGAAGAGTTCCAATCGGTGGTACAATTAAAGGAGGTGGAACAATTAATTTGTAATTAATTATTGGGTTTTTACAGAACATCTGTAAAAACCCTTTTTAAGTATTTATTTATAAATCATACGATGAATTATGTTAGGAAGAGTGTCGAAAATATTATTGATTGTTTTAATAAGTAGATGTAATTTTTCTAAGAGTTTTGCTCAGGCAGATTGCTCTCTTCTAATTCCAAACCCTAAATCCCTTTTAACTAAGGAACAATTAGTAAAAGATAAAGAGGCTTTGAAAAATTATCATCCTAATGCATTTAATTCTTTTTCTGAGATTAAGTGGGATTCTTTGATTGAAATGATCGCAAAAGACCTGCCTTTAGAACCGATTAGAGAAACTGATAAAACTCTTATTAGAAGAAAGTTATTAGATATAATTACATATGAAGATCCCCATTTGCGATTTTTACCTGTGTTGGGAAAAAAGGGAACTCTTAAAATAAAAATGAAGAAAATAAAGGCTTTGCCATTTAACGTTATTAATATTTCAGACACTCTAATAATTGATGAAAGTTATAATAAAAATCTGATAAAAGGGGATAGAATACTGAGTATTAATGGGATTAACATCAATGATTTTTTGAAAAGTTCTTATCGAGATCGTTATATGTCAGGATATGCACTTCAAACTTATCATCATTTTACATTCTCATCTTTCTATAATATTGAATTAATTAGAAACAATAAGAAAGTAGACGTTTGTGTAAGTGGGGCTCCTCTTACGAACGATTTTTTTTACAAATTGAGCGGGAGTATTCAAGAAAAGATATTTGACGAACAAATGACAGGTTATTTCAGGATTGATAATTTTGATTATAATCAGTATCTAGTAAAGCGCTTAGGTCGTTTTCTCGATAAAGTGAAAAAGAAAGGATATAAAAATGTAATTATTGATATCAGAAAAAACCCTGGTGGAAGTGGGGATCGTTTTGATGAGTTATTTTCAATGTTTACCAATAAAGCTATTATCCCATATCAGTATAGAGTAAAATTAAAAGTTTCTAAAGCAACATATAAAAATTATTCATATTCTAAAGAAGATTTTGGTAAGCTTATTGATTTGCCTGATTCATTAATTGTAAAAGAGTGTCCTTTGGATGTTTCGAAATACAAAGGGGACATTAATTATTACACGCTAATAAGTAAAAACACGGGCTCAATCGCCTCTAGTTTTGCCAATATCATGCAATATAATGAGCTGGGGTTACTTGTTGGGGAACCACTTGCTCATAATGCTTTAAATTATGGTGAAGTAATTACAGCTGAGAGGGACAATTCATTCTGGGCAATTTCAACAGTTGAAAACTTTGAATATACGAAAGCAGAAAATGGTATTATAAAGCCAGATATTTCGATTCCTTTTGTGGCTAGTAAGTATATGAATGGAAAAGATCCTGTTCTTGAAGAGTGTTTGGAGTATATAATTAATAATACAGATAAGTAAGAAAAAACAATTTAAATGAATAGATGGAATTGGTCACGATATAATTTTTTATTTGATTCTTCTAAATTTGGCAAATTATTATATAATAGTTTTACAAATAGTTTTTTGAGATTGAATGATGAATTATTCAAAGATTTAAATAAAATAGCTAATAATAAATTAAATAGCGAAGTTTGCAAAGAATTGTTTTCAGATGAAGAGTTAAACTATTTTAAGGATAATTATTTTTTAACCCAAAGTGATGAATCACTGGTTGAGCAAATGCACTTTCAAAGTTTACATCGTATATATGATAAGAAACATTTAATACTTACAATTGCACCTACTCAGTTTTGTAATTTTAGTTGCACTTACTGTTACGAAAAGTGGCGTACACCTGGTCGGATGAGTGATGATACTGCAAATGCATTAGTTCAATATTTAAAAGATCAGAAGCGTACTCATGGCTTGGAAACAATATGTCTTACGTGGTATGGTGGTGAGCCTTTAATTGAGCATGAGCGTATAAGATCTCTTGGTAAACAGATTAAGGATCTTGATATCAACATAATTGAGAGTGATGTTATTACGAATGGATATCTATTTGATGAAAAAAGGATAAAGATTCTTGCTGATTTAAATATTGATTCAGTTCAAATTACCTTGGATGGTTTCAAAGAAGTTCATGATACAAGGCGCCTTTTGCTAAATGGAGGAGGAACTTTTGATAAAATTATTGATAATTTAGATAACTTTTACTCTGGAGAGTATAAAGATAAAATATCTATTGCTTTAAGAGTTAATATTGATAAATCAAATAAGTCTACTTATTTGGATATTTATAAGTGGCTAAAAGAAAGGTACCCTTCAGATAAATTTGTTGTTTATCCAGGTTGGATTCATCTCGATGAAAATGATGAAAGAAAATGTGATTGTTTTAGTCGAAATGAAGCAACTGATTTCTGTTTTGATCTCTGTAAAAATCATGGGATAGTTTCAGAAGAGTTATACCCTGATGATATTAATATGGAATGTTTGGTTCGAAATCCTAATAGCATGATTGTAGGGTGGCAAGGTGAAATTTATAAATGTTATGAGGATTTAGGAAACGAAAATCTTATTGTAGGTAATTTACATATTGATGGTGTTTGGACTAATCATGAGTTAATTGCTAAATATGCTGTTGGTATTGATCATTATCAAGATGAAACTTGCAGAGATTGTTCTTACCTTCCCATATGCCGTGGAGGTTGTCCATTAAGAAGACTCGAAAACAAATACGAGGGAAAATCAAATGATTGTTGTACCCCTTTTAAAGGACGTATAGAGGAGTTTCTTGAATTACAATATGAAAGATCTATTCAATAAAATCAATTGTAGATTAAAGTTATTTGTAATCAATAAGGCTGAAAATTCAATTTTCAGCCTTATTGTTAAAATTTACTAAATACATGTTTTTTATAACCAATTGATTAGTTTGCAATATACTGGTTCTGATCTATAAAATAAAATTTCTCATTTTCGTCAACGCGATACAATAGATTGCGGATTGACCTGTCTGCATATACTATCGTAGTTTATAGTAAAACTGACCGTCTGTAATTGCCTTGCGATAATTTCAACATTACCCAGAATATTTATGAAGGGCATTGTTAATATCCCTCAATTAAAAAATGATTTTATACACAGATAAATATGTTGGAATCGAAAAAGCAACTCGTACTTTGTGATTCCTTTTATCTTTGAAAGGATTTCTTTCCATTCAAATATTTTTAGAATTTTCATTTTTGTTTAAACCTTGCTTGATGGTTAACAATAATATATTTTATTAATTCTTTAGATATATGGTTTTTGACTATTTTTTCTGTATTTTTAGCTTAATTATTCTCTAGTGCTAACGATTTACTGCTTTGAAAAAAAAATTCCCACATTTTCGTCAACTCGATGCCATGGACTGTGGACCGACCTGTCTGCGAATGATATCCAAGTTTTATGGTAAAACTTATAGTTTGCAGTCGCTGCGTGATAAGTCCTATATTACTCGCGAAGGGGTTTCGATGATGGGTATTGCTGATGCTGCAGAGAGCATTGGTTTTCGCAGTATGGGAGTGCGAATAACTTTCGAACAGTTGGCTGAGCAAGCGACATTGCCGGCTATTTGTCATTGGAACCAACAGCATTTTGTTGTGGTTTATAAAATTGAGACTAAAAAGAACAACACTATTGTTCATGTCTCAGATCCTGCTTCGGGTTTGTTAAAGTTTAGTAAGGATGAGTTCATTAAATCTTGGGCATCGACAAAAGTAGATGGTGATTTAAAAGGCTTGTGCTTGCTTTTAGAGCCGACGCCGGATTTTTATAAAGCCAAGGATGAGAGCAATAAAAAAAAGCAGAGTGTCGGTTTTCTTTTGCGTTATCTAAAACCCTACAAAAAGTTTTTGGTTCAATTGTTTTTGGGTATGCTTTTCGGAAGTATGCTGCAACTAATCTTTCCTTTTTTGACACAATCAGTTGTTGATGTTGGGATTAATACCCAAAACATTAACTTTATTACTCTGGTTTTGATTGCTCAAATGGTCCTTTTTGTTTCACGCATATCGGTTGAGTTTATTCGCTCCTGGATTCTATTGCATATCTCTACTCGAATTAATATTTCATTAATATCCGATTTTCTAATCAAGTTGATGAAATTGCCTATTGGTTTCTTCGATATCAAAATGATAGGTGATCTTTTGCAACGTATACAGGATCATACCCGAATTGAAAGCTTCCTTACTTCGTCCACACTGAACATTCTGTTCTCTATGGTTAATTTATTAATTTTTGGAGTTGTTCTGGCCATATACAATATGACCATATTCGGAGTTTTTCTTTTGGGATCGACGCTTTATATCATTTGGATTAACTTATTTTTAAAGAAACGTAGGGAACTTGATGGAAAGCGTTTTGCACAGTTGTCGAGTAATCAGAATTCGCTGGTGCAACTGATTACGGGTATGCAGGAAATAAAGCTGAACAATTGTGAAAAGGAGAAACGTTGGGAGTGGGAAAACATTCAGGCCGAACTTTTTCAAGTACGCACAAAGGGTTTGGCATTAAACCAGTATCAGGTTTCGGGCTCGGTGTTTTTTAATGAAACAAAGAATATTGTGATTACTTTTCTTGCAGCACAGTCTGTGGTGAATGGTGATATGACCCTTGGTATGATGTTATCAGTTCAATATATTTTGGGGCAATTGAATTCGCCAATTGACAATTTGGTACAGTTTATTCATTCCTGGCAAGATGCTAAAATATCGCTTGAGCGTTTGGGTGAGATTCATGAAATGGACGATGAAGAATTGGAATCTGATGAAAAGATTTCAGAATTACCTGTTGATAAATCCATTCATATTGATCAATTAAGTTTTCAGTACGAAGGTCCTCATTCAGAGATGGTTCTTAATGATATTGATTTGAATGTACCAAAAGGAAAAACAACGGCTATTGTTGGAGCTTCAGGTTCTGGAAAAACGACTCTGATAAAGCTTATGTTGGGATTTTATCCGGCCACGAAGGGAAAAATTAATTTGGGAGGTGTATCTATTCAAAATTATAGTTCCGCTATGTGGCGTCAGAATTGTGGTGTGGTGATGCAAGATGGTTTCATCTTTTCTGATACTATCGCTAAAAATATTGCTGTTGGCGATGAAGTAATTGATAAAAAACGCTTGTTATATGCTGTGCAGGTTGCCTGTATTCAGGATTTTATAGACAGCTTGCCCTTACGTTACAACACGAAAATTGGAGCTGATGGTCACGGTTTAAGTCAGGGACAAAAACAGAGGATATTAATTGCTCGTGCGGTTTATAAGAATCCGGAATTCCTCTTTTTTGATGAAGCAACCAATGCCTTGGATGCCAATAATGAAAGAGCCATTATGGAAAATCTGGATGAATTTAACCAAGGTCGTACCGTTGTGGTTGTAGCCCATCGATTAAGTACTGTACGAAATGCAGATAAAATCATCGTTCTTGATAAAGGGCAAATCGTTGAGCATGGCAGCCATACGGATTTAACTCAGATGAGAGGACAATATTACGAATTGGTGAAGAATCAACTGGAACTGGGCAATTAAGTTTAGACGCAGATTTAAAAAAGATCCAATTATGATTATTTTGTAATTCTATTTTTGATTTTATCATACTAAATCATCATTTATCAACGTCGAAATTAATGTATCATGAACGATAATTATAAGCATTCTGATATTACATCATTGGTTCTTAAGGCATTTTTTGATGTGTACAATGAGCTTGGTTATGGATTTCTCGAAAAGGTTTATGAGAATGCTTTAGTTATTGAACTAGAAAACTTGGGATTAGAGGTGGAACAGCAGATTCCTATTAAAGTTCTATATGGGAAGGCAATTGTGGGTGATTATATTGCAGATATAGTCGTTAATAATTTGGTGATTTTAGAATTAAAAGCCATTGAAAAATTAAATTCGATCCATGAAGTACAACTGGTCAATTATCTAAAAGCTACTGATATTGAAGTTGGATTATTATTAAACTTTGGCAAAGAGCCACAATATAAACGTAAGGTGTTTTCAAATTAATATAGGAAACATAAATATTTTATCATATAAAATCATCTTTAATCTGCGTCAAAATATACTAAAACATGAGTGACAATATCGAGTTAAGGTCGGAATCTGTTCAGGAGATTCTTGGGAAAATGCCTTCGTGGATCATTAGAGCTGGTTCTGGTTTGGTCTTTTTGGTTGTTTTAATTTTAGTGATAGGCTCCTGGTTTTTTACTTATCCTGAGATTATTGAATCAAAGTTGGTATTAACAACAGAGAATCCTCCTGCCGAACTAATTGCTCGGGCTAATGGTAAGATTGTTGAACTGAATGTGGTAGATAATCAGAATGTTGAGACAGGAGACTTGCTTGCTGTAATTGAAAACCCTGCAAATTTTGAGGACGTTTTAAGCTTAAGTGGTTCTTTAAATAAAACAGATCTTATTTTTGATGGGACAAGACAAATCGGGACGCATCTTATCGACCGTAATTTTAGACTTGGAGAAATTCAATCACAATTTAATTCGTATTTAAAAGCGTGTGCAAACTATAACCGTTTTATAGAATTACGATATCACGAAAAGAAAAAAGCTGCACTGATTCAGAAGCGAAATAATTATCTGGTTTATTATGACAGGCAGTTTAAGCAGGGGGAAATTTTAGATAAAGAGTTAGAAATTGTTTCAAAAGAATTCAGTAGAGATTCGTTACTATTTATACGCGGTGTTATTTCAAAAGCTGCCTATCAAGCTTCTCAAAAGAATCTTTTTAAACAAAGCTATTCTTTTCAAGGGTCGCAAACGGTATTGTCATCCACTCAAATTCAAATCAATGAAGTCGATCAGCAAATTATTGATTTGGATCTTGAACAGCTCAATCAACGTAAGGAACTGCAGGATCAAATTCTTCATGTACACGATAATTTAAAGGCACAAGTTGATATCTGGGAGCAAAAGTATTTACTCAAGTCGCCTATTGACGGATCTGTAAGTTTTAATCGTTTTTGGTCGGCGAACCAGAATGTCAATCAAGGACAAAATGTCTTTACAGTTTTACCTTCTGATTCAACTCGAATATTTGTTCGTGTTGACTTAGGAATGAACCGATCAGGTAAAGTGAAATTAGGACAGCGTGTCAACATCAAACTAAATAGTTATCCTTTTACTGAATTTGGTATGTTGAAAGGGCATATAAGGTCTATATCGGAAATTCCTGACGGTAATATGTACAGTTTAGATGTTGAGTTAGCAAATGGCTTGATTACGAATTATGGCATTAAGTTGAAATTTGCGCAACAGATTGAAGGAATTGCGGAGATTATTACAGAGGATCAGCGTTTGTTTATGAAATTCTTCAATCCTTTAAAAGCTTTACTTAAAGAGCATACATCCACAATAGAAGAATAAGTATTATTTTACTTATGTTTGTTATTGTTAGATTTTGAAGCACCTTTTTATCTTATAATTCCTTTGTTCTTTTCATGCTTTTAGTCTAAATTAGGTGGGAAAGGAATTTTGGGCTAATGAAAAAACTCGCTGTTGGAATCGATATTGGAGGAACGAATACCGTTTATGGATTCGTTACTGAGGAAGGTATTTGTCTTTCTCATTCGTCTTTTTATACGCCTAACTATCCTATTTTCGAGAACTTCGTTCGGGAACTATCTTTGCAAATAAAAGCAAACTTTAGTTCTTACTCTAATGAATATGAGCTTGTAGGGATTGGTGTAGGAGCGCCCAATGCAAATTTTTTTACCGGCTTTATAGAACATGCCGTAAATTTAGTTTGGGAAAAGCACCTTCCCTTGGTTAAACTACTTGGAGAATATCTAGAATTACCTGTTGTACTTACCAATGATGCTAATGCTGCGGCCTTAGGCGAAATGCTTTATGGTGGTGCCAGAGGCATGAATAACTTTATGGTTGTTACTTTAGGAACAGGTCTTGGTTGTGGTCTCGTTCTTGATGGTAAAGTTTATAATGGACATTTGGGATACGCTGGCGAATTAGGTCATATTATTGTGCGAGATCAGGGACGATCTTGCTCATGTGGACGTAAGGGTTGTTTGGAAACTTATGTATCGGCTACGGGTATTAAACGGACGGTGAGTAAGTTTCTGGCGAAGTATGACGATAAATCTGTTCTTCGTGATATTCCTTTTAATAAAATTTCAGCAAAAAAATTGGCTAATGCGGCTTATGGGGGCGATAAGGTTGCTATAGAATCGTTCGAATATACAGGACGATTATTGGGAAGAACTTTAGCCAATGTTGCAGCAATGAATAATCCAGAAGCTGTATTTCTATCTGGAGGCTTAGCTAATGCGGGAGATTTAATTTTAAAACCAACACATTATCATATGGAGGAGAATCTCCTTTCTTTCCTTAGAGGGAAGTTGAAGCTTGAAATCTCCTCTATTGAGAGTAATTCAGGTGTGATGGGTGCTGCGGCCTTGGTTTTTTCCAGTAAACCTTAGGTACTACACATCAAAATTACATAACTCTTTTTCTTCT
>Ga0209272_10001283_pt1 | contig 16340 bp, 16 predicted proteins | sample tdDd002_FD_187125 | JGI IMG/M metagenome (GOLD analysis project Ga0209272, IMG submission 187125) | Marine sediment microbial communities from the Atlantic coast under amendment with organic carbon and nitrate - tdDd00.2 (SPAdes)... | ecosystem: Environmental > Aquatic > Marine > Coastal >... | reverse complement strand
TGGTAAAGAAATATAAGGGATCCTTGAGCGGTGAGCATGGAGATGGTCGTTTGCGTGGTGAATTTATTCCACTCATGATGGGTGAAGTCAATTATCAGGCTTTTAAGGATATTAAAGCTGTTTGGGATCCTAACACGATTTTCAATCCTGAAAAGATTGTGCATACGCCAAAGATGAACACCCACTTACGCTATAATAACAATCAGGAAACAAAAGAGATTAAAACTTATTTCGATTTCTCTAATGACGATGGTATTATTCGTGCAACTGAGCGCTGTAATGGTTCTGGTGATTGTAGGAATACACACCTTACTGGTAATGCCATGTGTCCAAGTTATCAGGCAAGTTTGGATGAAAAAAACACAACTCGTGCCAGAGCTAATCTATTAAGAGAATTCTTAAGTTATTCTGAAAAGAAAAACCGATTCAACAGCGCGGAAGTTTACGATATTCTAGACTTGTGTTTGTCTTGTAAAGCGTGTAAATCAGAATGCCCCTCGAATGTGGATATGGCTAAGCTAAAAGCTGAATTTTTACAGCATTACTATGAAAGCAATGGTGTTCCTTTAAGAACGCGCCTCATCGCTAACATCAATAAAATTAATCGGCTGGGAAGCATCCTTCCTAAGCTTTACAATTACGTCAACCAACATCCAAAGCTGGGGAGTATTATAAAAAATCAACTGGGTTTTGCTCAGGAAAGAAGTATACCCAAGCTACATCATACAACATTAAAAAGATGGTATAAAAAGAAAGGAAAAAGGATAAAGGACAAAGGAAAAACAGTTTACTTCTTTGCTGATGAATTTACCAACTTTAATGATACCGATACAGGTATAAAAGCGATTCAACTGCTCGAAAAGTTGGGTTACGAGGTCATCATTCCCAAACATTTGGAAAGTGGTAGAACTTACCTTTCGAAAGGTTTGGTAAAAAAAGCACAGTCTATTGCCAATAAGAACATCAGCTTATTAAAAGATATCATCAGTAAGGAAACGCAATTAATCGGCATAGAACCTTCTGCCCTCTTAACTTTTAGAGATGAGTATAAAGATCTGGCAAACTCTGAATTGAAATCCTCAGCTATACAACTTTCGGAAAACTGCCTGATGATTGAAGAATTCCTTTGGCAAGAAATGCAAGCTGGTAGAATCACAAAAGAGCAATTCACAGAAGATTCTAAGGAAGTCAGCTTTCATGGACATTGCTATCAAAAATCATTGGCCTCTACCTTACCTGTGAAAGAAGTCTTATCGTTCCCTGAAAACTATACAGCAAAAGAAATAGATTCGGGTTGTTGTGGCATGGCAGGTTCATTTGGCTTTGAGACGGAACATTACAGTCTGAGCATGAAAATTGCAGAACTCAAACTCTTACCTGCTGTTCGAAACACAAAAGAAACAACTCTTTTGGCTGCCTCTGGTACATCCTGCCGTCATCAAATAAAAGATGGTAGCCATAGAGAAGCCATGCATCCTGTAGAAATTTTATTTGAAGCATTAATCTAAAAGTAAAAATCCCTGTTTCCGTTGAAACAGGGATTGTCTATATTTTTCAGACTTCCTCTTAATTAAAGAACTTCAAGTCAAGAATCTCTTTCATATCTTTCAATTCATACAACTTCTCATGCTCTACTGGCTCATCTAACTTTTCATGCTCCCAAGTGTATTGATAAGGAACATGCGCACCATAGCCACCAATATTTAAAACCGGAAGAATATCAGATTTCATTGAATTACCTACCATCAAGAAATTTTCAGCTTTAACCTGTCTGCCTTCTATAATTTGCTTATAGGCCTCATCATTTTTTTCACTGACAACAATCACATCAGAAAAGTATTTAATCAATCCAGATTTTTTCATCTTCCTATTCTGATCCAATAAATCTCCTTTGGTAATCGTAATTAAATCATGACTCTGAGATAATTTTTCTAAAACCTGCTGAACGTGATTCATAGGCTGTACTGGTTCTGTTAACATTTTAGCACCAAGAGCCAAAATCTTTGCAACCAGCTCACCTGGTACTTCCCTAAATGACAAGCTCAAAGCTGCTTCTATCATCGAAAGTGTATAGGATTTCACACCGTAACCATACAGTTTCAAATTCTTTATTTCAGTAGAATGCAGGCGATCTAATACCGCTTCTTTACATCCATAATCACTTAGTATTTGAGCATATTCATTTTGAGTTTCATAAAAGTAATTTTCATTACCCCAAAGTGTATCATCTGCATCAAATGCAATTAAATCAATCATCTCTAACGTTCCGTTTACTATCTTAATTTCATATGAGTAAATACCTTAATAAAAACGATCTCATATATTTTGTGCAAAAATAGATCAATTCTCCAATAATAAAAGCATCTCCTGATGAATAGATAAAATATAGAGGTTTTCTAGATAATGACGAAAAACAAATCTTCTTTCTAAATTCTGATACAAAAAAATCAACCCGTAGATAATAATCATCAAAAACATTTTGAAGTGAGAATATTCTCGATATATTTGTAATGAGAATATTCTCACTTAAATAATTATAGGCCTTATGCCCAGAAGAACGAGACTAAGAAAAGTAGTAGCCCCGCCAGAGTTCAAAGGCTACAAACCTTACGGTACGAATAAAATTTCAGACGAACACATTGAATTACTATACGAAGAATACGAAGCAATTAAGTTAGCTGATTATGATTTAATGAATCACAAAGAAGCATCGGAACTTATGGGGGTCTCGCGACCAACATTTGCAAGAATTTACGAAAGTGCCAGGCGAAAAATTGCTTTGGCATTTGTAGAAATAAAAGAGATTAGAACTGTTTACGGTAATACACAAATGGAAGAAAATTGGTTTCTCTGCAATGCATGTCATGCAAGATTTACCATACCCACAACTTTGAAGCAAGACATTTGCCCAATGTGTTCTTCAAATCAAATTGAATCATTAAGCAAACAAAAATAAGACTCATGAATAATATTGTTATTACGTCATCAGGAAATGAATTGACATCACAATTTGATAAACGCTTTGGTAGAGCTGAGTGGTTTTGCGTATTAGATGGTAAAACAAAAGAAAGTCGCTTTATCAAAAATGAATTTATCGATTCTAATCATGGTGCAGGAACCAAAGTTGCTGAATTGATGATTGAGTTAAAGGTTGATAAAATCATATCTGGTGATTTTGGACCCAAAGCAAAGGAACTTTTAGAAAAGGTCAACATACAAATGGTCATTCTTCAAGACTCAACAACTATTAAAGAGATTGTTGACCGAATTGTTGTTTAATTTTTAAAAAGGAGGTTTATGCCAAGATTTAATGGAATGGGACCTGAAGGAAAAGGTTCACAAACTCGAAGAGGTTTAGGCAAATGCAATGCTGGTAATAGAAATATGGCAGAGCATACCAAAGACCAAAGCAAAAATGAATCGAAGAATTCAGGAAATGGTAGAGGAAAGCAGAACAGAAGACGAGGAAAAAATTAATTCGTTTTTCTGATGTGCCGTTAACTAAAAAAGAGCTTGTCTGAAAAAATAACAAGACTGCTGATTATCACATAAAGACATGAATGGATTAGGTTTGGAAATTTGTCTTATGCGTATTTAGTTCAAAATGATCTTAATATTTCGGGCATCCTCTTTTTATAAACCTTCAGTAAAATAACAAATCAAGTCAAATAAATACTAAACACATGAACAAGAAAATTGCAATACCTGTAGATACTCAAAATATTCTAGATGCCCATTTTGGACACTGTAGCTATTTTGCTATTCTTAATATCGAAAATGAAAAATTAGTTTCTGAAGAACGGTTAACACCTCCCCCACACGAGCCTGGACTACTTCCGATATGGCTGGCAGAAAAAGGAATTAGCGATATTATTGCAGGAGGAATGGGAGAAAAAGCCATTCAACTATTTAATAAAAATGGCGTTAATGTATTCGTAGGAGCTCCAAAGCTATCAGCAAAACAACTAACAAATGCCTTTCTAAACAATAGTTTAACTTTCTCAGCAAATTACTGCGATCATTAATCTCTTTGATCAATTTAATCGGTAATCGGTGCAAACATACTGCACCGGTTATACTTTAAACAATAAAAACATATGTCATTCAAAATTGCCATCGCCAGTGGAAAAGGCGGCACTGGCAAAACTAGTGTTTCAGTCTGCTTACAACACATCATTAAAAAACAAATTACCGATAGCGTTCAACTTGTAGATTGTGACGTTGAGGAACCAAACGATCTACTTTTCTTTCCGAATGCTAGGAAGAAAAAAGCGCATAAACTCACTCAATTAGTCCCAATCATAAATGAAAACAATTGCACTTTTTGCAAAAAATGTGCTGACTATTGTGCGTTTAATGCCATCAGTATTATTCCTTCTGTTTCAATTGCTCAAGTTAATTCTAGTCTTTGCCATTCCTGCGGAGCTTGTCTTGTTGCATGCGAACAAGATGCTATAAGAGAGGTAGAGCTACCCATTGGGCAAATCAACTTTTATCAAGAAGAAAACCGAATTAGCCTAATTGAAGGCGAGCTGAAGATTGGTTCTGCCATGCAAACCATGGTGATTAAAGAACTCAAAAAGCATATTGATAAAGGAAATCAGATTACACTTTACGACGCGCCTCCAGGCACCTCCTGTCCCGTGGTAGAAACTATTAGCGACGTTGACTTTATTATTCTTGTTACTGAGCCCACTCCTTTTGGCTTACACGATTTAAAATTGATGCTTGAATTAATTAAAGAATTAAATAAGCCTTGCTCTGTGATCATAAACAAAGTTGGCCTAGGGAATCGATATATATACGACTTCCTAGAACTTGAACAAATCGAAATTCTTGGAGAGATTCCCTTCATGCAAGACTTTGCATCTCGATATGCCAAAGGCGAATTATTAAATGATATTCCAAAAGCTATTTCTGATGAATTTGAAAGTATCAGTGAAAAATTGAAAAAGAAGATCTACACATGATTGAAATAAGCGTTTTAAGCGGAAAAGGAGGTACAGGCAAAACATCAATAACTGCGGCATTAGCTAGCTTAGCAGAATCAGCTGTATTGTCTGACAATGATGTTGATGCAGCAGATTTACACTTGATTCTTCATCCAACAATTAAAGAAGAATATCGTTTCTCTAGTGGTTGGAAAGCCAATATCGATACATCGAAATGCACGCAATGTGGTTTATGTATCAATCATTGCCGTTTCAATGCCATACAAACAGATAATAATCAGGTATTATCAATCAATCCTTTTCAGTGCGAAGGTTGCAGGTTATGTGAACGTATTTGCCCAGAACAAGCCATTCAATCGAAGTTAAACACCAATAATTATTGGTACGTTTCTGAAACTAGACTTGGCCATTTCATTCATGCTAAAATGGGCCCTGGAGAAGAAAACTCAGGCAAGCTAGTGACACAAGTTCGTAAAAAAGCCAAAGAGATAGCCCAAGCCGATGGTTCTGAGTGGATTATTAACGATGGCCCTCCAGGCATAGGCTGTGCGGCAATTGCCTCCCTTACAGGAACCGATCATGCTCTAATCGTCATCGAACCAAGCATGTCGAGTCTTCACGATGCAGATAGACTAATTAAACTCATTAATTCATTTAATATTCAATGCTTTGCTATTATAAATAAATATGACCTTAATCTTGAATTAAGTCAACACATTGAAAATTATCTGAGTGCGAAAAATGTGCCCCTTTTAACCAAACTCCCTTTCGACACAGATATGGTACAAGCTATGATATATGGAAAAACAATTATTGAATACGCACCAGAATCAAAGCTTTCGATAGAAATAAAAAAACTTTGGCATAAAATACAAGTTAGTACACACACGGTAGATTTACCTCAAGCTATATGATACAGGATACAATGCAATTAAGACCTCGCTATGGCGAAGTCGATCAGATGGGTTATGTTTATCATGCCAATTATGTGAGTTATTGCCATCAAGCGAGAACAGAACTTTTACGAAAACTTGATTTGAATGACAAATTTATTGAAGACATGAATATCATGATGCCCGTAATATCTTTCAATATCGATTACAAAAAACCCGCACATTACGATGAACTCATAAGCATAACAACGATGATAAAAAGTTTACCAACAACACGATTCTACTTTGAGTTCTTAATAAGCAATGAAGAAGGTCAGATTCTAAGTAAAGCGAATTCAACGATAGTGTTTGTAGACAGAAATTCCCGTGGTCCAAAATTTGTTCCAAGTTTCATTGAAGAAAAGCTAAGTCCACATTTCAAAAGCCTTGTAACTAACTAATCTCAAATTGCAACTAAAACATAGGCTCAAAACTCTATTTTAAAAACACATTAATAGAAATCATCTAAATAGTTTACAATCCAATTTAGATATTATTTTTACATGCTAAATTAGTCACAATTCTTTTTATAGAAAGAAATAGATCTAACGTGTTATGAAAAAAGCAGGAATTATTCGTTGCCAACTTACCGAAGATAAATGTCCAGGAACAAATGATTTTAGGGTTGCAGCCAAGGGTCTGAAAGCATTTGAGACAGTCGGTAATTGTAAGGTCATTGGCTTTATTAGTTGCGGTGGTTGCCCTGGCACAAAAGTTGGTAATCGAGTTCAACTACTTGAAGCTAAAGGAGCAGAAGTTATTGCTATTTCTTCATGTATCAGCAAAGGAAGTCCATTCAAAAAGGTTTGTCAGAATTGGGCCAAAATGCAAGAGGAAATAGAAAATCATATTAATGAAAAAACCATCTTATTGAACTATACGCATTAGATTTTACAACTCACTTATTTAAATATTCTAAATTTTTAGAATACATACCTATTAGCTTAAGTTAGCTGACAGTTGAAATCTCAGCCCCCTCAACCTTAGCAAATTCAGCTTCCAACACTATTTTCATCCAAGTCAGCCCCCATTTTTCAGGACTCATTCCAAATTTTATAGTTAAAACTTACCTTTTACTTCTACATGATTTGTCAATAAAAATAAGAGACAATCATATCCTTATCTTGAAAACTAACAAAACAAGATTGACTTAAAACCACTACAATAACAGGATGCAGCACTGCATATTTGAACATATGTTCAGAAACATACTGTATAACATGTTACAAAAGCCGCATTTCATAGTTTAAAAGTCAAATGATATATTACATTTGCCCAATAAATATATGGATATCTAGATATAGAGATAACAACACTAAGGATAATTTATAATATCATGACAAAATATTTAATTGTTGGAGGTGTAGCGGGTGGCGCTACAGCAGCTGCTCGTTTAAGAAGATTGGACGAATCAGCGGAGATCATCATGTTCGAAAGAGGAGAACACATCTCCTATGCTAACTGCGGACTACCTTATTATGTAGGTGGTGTTATTACTGAGAGAGAAAAGCTTTTATTACAAACACCCGAAAGTTTTAAGGCACGATTAAATGTTGAAGTTCGTGTAAAAAACGAGGTTATTAGAATTGATACTGAGAATAAATCAGTAGAAGTTCGCGACCTACTAAATAAAAAGACTTATACAGAATCATACGACAAATTAATCGTATCGCCAGGCGCTGAGCCAATCAAGCCTCCTATCCCAGGAATTAAAGATGAAGCCATTTTTACGGTTCGTAATGTAAGAGACACCGATAAGATCAAATCATTTTACGATGAGAAAAAGCCTAAGAAAGCGGTCGTTGTAGGTGCAGGGTTTATTGGTCTTGAAATGGCAGAAAATCTTCACCATATGGGAATGATGGTTACTATTGTTGAAATGGCTGATCAGGTAATGACACCTCTTGACTACGAAATGGCTGCCGAAGTGCACATGCACCTGAAAACCAAAAATGTTGAATTCTATCTAAAAGATGGTGTTTCAGAGTTTCATCGTCAAGGCGATCAATTGAATATTCATTTACAGTCAGGGCGCAAGATAGATGCCGATATGGTGATTCTTTCAATTGGAGTTCGTCCTGAAACAAAACTGATAAAGGAAGCAAATATTGAATTGGCTCCCAATGGCGGCATTAAAGTAAATGAATACTTTCAAACCAGTAGTGAGCATATTTATGCTCTTGGCGATGCCATGGCCTACCCTCATCCAATTACTGGAAAATACACCAATGCTTACCTTGCTGGTCCTGCCAACAAACAGGCACGTATGCTAGCTGATAATCTGGTAAACGGGCATACTAAAAAATATAAAGGTTCTATTGCGACAGCTATTGCCAAAGTATTCGATATTACTGTTGCTTCTACAGGTTTGGCAGAAAAGGTATTGAAGAAAGAAGATATCAAGTATATCTCAAATATTACACACGGTGCTTCGAATGCAGGTTATTACCCAGGTGCCATGCCAACGACTATTAAAATCATGTTCGATCCGGAAACGGGAAAACTGTTCGGTGGACAGATTATTGGTTATGTGGGGGTTGATAAGCGCATTGACATGATTGCAACTGTATTAAAAAATGATGGTAGCATTTACGATCTTCAAGAAATTGAGCATGCCTATGCCCCACCATTTTCATCAGCTAAAGATCCTGTGAATCAGGCTGGTTTTACGGCAGGTAATATTATCGAAGGTTTGGTCAATATTATTCATTGGGATGAGCTACACCAACTACATGCACCTAACAACTTCATTTTAGATGTAAGAACACCTGACGAATTCGAGTTAGGACAAATTGAAGGTGCACTTAACATTGAAGTGGATAAAATACGTGAGCGCCTTGATGAAATTCCAAAGGATAAGAAAATAATCATTTACTGTGGCGTTGGACTACGTGGCTACTTTGCAGCCAGAATTCTAATGCAAAAAGGATTCAATGAGGTTTATAACCTAAGTGGCGGATACAAAACTTACGAACACGCAACATGTAAACAAAGTAACGAGGACATTTTCGAATCGAGCTATATTGCGAACGATGGTCATATTTACAGAGGAAAAGATAAGGATGCTCAAGAAGAAAAAGAACTTAAAACCATAGAAATTGATGCTTGTGGCCTGCAATGCCCTGGTCCAATTATCAAACTCAAAAAGGAGATTGATAAGCTTGAAGATGGTCAACGTTTGCGCCAAAAAGTAACTGATGCCGGATTTACGAAGGACGTCGCATCATGGTGCAATATGACAGGGAATAAATTGATTTCTTGTGAATCGGATAAAGGGATTATCTCAGCGGTTATCGAGAAACAAAAGAAGAATGGTTCTTGTGTAACTTCGGATGTCGTTTTACCAAAGAATAAAACTATGGTGGTTTTCTCTGATGATATGGATCGTGCTTTAGCTTCGCTTGTGATTGCCAATGGTGCGGCTGCTACAGGAAGTAAGGTGACCTTATTCTTTACATTCTGGGGACTTAATATCATCAAAAAGACCGATAAACCAAAGGTTCAAAAAGACTTAATGGGCAAAATGTTTGGCAAAATGATGGCCAGTGATGCAGGAAACCTAAAGCTCTCGAAAATGAACATGATGGGTATGGGATCAAAAATGATGAAGAAGAGAATGCTGTCGAAGAAAGTTGACTCCTTGGAAGATTTACTGCAAACTGCCATGAATAATGGCGTTGAAATGATCGCCTGCCAAATGTCTATGGACGTGATGGGAGTTGATGCTGCTGAATTGCTCGAAGGTGTACAAATTGGTGGTGTCGCTACTTACCTTGAAGAAGCAGAACAATCAAACATCAACTTGTTTATCTAGGACAAAACATAAACTCTATAATTCAAAAATGGACTGCCGAAAGGTGGTCCTTTTTTTTGCCTTGAATTGTGATGATAATGAGCACTTTTCAGCATTTACCCGATTGACTTTCTTTAAAAATAGTTGTAATTTGAGTAATGCAACTAATTAAAAATCAATCAATATGAAAAGAATTAGCATACAAAAGTGCCTGCTTTTTATTTTTCTCGTAACGAGTATTACGACAATCTCAGCTCAGGAAGCTGATTATAATTACAATTTTGACGGAGAAGTAAAGTGGATGCTTTTAACTGAATCAGGAACATTATTAGCCTCTACAGGTGAAGCTTTGGTTGGTATAAGACCCAATAGCACAGAAGTGTCTTTTAAAATAGACAGACTAAAAAAAGTAAAAGAAGAAAACCTCGAATTTGTGCCAGGTACTCCTTTTCTAATTATAAAACCTAAAGGGATGATGTTGCACACATCAGTCGTTGACATTATTAAAGGTGAAATGGTATTTGATTCTAAAGAAGAAAAATGGCAAAATGGAGTCTCCAGTCGTCATTTTATTCTGCCAGAAATGAAGTTTGTTGTAAATGGGACAAAAAAAATGGAAGGTGCTGGTAAGTATAAAAGTGGTGTTGGTTTATACGATATGTTGACTGGCGAACTGCTGCGTATTTTTGAACGTAAGGCTTCCAATCTTATGAGTGGCAAGCCTGATATTATGGGGGATGATATCATAATACCAGGAGTTAAAAACATCACATGTTATTCCATAAGTACAGGTGAGCTTAAATGGGAAACTGAAGTGAAAAATGCGACACAAATAATTACAAACGAAGACACAAAAGAAATATACGCTTTTAGAACGAAAGGCTCAAATACAGTAGTCTATAAAGTAAATGCCGACAATGGTTCTTTATTGTGGCCTGAAGGAAATAAAGTTAGTGGGGGAATTTCCAGAATAGAATTTACTGAACACGGTTTGGCATTGGTAACTAATATTGCGAAGTCAGGGAAAAAAGGATTAGGTGGAAAACTTGCGAAGCTTGGTGGAGCCGGACAATCCAAAATTTATTTACTTGACCTCAATACTGGAGCAGATTTATGGAAGAAATCTCCAAAAACAAAGGGATTTGTAAGTCATTTCTATATTGAACCTGACGGGATATTATTTGGAGTTGGAAGCGGAGGAATAAACAAAATGAGTTTTGATGGTACGCCACTATGGAAAAAGCCTTTAAAAACTGGTCCTGGAATTCAAATTATGGCGAGAGTTGACAAAGGTGTTTTATATATTTCTGAGACTGATACAGATATCATTGATATGAACTCAGGTCAATCTGTTTTTGGGAAAGCAGTAAAATATAAAAGGTCAAAAGCTGTAAGCTCTACTTACGATCAAGCGCGTGATCGATTTTTAGTGTCTTGTAAAGATGGAATCTATGAATTTGATGGGAACAATGGTGAATATGCATTGCTCACAAAAGATGTGAAATTTGAAGGGAAAGAGGATCCTGTAAGCATTAGCGTTCGTGAAGGTGGTATTTTATTAACCGCCGATCAAAACTTAACCATGCTCGATTTTAAGGGTAAAGAAAAGTGGCACGTGTACCATAGAGCACCGGGAATTAGTACGGTAGGTTCCATATTTGTGGCCGCCATTGCCGTATCTTCTTTGGCGATGTCCAGTGCATATGCCTACAGTGCTGGTGCGAGTAGTGCAAGATTAGGCGCTTATCATTCGAATACCACAGCCTTGCAAACTCAACAGGATAATTACGCTGAACTATCAGCAGCTTCATTTAAGGAATTGAGTAGACGATTTAAGGCGACAAAAGCAACCGAAAATGCTTCTTTTATTTTAACAAAATTGGACAATGGTGTTGGCTTGGTCAAAATTGATAAAGACTCAGGTGAAAAAGTAAGTGAAGTGGTTTTAAATGACAAAAAACCAGTGTATGAAATAGATGATATTGAAGGCATACTCTACTATAAATCTAAAAGAAATACGATCAGTGCTTTTAACTTGAAAAAATAAGGTGGTGTGACCACTTACCTTGAAGAAGCGGAACAATCAAATGTCAATCTGTTTATTTAAAACAAGACAAAACCATATAAGTACAATTAGGACTACCGAAAGGTGGTCTTTTTTTTGCCCATTTTCTACTTAGATTCTTTCTGTTTTATTACTTACTCATGCTTTACTAAATACCAGACTTCTGTTTACAATCTTATTTTCATAAATTTGATAAACTTAAAAAGGTGTTGTTACAAACAAGTTGTATGCCATTTAACCGAACCATATCACTATGAAATTAACGATAATAGATAATGATGGATTTTTAGCCTTGGTTGATACAAATAGATATCAATCATTTGTTACTGAAGATTGGGAATTTGAACAATTGATATCCCATTTTATTGACCAGTCTAATAAGGGCAATATGATTATGTGGAGAACAGGATATTCTGGTGACAAATGGATTGTGAACTTTGAGCAAGAAAAAAGCGATAAAATTGCATTTAGAGAATTTGAAACTCAAATTGAAGTGACTGACGAAAGTTTGTATATAACTGAATATGCAGATTTGACAATGGCTGCATCGTATGAAGACTCCAAAATTCCTTCAAATCATAATTCAGACTTAGTTATTAACCTTGAGAACGGAATATACAATGTATTGGTTCGACAGCTTTTCAATCCTGATTTAGATTATTCAGATATTCAAGAACATTTTGAAATAGTGCTTGAAAAGGTTACTGAAAAGAGTAATAATGGAATCGATAATATAATGTGGTTTGATCCTAAAGAATAAATACGATAAAATGCGATTTACACAACCTGCATATCCAACAGTTTATTTTAGTGACAAAATATGGGTAAAATGTCCAGATTGCGGAGATATTGGACTTAGTGAAACTGAGCTAGGCAAATACACAATTCCTTTTCCACATGACTATAAATCAACCTTTAACTGCACAAAATGTGGATTGACAAAAAAGACCGATGAAAAATGGTTCGGATACTGTCAAGGTTTTGTCGGAAGGAGTTGTGGATTTTGTGGGAGTCACATAAGTTATTCTACAGAACCAACTAAGAAACCTTTTGAATTTGTTACAGTAAAATGTGATTCGTGTAAAAAGGAGAAAGATTATTCATTGAATTGGTATCGATACAAAGAGAATAAGCCTACAGACCCATATTTTGGATTAGAGTTATGGTTGCAGATAGATATTAAGGATAAAGTTTTATGGATTTATAATATTGACCATCTGAAATATTTAAAAGATTATGTTGCCTCAAAACTTCGAGAAGATGATGGAAGACATAAATACTCAATGATTACTAATTTGCCTCAATGGATAAAATCAGCGAAAAACAGAGACCTGATTTTGAAAAAGATTGAGCGTTTAGAAAAAGAGACTAATAGAAAAACGGCATACAATGATGTATAAAAATAATAGCCGAGATATTAGTAAATATAAGGGTTGTAGCCAGATCCAACTTTCTAGTAACTTGACAGGAAATTGCCACGCAGTCGGCTACTATTCTTATACAAAGCGTTGTGTGTAATTTACAATAAAACAGAAAGCTGGAAGAAAGATTTAATTTATGAAACCAATACAAACTATATTCTATTCTTGGCAATCAGATTTGCCAAAAACGACAAATCTTACAGGAATAAGACAATGTTTAAGAGTTGCAGTAAACAATTTAGAATCAGAATACGAAGATCTAAGATTTGAATTAGAGGAAGCTACTCGAAATATGCCAGGGAGTCCTAATATTCCAGAAACAATATTTGCCAAGATTTCTAACTGTGATATTTTCATATGTGATTTGACTACTATAAATAATACGGAATCTAATATTAGGAAAGTTCCAAATCCGAATGTTTTAATTGAACTTGGTTATGCTATTGCGATATTGGGATGGTCAAGAATCATAATGCTGTTTAATACTAATTATGGCAAATTCCCTGATGATATGCCTTTTGATATTGACAGACATAGAGCAAGTCCTTATGTTATTTCTGACAAAACTGATAAGTCAGGAAAGAATGGTTTATCTAGTTTGTTGAAAGTAGCTATAAAAGAGATTATAGAAAAAGCTCCAGTTAAGGTGTCTGAGGCGGTTACTGAATCTCCAGACGAAAAAAAGAGAAGATTAGATATTGCTAATTTAAAATGGTTACTAGGTTCATTTCATATTACAACGTTCGATACTTTTATTGAATACATGCCAGATATTGTAATAAGACGTATTTTTTATTACAAAAATAATTTCACGAGTATTATGGATAGTAATTCTTTTCATTTATACGACAAAGAATTATTAGAATTACTAAATAAGTTTAGGGTTAACTGGGTTAAATCATTGTCTTTTTCACAACATTATTTTCCAGATAACTCAGGTGAAAATTATAGGTATGACATACCGATGGATGTTATTCCAAGTGCAGAATCTCGAGATAATTATCATGAATTAGAAACTATAAGGATAACACTAGTTGATAATTTTAAAGAACTGTTGGAATATATAAGAAATAATTATCTAGAAATAGACATAGAAGAATTAAATAAATTGGCACTTGAAGATTACCAGACTTACACCAACGAAATTTAAAACTACACACAACAAAAGTAACCGTTGCACAACTCAATATTTTGAATAATTCATTACTTTTTCAAAATACTGAAGAATAAATTAAGCTGTAAGTCATACGATTAGTTTATCTGAGATAATAGCATATCAAGTTTTTTTCTGTGTTCTTGACTTGTACAACTGTAAACTATCTCCCTTTACATACAAGCGATTACGAGAGATTGATACAACATCTTAAAATATTTATAAATTTTAAACCGATCAAAAATGAGTAATTTCAAAAAAGAAGATACCTATGAAGATATGGCTGCAACTTTTCAGGTATACATGATTCACTTGTTAAATGACTCATTGAAAAAAGCTGGCATAAAAGACAAAGAAAAACGCAAAGGAATAATAAATGATTATGCGTCCTCATTTTCTATTTGGAAAGATCAATATTGGTTTAAAGATACGGAAGGAAATAAAGTATTCCCATGTATATCATTTTCTGAAAAAGGACCTGCGAGTGATCTTGAAATAAAAGAATTAGGAGATGTATATTTTCCTTCAAACATGTTTTCATTTCGTGAATATTTAAATGGAGATTTAGATTATTATTTTGAAGAAATTAACGAAGATATATCTCAGATAGAATCAGGGCAATTGATTAAAGAATAATTAACCACAACACGCACTCATATAACATAGGCGTGTAGCGGTGTTCAGAAGGTTTTGTGCTTTAAATGAGCAACGGCAAGGTAGCCATTTTAGAATAGTTATAGTTATAGTTAAATGTAACTCTAAAATAACTACCTTCCCTTTTTATAAAATTGAATCATGAATCAACTAAAACGTCTGCGTTAAATGGCGACATTCAAACAAAAAAAAGCCCTATCAAATTGACAGGGCTCATTTAAACTTATTATCTAAATATTATAATCCACTGAAACCAACACCTTCAAACATCATGCTTGGTGTTTGCCAAGAACGATCTTTTAATGGATCATTACCAATCGCAATTAGATTATTCCAAATTTCTTTATGATTTCCCGAAATATTCATACCTGATACAGGATGAAGCACCTCTCCTTTTTTAACATAAAACCCCTCTACTCCAACCGAAAAATCACCCGTTGCAGAATTTGAATTACCTCCGTTAAAACCAGTTACCAAAATACCTTCATTCATATCTTTGGTCAAGGCTGATAAGTCTTTATCTCCCTGTTCAAAAATCAGATTAGATGCCGAGCCTGTAGTTGGTTCCAAATCTAACTTCTTACCGTAATAATCACCGATATAATAAGTTTGAAGTATACCATTCTCTATTACCGTCATTTTACGAGCAGCCAAACCATCATTATCATACAATCGTGAATTGCGTCCTGATTCAATAAATGGATTATCGGTAATACTCAATAAATCAGAAGCAATTTTATGACCAATCTTTCCTTCTAAAAAGGATCTTTTTTGCTGAATATTATAAGCATACATCGGTTGAAGAAGAGAACTCAATACACGGCCTACTGATCTATTTTCAATCAGCATTTCCATTTTTCCCGACTTAATTGTCTTGGCTCCAATTTTCCTTAAAGCTCTTTCAACAGCATATTTCCCAACACCTTCTCCTGATAATTGATCCCAAAATCTTGCAGAATTATAATGATAATCACTTGGACGGCTATCTCCACCATTTATAGATGCGCTTGCGCTAACAGAATATGATGTTGATTCTTTGAAACCCTCAACACCATTACTCAACACTAAATAACTACGGTAAGAGCCATCATTATAAGATCCGCTAACGCTAATAATTCTTTCATCCAAACCTGTCGTTTCAGCCTCAACTTGCATAGCCAAATCAATTTTCTGACGAGGATCAATTGAATCATAACGTGAATCAAATAGTTTTAAATCCTTTTCGGTCCCATCATAACAAAGTTGACGATCTGGTAAAGAACGATATTGATCTTCAGCTAAATAATTCGTTCCTAGAATAGCCTCCTTGATAAATTTCTCAAGATCATTCCTATCAAGTCGATTAGTGGAATGTGTCGAGTATTTTCCGT
>Ga0209272_10001279_pt1 | contig 16348 bp, 17 predicted proteins | sample tdDd002_FD_187125 | JGI IMG/M metagenome (GOLD analysis project Ga0209272, IMG submission 187125) | Marine sediment microbial communities from the Atlantic coast under amendment with organic carbon and nitrate - tdDd00.2 (SPAdes)... | ecosystem: Environmental > Aquatic > Marine > Coastal >... | reverse complement strand
AAGCGGGTAACATTAATGCTGAAAACAAAAAACTACAAAAAGAAATTGAAAGCATGAAGGCTAAAGCTGCAAGCGAAAGCTCAGCTGGATTAATTGATAAAGCATTAGAAGTAAACGGATTCAAACTTATTACTGAAAAGCTTAATGGTGTTGATGCTAACACGATGAGAACAATGGGTGACCAGATTAAAGACAAACTGGACAAAGGTGTAGTTGTTCTTGCAAGTGATCTTGGTGGTAAGGTCTTATTCCTAGCAATGGCTACGGAAGATGCTGTAAAAGCTGGCGCACATGCGGGCAAACTAGTTGGTGAAGTTGCTAAAGTTGCTGGTGGTGGCGGTGGTGGCCGTCCAAATATGGCTCAAGCGGGCGGTAAAGATCCTGCGAAGATTGAAGATGCACTAAAAAGAGCTATTGAAGTTGTAGAAGCATACTAAAATATAAAAAGTAAGAGAAATCCTAGAGAAATATAAATTTTCTTTAGAAAAAAGTTTTATACCTTCTAGAAAACGGATATAAATGGACAAAGTGGATGGTGCATATATAGATATACGCACCATCCTTTATCAGAAACTCAATCAGTTCTGCTTTAATTAAGCGCTTGAATGGTCTCATTCATGAGGATCTTTGGTGAAGGTTTCTAAACTCTAATCTTAAAAGGAGGTTATAGTTATGGATAAAAACATGACAATGAAGTTTGATGTAGATCAGGTGAAAGAAGACGAAAGAAAAGAAGTTCTCAACTATGTCTACAATGCTCTAAAGGAAAAAGGTTATCATCCAATTAACCAGATGATTGGCTACCTATTGAGCGGTGACCCAACGTATATCACGACCCATAACGATGCCCGCAAAATTATCCGTCGCGTTGAGCGTGATGAAATTCTAGAAGAGTTGTTAAAGACTTATCTTGAAAGTGAGTAATTAAAATTGGAAACCAGATTTCTTGGGAACACAGGCCTGGAGGTATCCAGGCTTTGTTTTGGCGGTCTAACAGTAGGCCCACTTCAAGCAAATCTCACACCCGAGGAAGGGGCCAAGGTTATTATTGAAGCCTACGACCGAGGTGTGAATTTTATTGATACAGCAGAACTTTATGAAACCTACGCCCATATTCATGAGGCGTTAAAAGTCATTCCTAGAGAAAAGTATATTATTGCTTCAAAGTCTTATGCCTGGTCAAGAGAAACAGCTGAGCAAAGTTTTGAAAAAGCTTGTAAGGAACTTGGTACAGACTATCTTGATTTATTTATGTTACACGAACAAGAAAGTGTACATACATTAAGAGGCCACTGGGAAGCAATGGAGTATTTTCTTGAAAGAAAAGCAAAAGGCGATATCCGAGCACTTGGTTTATCAACACATTACATAGCTGGTGTTCAAGCAGCGATCCAAACGCCTGAAATTGAAGTTGTACACCCTATATTAAATAAATCAGGTTTAGGCATTCAAGATGGTTCGTTAGATGAGATGGTTGAAGCTCTAAAAGTGTTTAAAAACCGAGGTGGTGGCGTGTTTGGAATGAAACCACTTGGTGGAGGGAACTTGTTAGCTAGTGTTGATGAATGTTTTGATTATGTTTTAGGCTTAGACTTTGTTGACTCAATTGCAGTTGGAATGCAAAGGGTTAGTGAAGTGGTTGCGAATACGACGCGCTTTTCTGGAGGTGTCGTTCCACCAGAAATTAAAAGCCAGCTCCGCGTTACTCCGAGGCGTTTGCATATTGATGACTGGTGTATAGGATGTAAAGCTTGTGAAGAAAAATGTAAATCAAATGCGATACATGTTGTTGAGGGCAAAGCCATAGTTGACCATAGTAAGTGTGTTTTGTGTGCTTATTGTAGTGCTGTTTGTCCAGAGTTTTGTATTAAGGTGGTATAAATCATGAGAATGTTAGGTCTTGATGTTGGAGATCGTACAATAGGCGTAGCGGTAAGTGACCCAACGGGCCTTATAGCTTCACCGGTTGAAACGATTAAAAGAGAATCAAATAAACAGAGTATTGCTCGAATTGTAGAATTAATTGTTGATACAACATCAGAAAAACTTGTTGTGGGTATGCCTAAAAACATGAACGGAACAATTGGTCCGCAAGGTGAAAAAACGGTTGCATACGTTAAACAGTTAGAAAAGAAACTAAAGTATTCTGAACGATTAAAGGGTAAAGAAATAGAAATTATCATGTGGGATGAAAGACTTACCACAAAAGCTGCTGAGAGAACCCTTATAGAATCAGAGATGCGACGCGAAAAAAGAAAAGAAGTGATAGACCAGCTTGCAGCTGTTTACATATTGCAAGGGTATTTAGATCACATACGATAGAAGAGGTGAAAAAATGGACGAAAAGAAAATGGTTCAACTAATTGACGAAGATGGCAATCCAGTTAACTTTGAGGTTGTAGTTGATTTTGAAGTAGACAGTAAAGAGTATGCTGTTCTGGTTCAAGAAGGAAATGATGAAGAAGCAATCCTTTTTAGAGTGATTGATGATGGACAAGAAGAACCAACGTTTGAAGTTGTAATTGATGATGCAGAATTCGAAGCTGTTGCAAAAGTATATGAAGAGCTAATGACTCAAGAAGACTAAACACTACTAAAATAGTGTGGTTTAAGCAATGGCATTGAAAATTCTTTTCATTAGTGCTATTATTGAATAGACAAATCTTTAAGATGTGAGGTGTGAAAATGGATTTTTCGATGGACACTTTAAAAAACAAGCTACGAGACAAAGGGTATAAACTAACACCACAAAGACGTGCAGTACTTGAGGTGATAATAACAAACCCTGGTGAGCATTTAAGCACAGAAGAAATCTACGAACTTGTAAAGAAAGACAACCACCCTGAGATTGGGCTGGCTACAGTATATAGAACATTAATTTTACTTGCTGAATTGGACGTAATCTCCAAACTAAATCTGGATGATGGCTTAGTTCGTTATGAATTAAACCAACACGATGATAACCACCATCATCACCACCTGATCTGCACGAGTTGCGGAAAGGTAATTGAAGTGGTGGAAGATCTACTTGATGAGTTAGAAGCTCGAATTGAACAAGATCATGAGTTTGAGATCTGTGATCATAAACTTAAGTTCTTTGGGATTTGTAAAGAATGTAGAAGTGGCTTGTAATTCTATTACAGGCTACTTTTTTAGTCGTGAATAAAAAGTAATCCAAAGCCCTTAACGAATAGGACTGCTTTGGATGGATAAACAGGAGGAATAACAATGAGTCAAAGGAAAGCGAACTCGTTAAAAGTTATTCCCTTAGGCGGTTTGTACGAAATTGGTAAAAACATGACTGCATATGAGTACGGTGACGATATTGTACTTGTTGATTGCGGTATGTCATTCCCGGATGAAGACATGCTCGGCATTGATGTTGTCATCCCGGATATCACTTATTTGAAAAAGAATCGTGAACGTGTTAGAGGGATTGTCTTAACACACGGTCATGAGGACCATATTGGTGCTATACCATATGTTCTACGTGAAATGAGTATTCCAATTTACGGTACAAGACTGACTATGGGATTAGTTGAAAGAAAGTGTAGTGAACATCGTAATCTAGGAGAAACAGAGTTTCATATTGTTGAACCTGGGGACAAGATTAAACTAGGCCATATTAAAGTTGAACTTATTCATGTAAGTCACTCTATACCAGGGGCTGTGTCATTTTGCCTTCACACACCAGTTGGACGCGTAATCCACACAGGTGACTTTAAGGTGGATTACACACCTATCGATGGACAACGTATTGATTTAAACAAGTTTGCAGAACTTGGTTCTAAGGGTGTTGTACTTATGTTATGTGAGAGTACAAATGTCCAAAGACCAGGTCATACGATGTCTGAGTCCCATGTAGGACGCACAATCGAGGATATATTTGCACACCGCGAAGGTCGAATTTTTGTTGCATCTTTTGCATCTAATGTACACAGGGTTCAGCAAATTATTAACGCGTGTATGTTAAATGGTAGAAAAGTTGCCTTTAGTGGCAGATCTATGTTAAATGTGTCAAAAGTTGCGCTAGATACTGGACATTTAAAAGTTCCAGAAGGTGTAATTATTGATATTAAAGATATTGATAGATATCCTGAAAATGAAATTTGTCTAATTACAACTGGTAGCCAAGGGGAGACTATGTCTGCTCTAGCAAGAATGGCTAATGGTGAACACAGACAAGTTAAGATCCAGACTGGAGATACAATTGTACTTTCATCTTCTCCAATCCCTGGTAATGAAAAAAGTGTATATAACATTATTAACTTGCTAAATGAACGTGGCGCTGAGATTATATATGAATCACTTGCTGATGTTCACGTTTCTGGTCATGCAAAGCGTCAGGAACTCATGTTAATGCATGCCTTAGTACAACCAAAGTACTTTATGCCGATGCATGGTGAATTCACAATGCTGAAAGAACATAAAGACATGGCAATCCAAATGGGCATGAATGAAGAAGATGTATTCATTCTACGTAATGGTGATGTATTAGAAATTACTAAGAAGAGTGCTCAAAAAACAGCTCCTGTACCACATGGTAATGTTCTTATCGATGGTCTTGGTATTGGTGATGTTGGAAACATTGTACTTCGAGATAGAAAACACCTAGCTGAAGATGGCCTTATGGTCGTTGTGGTTGCATTTAATGATGAAACCGGTGAAGTGATTTCAGGACCTGACCTTATTTCGAGAGGTTTTGTATACGTTCGTGAATCAGAAGATTTAATGGATGGGGCTAAGAAGGAAATTGAAAAAGCTCTAGAAAAATGCAAAACTAAAAATATTAGAGAATGGTCTACTATTAAAGCAGAAATTAGAGATACTCTAAGAACGTATCTATATCAGAATACAAAGAGAAGTCCAATGATCCTTCCGATCATTATGGATGTATAGGAGGCAATATTATGAACGTTTATGATGCTGCACATAGTTTAGCTAAAGCTATCAAAGAGTCTGACGAACTGACTAAGTTTAAAGAGTTACAAGCACAAATGTTTGCTAAAGAAGACATCAAATCACAATTTGATAATTTCCAGAAGCTTCAAATGGAAATTCAAACTGCTCAAATGATGGGCCAGTCAGTTGAAGAAGAAAAACTTAAAGAAGCTCAAAGTCTTTTTGATTTACTTCAACAAGATCCAATCACTAATCAATATTTCTTAGCGGAAATGAAGCTAAATCAAATGATGGGTGATGTCACTAAGATTATTAGTGACGCAATGGGAATTCAGTAATTTTTCTGAAGTTCTAATGGAACTTGATTCTGATTTGTATCTAAAATAATCACACATTTGGTGTTATAATAGGTATAACTGTTGAGTTTATGGCTCAGGATTAACGTAAGCTAATCCTGAGCCTTTTCAAGGATATACGTAAATTAATCATCATAGTGAGGAGAACAAGAATGAAGGTAAAAAATACACTATTGATTGCAGTTGTTACAGCAGGACTAATGATGACAGGTTGCTCAGGTGTTGTAGAATCTATGAATGAGGCTATGGACCCATCTGACTCAAGTGAAATTCATCTTGTTATACCAAGTGGTGCGAGTACAACAAGAATAGCTGAGTTGCTTGAAGAAGAAGGTCTAATCAGAAATGCTACAATGTTTAAAGTTCTTTCAAAAGAGCTTGGAGCAGATGGCAAGATGCAAGCAGGTGAATATATTGTTAGTAAATCTATGTCATCAGAAGGTATGATCAATAAATTTATTAGTGGTGATGTATACATTGAAACTTTCATGTTTACAATTCCAGAAGGATTTGAACGCAGACAAATTATAGAAAAATTAGTTTCAGAGGGTTTAGGCTCAGAAGAAACATTTAATGCTTTATTAGCAGATAATGCATTTGAATACAGATTTCTTGAAGATATTGATAAAGCAACGAACCTAGAAGGATTTTTGTTCCCAGAAACATATGAAATGAAAGCTGGCTCGAATGAAGAGGCTATTGTTAATAAAATGCTTTCACAGTTTGATGTGATATTTAAAGATGAGTACTACGAACGTGCTAATGAACTTGGAATGAGTATAAATGAAGTGATCACACTTGCTTCTGTAATTGAAAGAGAAGCACAACTTGATTCTGAACGCGCTTTGGTTTCTGGTGTCTTCCACAACAGAATACAAAAAGGATGGAAACTTCAGTCATGTGCAACGGTTCAATACATTTTAGGTGAGAGAAAAGAAGTTCTGTCATATGACGATATTGCTATTAAGTCTCCATTTAATACCTATATCAACGCAGGTCTTCCGCCATCGCCAATTGCATCACCTGGAGAAAAATCTATTATAGCTGCACTTTATCCAGAAGAAACAGAATATATGTTTTTCGTAGCATCTGGTGACAACAATGGCTCACATATTTTCTCTAAAACACTAGCAGAACATGAACGTGCTATTAAATCTAGAAAAAAATAGTTCTTTTGCAGTCCTGTCTTGACTTAGGGACGATAATTTATTAATATCTTTGTTTGGGAGTAAAAACTCCGAGACACTACTTAAAGTAGGTTAGATTTACTTATTTTAGGCATTAAATATTCCATTAAAGAGGAAAATGAATGAAATACTTTATCAATGCAGATAGCGTTACGGAGTATATTCGTAGCTTACTACCGAAACACAGGGATGAAATAGAAGAACTAGAACGTTTTGCTGAAGAGCATAACGTGCCGATTATTCAGCCTGAAGTAGGACGTTTTATCGAACAGCTGATTCGTATGAATAACGTACAAAGTATGTTGGAAATAGGGACAGCTATTGGATTTTCTGCTTTAGTGTTTGCTGATGCAATGGGCTCGGGTAAAATCGACACCATTGAACGCAGTGAACTCATGATTGGTCGTGCTAAAAACAATTTAAAGCTTGCACCTGATTCTGTGGAGATCAATCTATTTGAAGGGGATGCTCTTGAACTGGTTAAGGAAATGCGTGGACCTTACGACATGATATTTATCGATGCCGGAAAAGGACACTATAAACAATTTCTCGATGACTGTATAAAGCAGTTGAAACCAGGAGGCATTGTTGTTTCTGATAATGTCTTGTTTAAGGGTATGATTGCTCAACCTAGAGAATCGGTAAGACGACGTGTGAGAACCATTCATGGTCGCATGCGTAATTATTTATCGTTCCTCATGGAACATCCAGACCTGGATACATCTATTCTCCCTCTAGGAGATGGTCTGGCAATTAGTATACTCAATACCGGAGGGTCAGATAATGAATAAAATTGAGCTGTTAGCACCCGCCGGCGATCTTCAAAAATTGAAATTCGCCATCCATTACGGTGCGGATGCGGTTTATATTGGTGGACAGATTTTTGGTCTACGAGCAGCTGCCCGTAACTTCACATATGAGCAAATGAAAGAAGGTGTAGAGTTTGCTCATGAAAGAGGCAAAAAAGTATTCTTAGTTATGAACATTATTCCTCATAACGAAGATCTTGATGCCCTAGAACATTATATTGAAGAAATTAAATCAATTAAGTTTGATGCAATTATCTTGTCAGATCCAGGTACACTTATGTTTATAAAAGAACATATACCAGAGGTCGAAGTGCATCTGAGCACTCAAGCCAACAACACAAATTATATGAGCGCGAAGTTCTGGCAGTCACAAGGCGTTTCGCGAGTAATAATGGCCCGTGAACTGTCTATGGCAGAAATTCAGGACACAGTAACTAAAGTGCCTGACTTAGAGTTTGAAGCTTTTATGCATGGTGCAATGTGTATATCTTACTCAGGCCGTTGTCTACTGAGCAACTATATGGTGAACAAAGATGCAAACCGTGGGGAATGCAAACATGCTTGCCGTTGGGAATATGTTCTTATGGAAAAGAAACGTGAAGGGGAGTATTACCCTGTCGTTGAAGATGAAACAGGAACATACTTCTTTAATGCCAAAGATCTTTGTATGATTGAACATGTACCAGAGTTGATAGAGTCTGGATTATCAAGTTTAAAAATCGAAGGTCGTATGAAGAGTCTTTACTATGTTGCGAATATTGTTCGCGTTTATAGGAAGGCGATTGACGAGTACTACAAAAACCCTGAAGGGTTTAAGTATGACCCGCAGTGGCTTGATGAAATTAAAAAGGCGAGTCATAGAGAGTTTTCAACTGGATTCTACTATGAGAAGCCAACCGAAGAAGACCAGCACTATGGAACGAGCGCTTACTCACGTGAGTACGACTTCCTGGGTATAGTTCAGTCTTACGATCCAGAAACAAAACTGGCAACGATAGAACAGAGAAATAAGATGTCAGTCGGCGATAACATTGAAATTATGGGACCTGATTACGTACAAATTGATCAGGCTATAGAATATATGGAAAACGAACGCGGGTATGAGATTCAAGATGCACCACATGCACAACAGATTATAAAAATGCGCATGCAAGCACCAGTTGAACCATACTTCATTCTCAGAAAAAGAAAGGATGGTCGATTTGAGTAAGCCGATTATTATCGGAATCTGCGGAGGTACAGGTTCGGGGAAAAGTACTGTAGCAAGAGCAATATTTGAATCACTTCCGGAATCAAATATTTCTATTTTGGAACAAGACGCTTATTACAAAGATCAAACTCATTTAGTTATGGAAGATCGGGTAAAAACAAACTACGATCACCCTCTAGCTTTTGACACTGAACTGCTTATTAATCATATCAAAACACTTGCTGAAGGTAATGCTATCAACAAGCCAATTTATGATTTTTCACAACATACACGTTCAACTGAAAACGTACGTGTAGAATCTCGTGATATCATCATAATTGAAGGTATTATGATATTTGAAGATAAACGTCTTAGAGATATTATGGATATTAAGATATTTGTTGATACAGACGCTGATATTAGAATCATTCGTCGTATTACTCGTGACATCCGTGAACGCGGAAGAACGCTTGAATCTGTGATCGGACAGTACTTATCAACAGTTAAACCTGCTCATGAGCAGTTTATCGAACCTACAAAGAAGTTCGCAGATCTAATTATTCCTGAAGGTGGCTATAATAAAGTTGCAATAGACATTATGGTTGCCAAGGTGAAATCGATTATTACTGAGAAAAAAGCATAAAAAGACATTAATTTGTTTACCGGATTATATGTTAGATCGTAAATGTACAATAATTAAACCGCTGAGAAATCAGCGGTTTTTTATAATTGCGTATTAACTTTTCTTAAATATAACACCAAAGTCTTACTCAGCATGTGCAAGCAGAGTATAAAAGAGTTCTTGCACACCCTTCCACCAATTTGGATCTTCAGCGTATCTTGTATTAAGCCATCTGAAAGGATTTTCACCGACAGGGCGCTCCCTCAAGATAACTCGAATAGTACCAGCAGCAACCTCACAAGAGTCGCGTAGGTTGGTATTGTAGTTTGTCCAACTGGTGTATACATTGAATGGATTGTTTAAAATTCGAGTTGCGTAGGGACTATCCTTTGGGACAAAACCTTGTTCTTGCCCTATGATTGCTAAGAGTAAGAGAGGGTGGACGTCGTATTCCTCACCAACAGCGTATATGATCTCTAGGTAGTCCTCGTTGGTAAAGGATGAGTTTCTAGAATGTAGGTAATCTACAACAGAAGCATAGTTGAGGTTTACAAACTCCAAAAACTCAGGATATCCAGGTTGCTCTCGGTAGAAAATTTCATGGACGATGTTCGAACGTTCTATATCTAATTGTGTTTGATAGTTGAGAATTGAACTTGCATGAACAAAACTTATCTTATGGATGTTAGGGTCTTCTTCAAGTAAAAAATTAGCAATAAACATGATTGGCAGAACCATTAATAATGATAATATAATAATAGCGAGTTTGTAGGATTTTAATTTATAGATTTTCTTTAGCTCTGAACCAATTTTATTGAAGATTAGCCTTATTTTTACCGATATTGATGATTGAGTAGGAAAACTGGTGTTTTCTTGCTCATTTAAATGTTCGAATATGTCTTCGGTTGCTAAATCAGGGTTGATCTCACTTAACATCAAATGAACTTGTTCGAACTCAAGCTGCGCATCGGTGTAATTGCTGAACCATTCAGTCATGTACACGTATAAATCACGAGGTTTCATTTCTGCTTGCATCACTTCTTGAACAATGTCCATTTGTGAAACGTTGATATGGTTTTCTTGGATTGAGTTTTTGAAGACAGAAATGCGAACTTCAGAACGTAAGTCCTCATGTAGGCCATTTAAGTGTGAATCCAGCCTTTCGTGTAGGGATTCAGATAACAACCTAGCGCGATATTTACTATCTGCTGAAGGGTAACTGCGTCTGATATCGTTTTTTAGATTTAAAACAATTTCATCGCTTAGAATAATATTTTGTTCAAGACCTTCAAGGATGTGTTCCATTTGTTGTACCCCCCCCCTTATAAATCTTGATATTATAATATCAAACTTTGGGCTAATAAATCTAGAAATTCAATTTATTTATTGGAAATTGTATGCTAAAATAGGACTATACTACTATAAGTTGTAGACTGGGTGTGAGAATTTGTGTTAATAAATGCTAAAACTAAAGGATTAGGGCTACTGGGACATCCGGTTAGTCATTCGTTTTCACCAGCAATTCATAATGCTATTAGTGCGTCGTTAGGTCTGAATTATACATACTTAGCATTTGACGTTGAACCAAGGTGTATAGAGGATTCTGTAAAAGGATTGTCTGCACTTGGATTTGTAGGCTGTAATGTTACAGTTCCTCACAAAACAACTGTTATTCCATTTTTGACTGAAATTAGCAAAGAAGCAAAAATTATTGGTGCAGTTAATACAATTTCATTCGACAAAAATCGACTTATCGGGTATAATACAGATAGTTATGGTTTTTCAAAAATGCTTGAAGATGAGTCTGTTGACCTTGAAGGGAAAAAAGTCCTAATAATGGGCGCAGGCGGTGCAGCGAGAGCGGTGGTAGCTTCTTGTATTATTAAAGAATCATCTCAAATACATGTTTGCTCACGTGATAAAAATAAATCGGATGATTATGTTAAAGTGTTCGATGAAAATTTATCAAGTAATACAAAAATGTATTCATTAACTTATAACGACTTAAATTCAAATCCAAAAAAATTCGATGTAGTTGTTAATTGCACGCCGTTAGGTATGCACCCTCACGAAGATAAAACACCAGTAGATGTATCGATATTTGATCAATCTACAGTACTCGTTGATTTAATATATAATCCATACCATACCGAGTTTTTAAAACAGGGTATTGAAAATGGGATGAAAGTGGTAAATGGGCTGGGTATGCTTGTGCATCAAGCTCTTGAGGCCTATAGAATTTGGACAGGTAAAACTGAAACCGCAGAATTTGTTATGAATGCTCTAAGAGAAAATGGAATCATTCACACATCATAAGTTAGATCAGAAGAAATACAGCTATCAAGTGGACGCCTTACGCTGTATGGATGAAGTGGCGTAACCGGCTAATCGATTTTCAAAATGTTAGCTGGTTTTTTTATTGCGAAAACCGAATGGTTTGTTGACAATCGTATAACTTACACAAAAATAGTGCAATTTGTTTCTAAGTATTTAAATTACTTATTTCGAAAGGTTTTTAAAAAGATTTGTCGAATGGTAAGTAATGATGAAAAAAGAGATTGCATCTACAGCACATGGGAATAAATGTATATGAGTTAATTAGATACCCAGGAGTGGTTTAAATGAAGCAACGACAAACCTTCCGACTAGGCGATTTACTCGTTAAAGTCGGTGCAATAACTGAAGAACAATTACGATTTGCATTAGAATTACAGCGTGAGAAAAAGAAAAAACTAGGTGATGTTCTACAAGATCTAGAGTTTGTAACGCAAAAGCAAATTGTTGAAGCCTTAGAATTTCAACTCGGTATTCCTCAAGTTGATTTAGAGAAATACTATATAGATCCTGAAATTCCAAGATTGGTGTCTGAGGACTTTGCTAGAAAACACAGTTTGATTCCGATTAAAAAACAAGGTATGACACTTCATGTTGCAATGTCAGATCCTTTGAATATTATCGTTATTAATGATCTTGAAATTGTTACGGGTTATCAAGTTGAACCTAGAATAGCAACGGAAGACGATATAGTCACAGCAATTAACACTTACTTTAGTAAACAAAGTGCTGAAGAAGCCGTAGAAGAGTTTACTAAAGAATTCGAAGTTGCAGAAGATGAAATTGACCAAAATCTACTACGTGAAATTAATAAAGCACCTGTTGTTAGGCTTGTAAATACAATTATTGTTCAAGCAGCTCAGTCTAGGGCGAGTGATATTCATATTGAACCTCAAGAAGAATCATTACGAATCAGATTTAGAGTTGATGGGGATTTACAAGAAGTCATGCGACCTGCAAAACAGACACATGGCGCAATTATCACACGTATTAAAATAATGGCAAAAATGAATATTGCTGAACGCCGGATTCCACAAGATGGTCGTATTGAATTAGAAGTTCAAGGGCGTGACTTAGATTTACGTGTATCTACTATACCAACAATATACGGCGAAAAAGTTGTAATCCGTATGTTAGATAGAAGCAATTTCTTAAGAACTGTACCTGAACTAGGTCTAAACGAAACAGACCAAGGTATTTTTAAAGAACTTGCGAAAAGCCAAAATGGAATGATACTGGTTACTGGTCCCACGGGATCTGGTAAATCTACAACTCTGTATGCTCTACTTAATGAGTTGAATGATTCTAAGAAGAATGTAATAACAGTAGAAGATCCAGTTGAATATCGTATGAAAGGTGTTATACAGTCTCAGGTTAACCATAAAGCTGGTTTTGACTTTGCCAGTGGTTTAAAGTCCATGTTAAGACAAGATCCAGACGTTATTATGGTTGGTGAAATTAGAGACCGTGAAACAGCAGAAATTGCTGTTAGAGCTGGTATTACAGGTCACCTTGTTTTATCTACACTTCATACAAACAGTGCTTCACAAACAATCAATAGACTAATTGATATGCAAGTTGAAAAATACTTACTGGCATCATCAATAGTAGCAATTATCGCACAAACACTGGTTAAGAAAGTTTGTCCTAACTGTAAGTTACCTTACATGCCAGATGCCAGCGACTTAGCAACCCTTGGTGCTTCCAACGCTTTCGATTTTGAATTATTTAAAGGGACAGGATGCTCAGTTTGTCATAACACGGGTTACCTAGGTAGAATGGCAGTTTATGAGATAATGCAGTTAGACTATACAGCAAGAAATATGATCATGGATCAAGTTAATCCTGAAGATCTTAGAAATTATATGAGAAAAACGGGTATGAAAACCCTACAGGAGAATTGTCGTGAGATGGTTCTAAAAGGGGAGACAACTGTGGAAGAGCTTGTGAGAATTTCTTATTCTCTAGAAGGTTAATCGTTTGGGAGGGGTTTCATGCTTGATATCAAAACCATTCTCGGTGCAGCAACCGAAAAAGGTGCATCTGATATTCATTTAACCGTAGGTATTCCGCCATCTATTCGTGTAGATGGACAGCTTATTCAAATACCGGATCATGACAGACTCATGCCGGATGATACGATTAAGCTTGCTGATCAGTTAATGGATGAGTATGCAAAAAACAAATTTGACGACAAAGGTGAAGTCGATTTTTCATATGCAATTACAGGGTTTGGGCGATTCCGTGTAAATGTTTACAAGCAGCGTGGTACCGTGAGTATGGCACTGAGAACAGTACCATTATCCGTTCCATCTATGGATGATTTGGGACTGCCACCTATTTTAAAAGAACTAGCTATGAAAAAACGTGGACTTGTATTAGTGACAGGACCAACGGGCTCAGGTAAGTCAACAACACTTGCTGCTATGATTGACCATATGAATAAACATAGAAATGGTCACATTATAACATTAGAAGATCCAATAGAGTATTTACATAGGCATGGTAAGAGTATTATTAACCAGCGTGAGGTTGGACATGATACATTCTCCTATGCAGGTGCTCTAAGAGCAGCGCTTAGACAAGATCCAGACGTTATTTTAATTGGTGAGATGCGTGATCTTGAAACTATTTCTACAGCTGTTACAGCTGCGGAAACAGGCCACTTGGTTTTATCGACACTTCATACAATTGGAGCTGTACAGACCATTGACCGTATTATTGATGTTTTCCCTCCTGACCAACAGCAACAGATTAAAATTCAGTTGGCTTCTGTCTTAGAAGGTGTAATATCACAACAACTTATAAAGAAATCAGACAATAAGGGTCGAATAGCCGCCCTCGAAATAATGCTCGCAAATGCAGCCATACGAAACCATATACGTGAAGGAAAGACCCACCAAATCCTATCTTCTTTACAAACGGGAAGAAAACACGGCATGGTGACCATGGACGCATACTTGACAGAGCTATATAGACAGGGGCTCATTTCTTACAACGATGCGATTTTACATGCAGTTGATAGAGATATGCTTGCAAGACTCTTATAATAAAAGGCGGTGTGAACCATGCCCATGTTTCAATACACAGGTAAAAATTCAAAAGGCGAAACCGTCAAAGGTAATATGGAAGCAGATTCGAGAAACGAAGTAGCGGTTACCCTAAGAAGACAAAATGTGTTTCCCACACAGATTGTTAATGAAGCTCAGTTGGGACGTGAAATTCGTTTTACTCGAACCAAAAAGAAGATTACAGTAAAAGATCTAAGTATATTCTGTAATCAGTTTGCTACGATTATTCGTGCAGGTATATCCTTAATAGAGTGCCTTGATATTCTTAGGAAACAATCTGAGAATGATACACTCAAAGAGATCCTCGACCAAATGTTTGAGGATGTTCAAAAAGGTGTGCCCATGTCAAAATCAATGGCAAAACATCCTAAAGCATTCCCGGCGCTACTCATTAACATGGTGGAGTCAGGGGAGTTGTCTGGTCAACTTGATTTGATTATGCAGCGGATGGCGGATCATTATGATAAGGAATATAAGCTGAATATGAAAATAAGATCAGCCATGGTGTATCCAACCATTCTGATTACAGTTTCTATTCTGGTTTCAGTCTTTTTACTAGTACTTGTATTACCTAATTTTGTAAGTATGTTTGTTGATTTTGGTGTACCACTCCCATTGTTAACACAAACATTGTTAAACGTAGGGGACTTCTTCTCAAATTATTGGTATGTTGTATTAATCATTATTGGTATTGTCGTTGTAGGTTTCCAGCGCTTTCTTAATACTGCAGAAGGTCGATTGAAATTTGATGACTTCAAACTTTATATTCCTGTTATAGGTCCTGTGAATAGAAAAATTGCAACTTCAAGATTTTCTCGTAATCTTTCAACTATGATTAACTCTGGGATTTCAATTATTGATTCAATGGAACTGGTAAGTCGAGTTATCGGAAATGTCAGGATTTCTAAAGGTATTGACGATGCTTTAGACCAGATGAAGAAAGGGGATGGGATTGCAACCCCCTTAAGCAGACTTAAAATCTTTCCTCCAATGATGGTTTCTATGATTAAAATTGGTGAAGATACCGGAAATTTAGAAGCATTACTTGAAACTACAGCAGATTTCTACGATCAAGAGGTTGAGGTAGCGATCCAAGGCATGATCCAATTGATCAATCCTGCAATTTTATTTTTTATGGCAATAGTTGTTGGCGCAATTGTTATGGCGATCGCTTTGCCGATGTTTGAAATGTATCAGCATATGTCGTTCTAAAAGAAAGTTTGTGGATTCAAAATGATTAAAAATAAAATTCTTAATAGAAAAGGTTTCACATTAATTGAAATGCTAATGGTGATATCCTTGTTATCTATATTTGTTTTGATTGCATTACCAAGACTTATTTCATTGCCTCAAACTGCTAGAGAAAAAGTTGACTCTGCCAATGCAGTAACAATTTTCAAAGACGTACAGGCAGGTGTTATGATTGGTAATATAGATATCACAACTTCTACAAGAACAGATATTACAAAAGTGGTAACTGATTCGGGTGTAAATATCCCAGTACCTCAGTCCACAACATCTTTGTACGTTGTTTATGCAACTAAAGAAGACGATGATTTATATATGATCGAGATTTCTTTAGATAACGTCGTGTTATATAGTGGCACGGCACAAGATGTCTTAAGTGATTAGTAAGCGTGAATGTGGGAAATAACGCTTATTGATATATTGAACTAATTATAAGGAGGAGAAAAAATGATTCAATTTTTCGCTAAAAAAACTAGAAACAAAAAAGGTTTTACACTTGTCGAGTTACTAATCGTAATTGCAGTACTTGGTATTCTTGCAGGTATTGCTATTCCAAGACTTACAGGTGTAACCGATAGTGCTAAGACAAGAGCAGATGAAGTATCTGCAAATGCAATATTGAAAGATGTT
>Ga0209272_10001273_pt1 | contig 16393 bp, 10 predicted proteins | sample tdDd002_FD_187125 | JGI IMG/M metagenome (GOLD analysis project Ga0209272, IMG submission 187125) | Marine sediment microbial communities from the Atlantic coast under amendment with organic carbon and nitrate - tdDd00.2 (SPAdes)... | ecosystem: Environmental > Aquatic > Marine > Coastal >... | reverse complement strand
AGTTATAGCAACCGGTGAATACATCAGTGCCCTTAAAGAGGATGGATATCAAGCGGCTCTGAATACTATTAGCTCTTCAAAGTATGGTCAAAATGGTTACTTCTGGGTGCAAGATAGAAACGGAAAGATTCTAGCTCATCCAGATTCATCGATAATAGGCACTGTTATTCCGTCAACAACTAAGAAAGTTGCTGATATTATTGAAGGTAAGCCTGAAGTATTTACTAAAACAGTGCATACCAATCCCACGACGAAAGAACAAGAAACAAAATTTGTCTATGCTCGAAATATTTTTCCAGAATGGGGCTGGACTATTGCGACGGGAACATATGATAGCGACGTTACTAGTATTCAGGAAGGTTTGACAAGCGCTACAGCAGAAATTTTTAGTGATAAAGTTTATATGAGCATTTCTATTGCGACTGCCTTGCTCATTGTTGCTCTTCTCGTAGCGGCCTTTTCAATCAGTAAAATTGTCAAAGGTTTGGTGATCCTTAAAGAGCGTATTGATACGTTATCTACCGGAGAAGCTGACTTAACCTCTCGGATTGAGATAACTTCGCGAGATGAGCTTGGCGATATCGGTAATTCTGTTAATAATTTTATTGTTTATCTGCAATCGATGATTCTGGAGATATCTCAAGCCTCTTCGCATATCACTGAAGGTGTTAAGCAACTAAATGTGCAGTCGGAGCAAAATAACCAGGCATTGATCCAGCATGCCTCTGAAACAGATCAAGTTGTAACTGCTATTACTGAAATGAGCTCAACGGCAGACACTGTGGCGCAGAGTGCTACTGAAACGGCGGCCAATACGCAAAAAGCCAATGACGAGGCGTTGATGGCAAAAAATGATGTTCTTGAGGCATCGAATAGCATGACACTTTTAGTGGATGAAGTAGATACGGCATCGTCGAGCATTAACACCATGAATGAAAATACCTTACAGGTTGTTAATGTACTCGGAGTCATTGGTGAAATCGCTGATCAGACAAACTTACTGGCGCTTAATGCGGCTATCGAAGCCGCACGAGCTGGGGAGCAAGGGCGTGGTTTTGCCGTGGTTGCCGATGAAGTTCGTTCGCTTGCAGCGCGCACCCAAACTAGCACTGCAGAGATTAATGAAATTCTGCTTAAATTGCGTCAAGATGCTTCCAATGCCGTTGCTGCAATGGAGATTACGAAAGAAAGCTGTGTACGTACCGCTGAAAATGCAGGGCGTGTATCAAACAGTTTGGATTCGATGACCGGCTCGATTGTGGAAATAAATGATCTTAGTACTCAGATTGCGACGGCTTCTGAGGAGCAAAGTTTGGTAACCGAAGAAGTTAGCCGAAGTATGAACAATATCCGTGAGATGGTTCATGACTTAACTCAAAACGGACAGTCTACAGTCGATAGTACACAAAGTTTGGCGGCTGCCAATACGCAATTGAGCGTCTTGGTCAGTAAGTTTAAACTACAGTAAGGTTTTTAGTTCAATACAAAAGTAGCTAGTAACCTTGCATTTTGTACCATGATGGTAAATCTATAGCAGCAGTGGTTTCCTCTGCTGCTATTTTATTTTTCTAAAGTAATCGACTAGGCAAGTGGTGCAACAATTCGTGTCATGTCTGCTAATGTTTTTATGAATTTCTTGATTATTGTATTTCACTGGGTGTATAAGAGTGAGTATTACTCGATAACGACAGTTTCCTTGTTCTAACGCAATGTGTAAGCAAAATCAGTTGGTTATAAAGCAAGGACAAGTCACAAATGCCAAGAAAAATGAAATCAGTTATAAACACAATTTATGAATCAAAACTTGCAGAGTTAAAAAGCAAAATTGATACTCTTCATGCACCAGTTAAGCTTACTATCGTAACCGTTGGTGATGATCCGGCAAGTAAAGTATATGTTCGCAATAAAATCCGCCTCTTTGATGAGCTAGGTCTTGAATGTAATCATGTCATTCTTGCTGAAGAATCAACGAAGCAAGCAGACCTCGATGTGCTTGCACAGAAAGCCAAGCATCCTATTTTATTTCAACTTCCGTTGCCAAACGGGCTAATTGCACCGGATCTTCCGGCTCATGTTGATGTTGATGGTTTCGGCTCAGAGGCTCTAGGCCAACTGGTATTAGGGCAGAACGCCGTTCTTCCTTGCACTGTACAAGCGACGATAGATATTATTTCTGCGCATTGTGGTGAGTACAACTTTTCAGGGTTGAAAGTGGCTGTGGTTGGCCGTAGCAATATCGTCGGTAAACCTCTGGCTATTGAGCTAATTAATCGTCAAAGTACGGTAGCAAGCTTTAACAGCCGTTCTGATCTCGCTGCAGTCGATTGGAATAGATATGATGTTATCGTGGTAGCAACGGGGGCTCACGGTATTTTGGACAACTCCCAGTTTATTGAAGGCCAGCTTATCATCGATGTGGGGATCAACCGCGTTGATGGCAAACTGGTGGGAGACATCAAGCATCATGACGGAATTTTTTCTGCGGCGGCAATCACACCAGTACCTGGAGGAGTAGGTCGGCTGACTTGTCTGCATGTTTTGGGTAATGCGATTAAACTTGCCGAGTGCCCATAGTACTGATCCGTGTTGTATATCGGGCTCAACATAATGTTGAGCCCGAGACCGTAAGCATGTTTATTCTAATAATAACTAGAGCATCATTACTTGAGCCGTCAATAAAATAGAACCAAAGACAAGTAGGAATATCACGATCGGCAGCACAAATTTAACCCACTTGTTAAATGGGATATCCAACATCTGTAGCGTGACCAATACTAATCCGGTTGGCGCTAGGAACAACATCGCATATTGCCCCCAGTTATAGGCTGATACAACAATATCCCGAGGTATGCCTACCGTATCTGCCAGTGGAGCCATAATTGGCATCGACAAAACTGCCAGCCCAGATGATGAAGGAACGACTAATCCAAGTAGGAAGAATACAAACATTTGAGAAACAGCAAATACACTACCGTGCATACCTGAAACCAAATCAGAGGCATAAGCGAGGATAGTGTCAGAAATCATTCCTTGTTCAAGTACGATATTTACACCACGAGCCATACCAATAATCAGCGATACTGCGACTAATTCAGATGCTCCTTGGGTAAAGGCTTCTACCGCTTCTTTCTCTTTAAGCCCAGAAATGAAGATAATTATAATGGCAATCGTTAAGAACGATGCGGCCATTTGAGGGAACCACCATCCTCCCATTGAAACGCCCCAAACCATCATGGGAAATGCTATCGCAAATAGAAATAGAATGATCTTGCGACGCACGGTGAAAGGCACTTTTTCTTCTAGGCTTTTGCCCTTTAAAAAGCGTTCTTTGAAAGACTCTCTGTCAGAGTAGGTATATGAGAATGAAGGATCGGCTTTGATTTTTTTACAATACCAATACAAGTAGCCTATAACGGTAATTGTCCCGACGACTAAGCCAAAAGAGCGAACCCCTAAGCCTTCAGTGAATGAAATACCTGCTGCATTCGATGCAATAACAACTGAGAAGGGATTAATTGTTGAGAAAGCAGTGCCTATTGATGCGGCAAGAAATATAGCGCCGACACAAACAATAGAGTCGAAACCAAGAGCGAGAAAAATGGGAACAAGAATAGGATAGAAAGCAACGGCTTCTTCTTCTAAGCCGCATGTGGTGCCTCCAAGTGCCATTACAATACAAACCAGAGCAACAAAAAGAAATTCACGTCCTTTGGTTTTTTCCGATAGAGTGATTAACCCAGCGTTAAATGCGCCGGTTTTGTTTATAACGCCAATCATTCCTCCAAGAATTAAGATGAAAACAATAATATCGGCACCTTCAATGGTTCCCTCTACCATGCTAACCGCGATATCTCCTAAGCCTTTGGGAGATTGCTCAAGTTGCTGATAAGTATCTGGTATTGCGATAGGCTTCCGTATTGTGCCATTGATGAATTGGTCAATATCTATATTTATATCGAGCTTTTTTAGTTCACTCTGAGTTGCTGCCACTGTTGTTATATCACCGAATGGACTGGCAACTTGCAAGGTATTATCACCTGAACTGTAAGATAGCTTTGAATATGAACCCGCAGGAACAACCCATGTAAGGCCAATAGCAACTATCATTATAATAAATAAAATCGTAAAGGCGGTTGGAAATTGAATTGTTCGTTTTGATTCTTTTGCGATGAGCATAATACATCCCCTAGATAATTATTTGGCGCGGGAAATGCCTACCAAGTAAAAAATAAAATATTACTTAACAAGCGAAAAATATACCGATGATGTCGCAAATTAAGAATGTGAAATATTATTCATTGTTATTATGTTCTCATAATTTCAATTCATCAATGATGGATTAGAGCAAAGAATAGTAAATGTATTTACAGTGATCACCGTGTTGTTATATTAATTTCTAGTTAAGGTTTTTAGTAATCTGTGTTTTCATTAATGTAGCTAACGCTGTATTTTAATAAAAGTTGACTAAACTGAGATTGATATCACATACCTCTTCATCGAACAGAAGTAACCTTCTTCTTTGAACAATTACTGATATAGCTTTTATGAACAATGTTTCCTCACCGTCCTCTGAATTCAATTCAATCCTCTTTCGTCACCATCTTCATCAGCATCCTGAGCTCTCACGGCGCGAGGAAAATACTGCGAAGCTGATAGCCACGCAATTACAAGCTTTTGGGCTAACTCCAAGTACTGGGGTAGGGGGAAATGGCGTTATCTGTACTATCGATAGTCATCAGCCCGGAGAGACTACCCTGCTGAGGGCTGATTTCGATGCACTTCCAATCACGGAGAAGAATAGCTTCCCATACTGCTCTCAACATGACGGTGTTATGCATGCTTGCGGCCATGATGGACATACCGCAAGTTTAATGGTTGTCGCCCATGAGTTATCCATTAATCCACCAACAACCGGAAAAGTGGTATTACTGTTTCAACCCGCTGAAGAGACAGGGACCGGAGCTGCAAGTATGTTACGCGATAGCTGGTTAACGGCTCAGCATATCGATAATGTTTTTGCCTATCACAATCTTCCTGGCTACCCGCTACATACTGTTATCGTCAAACCTGATTCGTTTGCCTGCGCATCGACCGGTATAACTATTGAGCTGGAAGGTAAAACTTCGCATGCCGCCAGGCCTGAAAACGGCACTAGTCCCATCACGGCGATGCTCGATATTATTCAGTACCTACAGCGCATGCCGGACAAATATAGTGAAGCTTTTAGCTTGGTAACGATTGTTCATGCCTCTTTGGGCGAAGAGGCATTTGGTACATCTCCTGGGCTGGCCACAATCATGGCAACCTTGAGGAGCGATAATAGCGCTGTGCTTAATGCTATGAAGAAAGACTTGTTAGATACGATTTCGAGTATCTCTTCCGAAGAGGGCTTAATAAATCATGTCAAATGGCAGGAATCGTTTAATGCGGTTGTTAATTCACCGAAGCATTGTGAGATAGTTCGTCGGCAAGCACTGCAGGTAGGATTAACAGTGCAAGAACTTGAAGAACCTATGCGGTGGTCTGAAGATGTTTCTGAATTTCTAATTAAATGGCCCGGTGCGTTATTCTGTATTGGTAGCGGTACAGAACATCCCGAGTTGCATAATCCGGACTATGATTTCCCCGATGCTTTGATTGACAGTGCGAGTTCACTTTTTCTTAGTATCATTAATCACCTACATCGTGCTTAAAAATGCTGTGAGCGCTGCACTTGCAGTGCTCGCGTGCTGGATTTTCGCCCAAAGAGTTTACGAGCGACTATACTTCTGACAATTATCAATACAGGGCATTGTTAATGACTTAGCCCAGTTCTCAGCTCAATTCTGAAGATCAACTCTGACTATATAAGGTTTAAAGAATAAGCTGATTAGGAGTAGAGATGGAATTGTTAGAAGGTCTATTTGGTGTAATTGGCGATCTTACGTGGGGATGGGCACTGATACCGTTCCTTGTTGTTCTGGGGCTCTTCTTTACTCTCGTGACTGGATTTGTCCAATTTACTTTTTTTGGACGAATGTTTCATGTCTTATTAAACAAGAATCAAACAGCCGACAAAAACGCGATTTCTGGCCGGGAAGCATTACTACTATCTGTCGGCGGACGTGTTGGCGGCGGTAATATTGCAGGTGTAGCTGTGGCCATTACGCTTGGTGGCCCCGGTGCGGTGTTTTGGATGTGGGCAATTGCATTGGTGGGCATGGCAACAAGCCTTGTAGAATGTTCTCTCGCCCAGCTTTATAAGCGTAAAGAAGGGGATGAATTCCGGGGTGGACCGGCACGTACGATTATTCATGGCCTTGGTGAAGACTACCGTTGGCTTGCCTACCTCTATGCCGTATGTTTGATAGCTTCTTTTGCGATTGGTTTTAATGCGTTTCAAGGTAATACGGTGGCCGGAGCTGCCCAAGATAGTATGGGAATTAACCGTATGTGGACGGGCGCTCTGCTTGCGTTGGGAACGGGTTTTATTATCTACGGTGGTATCAAACGTATTGCCAAAGTTGCAGATGTGATTGTCCCTATCATGGCTATCGGTTATGTTGCGATGGCGCTTTTTATTATTTTAATGAACATTACATCGATACCTGCAGTTATAGGTACTATTGTATCAAACGCATTCGGTTGGGAGGAAGCTGTTGGTGGCGGTATGGGTGCTGCAATGGCACAAGGCTTGCGCCGAGGCCTATTCTCTAACGAAGCGGGCTTGGGCTCTGCTCCTAATGTTGCTGCTACGGCAGAAGTTTCTCATCCAGTTAGCCAGGGGATCACGCAGTCGTTGTCGGTGTTTATCGATACTATTCTTATTTGTAGCTGTACGGCATTTGTGATCTTGCTCGGCGATGTCTATGTTCCTGGTAAGGAAGATATTGATGGTGTTGTCCTGACTCAACAATCACTGGTTTCTCATGTGGGAACCTGGTCTCAATATTTTCTGACCATTGCTATTTTACTTTTCTCGATTAGCTCGATCATCTACAACTACTATCTGGGTGAAAACGCACTTACATTTATGTCTCAGAATAAGGTCTCTGTGCATATCCTTCGTATTTTTGTTATTGGGATTGTTTTTCTTGGGGCCGTTGCACCAGGAGCAACATCTGTCTTTTTCTTTTCGGATCCGATGATGGGGATACTGGCTATTGTTAATCTGCTGGCCCTTCTAATGTTGTTCCCGACGCTAATTCGTATTTTGAATGACTATAAGCAGCAACTTAAAGCAGGGGTTGAACACCCATTGTTTGATTCAACAAAATTCCCTGATCTAGACATTGACCATGAAGCGTGGAAAGAAAAAAAGGAAGATAATTGATAGCCTAATGGGAAAATGATGAACATTGATTGAGTGCTTTCCTCTATAAGCGAGTACTGCAACTGCAGTACTCGCCTTCGTTTTGGTGCCAAAGCCTATAATGTGTATTGCTCTAGCCTTACTTAGCTATCTTGTCTTTCCGTCATAAGTGCTCGATCCTGCTTATACTCAAATTTTGGGTAGTATATTTGAATGTATGGAAAATCAAGACAATGGCGAAGAGAGTAATACTGACTATTGTCGGGTTGATGATAGTAATCAGTGTACTTGCCGGTATAAAGGCGCTTCAGATCCGGCGGATGATTGATAACGAAACCGCATTTGTTGTCCCGCCCGAGACGGTGACAACCGCCGTTGTGCGTGCTGAATCCTGGGAATCTCTGCTGACAGCCGTCGGTTCATTGGAGGCCGTGCAGGGGGTAACCGTTGCTGCGGAGCTTCCGGGTAAAGTGGTTCAGGTCGCTTTTGATTCTGGGGCTAAGGCAGAAAAGGGGGAACTTTTGGTACGGCAAAATACGACTTCGGAGCGTGCTCAGCTCGCTGGAGCGGAGGCGAGCGTAGAACTTGCTAGGCTCACTTATAATCGAACGGCTGATCTCTATAAGAAAAAAACTGTTTCCAAATCAGAACTTGATACTGCTCGGGCTAACCTCCGCCAAGTTGTTGCAGAGGTTGACAGCATCAGAACCGTGATTGCCAAGAAAACGATTCGAGCCCCTTTTGCTGGTCGTCTTGGTATTCGTCAGGTTGATCTTGGCCAGATTTTGAGTGAGGGGGATGGGATTGTTTCCCTTCAGGCTCTTGGTCCTGTTTTGGTAAACTTTCTTCTTCCCCAAAGACAAGTCGCACAGATAACTACCGGTACGATAGTACGGGTAACCGCCGACACACATCCGAATACGGTGATCGAAGGAGTTATTACTGCAATCAATCCTGAGGTGGATGCTGCAACCCGAAATATTCGGGTTCAGGCCACAGTGCCAAATCCGGATGAGATGCTGAGGCCCGGGATGTATGTCAATGTTGTCGTCGTCCTTTCTGTTCGGGAGGATGTTCTTACTATTCCTGTTACTGCCGTTTTATATGCACCCTACAGTGATTCTGCTTTTGTGGTTGAGAGCAGCAAAAATGGTGAAAAGGGGGATACAGGCAAAGTCCTACGCCAGCAGTTTGTCCGTCTCGGAGAGAAGCGGGGCGATTACATCACGGTACTTTCAGGCTTGGAGGAGAACGAGATTGTTGTGAGTCGCGGGGTATTTAAGCTGCGTAATGGCCAAGCTGTAGTGGTGGACAATACCTTATCACCTGATTTCAATTTAGAACCCAACCTAGAGAATAATTAATAGCTGAAGAATTGTTTTAGAAAAGTGTAAGCAGATTTTGAGCCTCTTCTTGACAGTAATGGTGACGGCTTTACGATGAAATTTACCGATATTTTCATACGCCGCCCGGTTCTTGCACTGGTGATCAGCTTTGTGATTATCATTGCCGGTCTTCAGGCAGTGTGCTCGCTTAATGTCCGTCAGTATCCTCGAAGCGAGAATGCGACGATTATTGTTAGTACCGTTTATATCGGTGCAAGTGCCCATTTGGTTCGTGGTTTTATCACTACACCTTTAGAGCGGGTGATTGCAGCTGCCGACGGTATTGACTACATCGAGTCTCAAAGTGCCTATAGCCTCTCGACCATCAAGGTTCGTCTAAAACTTAATTATGATGCGACTAAGGCACTGGCAGAAATCAGTTCGAAGGTCGATCAGGTGCGCAATGATCTTCCGCCCGAATCGGAAATTCCGACTCTTAATATTGAGTCGGCGGACAGTGAGTTTGCCTCGGCCTATCTAAGCTTTAGCTCCGATATTTTGCTTCAGAATGAAATAACCGACTACTTGGTACGTGTCGTGCAACCGCGCCTTAGTGCTATTGAAGGAGTACAGAGAGCAGATATTCTGGGAGCCCGCACTTTTGCTATGCGGATTTGGCTCGATCCTGAACGTATGGCCGCTTTCAATATTAGCCCGGTTCAGGTGCGTCAGGCACTGTCATCCAATAACTTTCTATCTGCTCTCGGACAAACAAAAGGCTCGCTGATCCAGGTTAACCTGACGGCGAATACCGATTTGAAATCCGTCGAGGAGTTCAAACGCCTTGTCATCCGCCAGCAAGATGGAGCTACTGTTCGTATCGAAGATATTGCAGAGGTGGTTCTGGGCGCAGAGGATTACGATACTGAGGTTCGCTTTTCAGGGCAAACCGCCGTGTTTATGGGAATTTGGCCACTACCAAACGCCAACTCTCTGGATGTTATCAAGCGAGTACGGATTGAGATGGCCGCCATTCAAAAGGGGCTTCCCAGTGGTATGGCGGCACGTATCGCTTACGATGCCACTGAGTATATCGATAGCGCTATCAATGAGGTTCTTGAGACATTGGGAGAAACACTGCTAATCGTAGTCGTGATTATCTTTCTTTTCCTAGGCTCTTTCCGTGCAGTACTTGTTCCTGTGATGGCAATTCCATTGTCGTTGATCGGTGCTGTCTTTCTGATGCAGGCGTTCGGCTTTACTATTAATTTACTCACTTTGCTGGCGATTGTCCTCTCGGTCGGTTTAGTGGTAGATGATGCTATTGTGGTGGTTGAAAATGTTGAGCGTCATCTTTGTGAAGGGCAGAGCCCATTAGACGCCGCCATTCTTGGTGCCCGCGAGCTGGTAGGGCCAATTATTGCTATGACTGTTACTTTGGCTGCAGTGTATGCGCCTATCGGATTGCAGGGAGGGCTTACAGGAGCACTTTTTCGTGAGTTTGCTTTTACTCTTGCAGGGGCAGTGACCATTTCCGGCATTGTAGCTCTGACGCTTTCGCCGATGATGTCGGCCAAGCTTCTTAAGCCAGGTCTTGAAGAGCATGGGTTTGCGGGTAAAGTCGCCAGTGGCTTTAAACGCCTTCGGCTGTTTTACAGTCGGATGCTTGATATTACGCTCAACACTCGCCCTGCTGTCTATATTGTATGGGGCAGTATCACCTTGCTTACTGTTCCAATGTTTAGAATGTCGCCGGAAGAGCTTGCCCCAAGTGAAGATCAGGGGGTTATCTTCGGTATAATTGAAGCCTCAGCCAATGCAACGCTTGATCAGACCAGCCGTGATGCTGCAGCAGCCAACCAAGCCTTTCATAGTGTCCCAGAGACAGATTTTACGTTTCAAATCACTTTTCCGGCATCGGGGTTTGGGGGAATGGTAACTCGCCCCTGGGATGACCGTGAGCGTACTGTGTTTGAGATCCTCCCTGACATTCAGCAGAAGCTTCAGGCTATTCCCGGTATCCAGATGTTTCCCGTGACGCCGCCAGCACTGCCGGGGGGCGGGCAGTTTCCGGTAGAGTTTGTTCTTGCTTCAACAGCAGAGTCAGAACAAATCCTTGAGATTGCTGAGCAAATTCAGCTCAAGGCGATGCAAAGTGGTATCTTTGCCTTCCCGCCTATTATTGATGTCAAAATTGACCAACCGCAGTCAGAATTTGTTATTGATCGCGACAGAGCGGCTGATCTCGGGCTAAGTCTAGAGCAGGTTGGGGCTGATCTCGGAGTGATGGTAGCGGGCGATTTTGTAAACCGCTTCGATATTGCCGGGCGTAGCTACAAGGTCATTCCCCAAATCCAGCGGGTGAAACGGCTTAACCCTGAACAGCTGCAGGATATCTATATTACCGGACCAGATGATAGCCTGGTTCCATTGTCGACCATCGCGACGATTAAAGATACGACCGTGCCCAGATCCCTTAATCGATTTCAGCAGCTTAATGCCGTTAAAATAAGCGGGGTATCGATACGCCCGTTGAATGAGGCGCTAACTTATTTGGAAGGGGAGGCTGCTAGTATTGTCCCTGATGGGTATGTACTGGATTACACGGGCGAATCGCGTCAGCTACGTACAGAAGGGAAACGCTTCATCCCGGCGTTTATCCTCGCAATCACGTTGATATTTCTTGTTCTTGCAGCTCAGTTCAACAGTTTTCGCGATCCATTTGTTATTCTCGCAGGCTCGGTGCCATTGGCAATGTTTGGTGCACTGACCTTCACATTTCTGAAAATGCCGGATCCGAACGTCCCGTTCTGGACTCAGAGTTGGACGACTACCATGAACATCTATTCTCAGGTTGGTCTTGTTACTTTGGTCGGTCTGGTTTCTAAGAATGGTATTTTGGTGGTCGAATTCGCTAACAAGCTACAGGAGCGGGGGCTGTCAAAGCTTGATGCGGTACATGAGGCGGCATTAACCAGGCTACGGCCTATTTTGATGACCAGCGCGGCTACCATTGCGGGTCACTTTCCATTGATCTTAGTAACAGGTGCTGGTGCCGAAGCTCGTAATTCTATCGGACTAGTATTGGTAGGAGGCATGGCTATTGGGACTCTCTTTACTCTCTTCGTTATTCCGTCTGTTTACATGCTGGTTGCTCGGGATCATGCTAAAGGGACTATTGAATTAACGAACTAACAGCCCTTGTGTATACGTTTTTCGAAAGGCTGTAAGCTGACAAACGAGATGCGGTACGCCTAGGGTATTAATAGTTAATAACTAAATGATAACTGGGCTGCTGTTATTCTGTTAAAGATATTAGATTGCAATATCGAATATGATATTTGAGGAATGTAATGATTGTTTTGATGGTTGAAGATGACAAAGTATTGTCATCAGCGATTAGTGATTATCTGGCGTTAGACAACATAGATATTGATTACGCGTATAATGGAGAATCTGGCCTGAATCTAGCGACTCGAAACCAATATGACGTGATATTACTGGATATCATGCTTCCCAAACTGAATGGTTTTTCTGTTTGCCAAACGCTAAGAAAACGTGGGATCTCGACGCCAATTTTGATGATGACAGCACGTGATAGTTTAAACGATAAGTTGGAGGGTTTTTGTGCAGGCACTGATGACTATATAACCAAACCTTTTGCCATGGCTGAGTTATATGCACGGTTAAACGCGCTAATAAAAAGAAGTAAAGGGCAGGTAGCCAGTAAACTGCAAATTGACGATCTCACTTTGGATTTGGATAAGCATCAAGCTTTTCGTAACAATATCCTGTTAGAGCTATCTCCTCTAAGTTGGAAGCTTTTGCTTACACTGGCACAGCATAGTCCTTCCGTTGTGACCAAAGAGGAGCTAGAGCAAGAGGTCTGGGGAGAAGAAACGAATGCGAATAACTTGAAAGTTCAGATTCACAAGCTTAGACAGTCAGTTGATAAACCATTCGACAAACCTCTAATCCAAGCCGTACCCAGAGTCGGTTTTGTGCTTAAAGGGGAACGGTGATGCCGAGTATTAAACAGGAAGTTGTTAAATTATTAAGCGGCTTCGTCATATTACTGATATTTATGTTTGCATCATTAATGTATCTCAATGTGAAGCATGGCATAAGAATAGACACCAAAAATACACTCACTTATCAAGGAGCCTTACTTGATAAGTCTTATTCTAAAGCGGGTACTCTCCCTGTTCTAGTTAATAGTGAGATACTCAGTGTATATACTGAAATAGAGAATATTCCATTGTATATTAAAGGTGGCTTCCCGTGGTCGGATATGGAAAATGGTACCATGTCCGAAAAGCAGTTATACGATGCATTGGGTAATAGTCGCTATGTCTATGCGTTGAAATACATGATCAAGGAAATGAACAAATCTGTATATATAATTTCTAGCTATGATGATGAATTAGAGGAAAAGATACGCTATGAATCATCGATACAGAAAGGTAATATACGCCATGTTCTTGTTGGTGTAACATTGATTGTTATTACAATTTTATCATTTGTAAAAATATTATATTGGCGTTTATTGAATCCTGTTGAAGAGCTTTTTGCTTGGGTGAACACGTTGGATGAAGATAAAACACCGTCAGCCAAAAGCCTTCGATATATTGAACTAGTCAATTTGGTTGAAGAGTTAAAAAGTAATATAAAAAAACAGAAAGAGTTTATTGATAGAGAAGAGTTTTTTTTGCGAACAGTTAGCCATGAACTACGCACTCCGATAGCGATTATTTCGACAAGTGGTGAATTGCTTGAACGACTGGCACTGACAGGTGCAGCACAGCGTGCAACCGATAGAATAATGTACGCTGTGAATAATATGAAAACTCTTGTTCAAACATTACTTTGGGTATCAAGAAAGAGTGATACCTCTCTGCCTGTTACAGAAATAGATGTACAGGCAATGATTTATAAAATAGTGGAGGATAATAAATATCTTTCTCAGGGTAAAGATATTGAGCTCAACTTCGACAAACTCAATAGCGGACCAGTAATAGTTGGCAATTACGGTACTATTCATTTGGTTTTAATAAATCTTATTCGTAATGCCATTCAGTACACCCATCAAGGGCGTATTATATTTGAAAACTCCTCCTATACTGTCACTATTAAAAATCCGACTAATGAAGCTGCTTCAGAGAATAAGGTAGAATCATCATATGGTATTGGACTGTATTTGGTTGAAAAAATCTGTAAGGCACAACAATACAAGTTTGAGATAGCTGCAGAAAATAATACTGTTGAAGCAAAAGTAACTTTCGACACAATGATAACCGATTGATAACTGTACTCGGGTTACGCTTAGGGTTGTTGAGGAGAACTATACCGTAAAGTGTTGATTGGTTTCCTTAATAGTAGTAATCAATCAAATATTCAGAGGAATCAATATGACTTTAACTAGAGCATTGAAATGTGTGCTTCCGGCAATGAGTATCGTAGCTCTTTCATTGTGTAACGTAGCCAAAGCAGAGCAAACAGAGTATGACTATGTTGTAGTAGGCGCAGGGGCTGCAGGCCTTTCTGCAGCGTATACACTTCATCAATCGAACGAAGACTATACGGTGCTTGAGAAAACCAATCGTACAGGTGGGATTGCTGAAAATGGTCGTAAAGGGAGCTTTCACTATGCAAAAGGTACTGAGTACTTAGGAGAACCGCACGGTGCACTTCGAAATATTGTTAATGAACTGGATATACCTATGGTGGAAATACCAATGCCAATGGATGCCAGTTATTTTGACGGGAAAATGCATATTGGTGATGATAAAATTGCTCGGCTCACTGCCGAAAAAGCAGGTAAACAAAATTTCCAACACTTCTTATTAATGCTAAAACAAGCAATCAATGGTGCTCCTAAAGAAGATTGGAAAAAGCTGGACAATATTACTGCCAAACAATGGTTAAATGACAATGGGATTTCTCCGTTTATACAACGTAGATACAATGTTATGTCTCGGGGGCTCTTTGGTGCCAATTTAAGTGATATTTCTGCACTTAGTTTAATACCTGAAGCCGCATTCGATTATGTGGGAGTAACGTCGTATGACGATATTTTCCAACCTTCAAATAATTCAGATTCTTGGACAACGGTACAGGGTATCGCGTCAATTACTGATGCTATCGCCTTAGAGTTAGGTGATCATATTAAGTACAACTCAGCTGTGATTGAGATCACCAGGCTCGGTAGTAAATATAAGGTTATTTTTAATAGCAATGGTAAAAAGTCTTTCATTATTGCCAATAAAGTTATACTGGCAACTCCATCACCGGTAAGTGAATGGATAGCAAAACAGGTGCTTACCACTCGTCAAAAACAGTTATTAAGTCAGATCGAGTATGCACAGTACATCACTGTAGCTTTATTCTCCAATACGCCTATATTTAATAAAGCTTTTGATTTAGCTATCCTAGATGGAGATGTTGTTACAGATCTTTATGATGCTACTTGGGTAGAGCGCCATTATAAACCTACGCTAAAAAACGTTAAAGAGTATATTGCCAGTGCGTACCTGGCACCGAAAGGTGTCTCCGATAAGTCATTAATGACCTATAGTGATGACCAGATAATGAGCATCATCAAAACAGAGCTGTCCACGATTGTGCCTGGCATTGATACTAAAATAACAGGTTTTGACATTAAACGGTTTATGCATGCTTATCCAGTAATGAGTCCGGGTTCCTACGGCCGTCTTGAAGAGCTCAAAAATAGCTTTAAAGGCATATATTTGGCTGGTGATTATATGGAATACCCAACCTTTGAAGCGGCAATTAGCTCCGGTGCGGATGCAGCAAAAAAAGCGATGAAGCACACTGTTCCTAAGTAGCTCTGTCACAATTAATGGTTTTGCGCATATTTCAACAGTTAATAGTTAATAAAGTTTGCGATGAATAAATTGAAGTTTGAGAAATATAGTAATATACATTTTGATAGTTGTGTGGAGTTAATAAAGTCCACGTGGTGTTTTCATTTGGATTTTATTAACATTCCCAATGAAAGTGTTGTCTATGAATATTATCTGAAGACATGCTTGAATTGGAATCAACATCTTGATGTGATTCTGGATGAAAATAGTAACGTAAAAGGTGTTCTTTTTGGCAGTAAAGAGGATTCATCGATTATCAAAGAACTTCTATTTTTACGAAAAGAAAGACAAATTAATAAATGGAAGAATCAACATCTAAACATTGGTGCATTTGGCGAGCGAAGGAAAGCGGAAAAATTGCTTGCTAATTTTAAATATAATGATCAACAAGGTGAGAGAGATGCAGAGTTGTTTGATAGTGAGATTAATTTATTCATAGTAAGTCCCGAGTTGAAAGGTAGAGGACTAGGCCGCAAGCTAATGGACCGCTATATGGACTTTTGTCGAAGCAATGAAATTGCTACCGCGTTTCTTTGGACAGACGCAGATTGTAATTACTCCTTCTATCAAAAATATGGTTTTAAGCTGCATGATGTATTTCAATCCTCTAATTTAAGGCATAATAATAAACACAAAGAAACAGCTGATGGGATGATTTTTTATATAGATGTGAAAGAACAACCTTTTGAATTGTAAAACCTGCAATTTTCGAGGAAGACTCTTTCTATTGAACCTTGTAAAACCACACTGTTCTTATGGTTAAATGGGGTTATAATTGGATTGGGGAATTGGCAAAGGAGAAAGCCATGAATCGTTATATTTTACCGATATTACTAGGTTGTCTTACTATTTCTCTGTCAGTTGATGCTATCGAAAGAGGAAATGGTAGAATG
>Ga0209272_10001272_pt1 | contig 16406 bp, 12 predicted proteins | sample tdDd002_FD_187125 | JGI IMG/M metagenome (GOLD analysis project Ga0209272, IMG submission 187125) | Marine sediment microbial communities from the Atlantic coast under amendment with organic carbon and nitrate - tdDd00.2 (SPAdes)... | ecosystem: Environmental > Aquatic > Marine > Coastal >... | reverse complement strand
GTGCTAATGGGTATCAATTTTAAACACGAAACCTGTCAACACAAAACCCGCCAAATAGACGGGTTGTGCTGTCGCTTGGTACTAGAAATCTGTTAATTGATATTAGAAGCTTGTGAATTGCTATTAGAAGCCTTCAAGTACAACTTTACCGATTGATTTACCCGATTCGATATAAGCATGGGCTTTCTTCAGGTTTTCTGCATTGATTTGACCAAAGTGCTGGCCAAGGGTCGTCATAATCTCACCATTATCAATAAGCGAAGAAACCGAATTTAACAGTTGTCGCTGTTTATCCATATCGGCTGTCTTAAAGAGAGAGCGGGTAAACATCAGCTCCCAGTGTAAAGACAGGGATTTTACTTTCAGCTTCATGATATCCAGTGGCTCTGTCGGATCGTCGATAAGCGCAAGTTGTCCCTGTGGTGCCAGTGCCTCGATGATTTGATTGTAATGGGCCTGAGTTTGAGTCAGGCTGATCACGTGGGTAACGTCAGCAATACCAATTCTGCTTAGTTCCTCGGTTATAGGCTTTGAGTGATCAATAACATGGTCGGCACCGAGTCTGGTTACCCACTGTTGGCTTTCTGGGCGAGAAGCGGTTCCGATGACTGTCGCATTTGTGAGCTTAACTGCAAGCTGAGTGAGGATTGATCCTACACCGCCAGAGGCGCCGATGATCAGTAAGCGTGTGTCGGCGGATTTCTCTGCCTGATGCTGAAGTTCGAACTTCAAACGGTCGAAGAGGAGTTCCCACGCGGTAATCGCCGTCAAGGGCAATGCGGCGGCTTGAGTATCAGATAGTGTCTCGGGTTGTTTGCCGACAATGCGTTCGTCAACAAGGTGATATTCGGCATTTGTTCCTGAGCGGGAGATATCACCGGCGTACCAAACTTTATCGCCAACCTGGTAATGCTCGACATCTTCACCAACGGCTGTCACTTCGCCGACGGCATCCCAACCAAGTACCTTGTATTGACCTTCAGCAGGCCCGGCACTCGATCGGATTTTGGTATCTACCGGGTTGACTGAAATGGCGTTGACCTTTACCAGTAAGTCTCGGCCCGTAGCCGTTGGTTTCGGTAGCTCGAAATCAACGAGTGCGTCTTGCTGGTCAATACTTTTGGGTGCTAGATATCCGATGGCTTTCATGACTCTTCTCTCTCTAATAACTGGTGATAATGTCAACTTATACGGCTGGAACGAGGAGCCGCCTCTAGTTGATTGCTGTGTTGATAATAGAAAAGAAAGCGCTAACCAAAAACAGGGTAATGGTTTAAACTTTTTCAATGTTTTTTTGAAAATAACACGTGCTATGAATACGTCTGATCTGGAACTTTTTATTCGAACAGCCGATTGCGGCAATATCACTGCCGCTGCTGGTCAGTTAGATACCAGTCCTGCTGCGGCAAGTGCGGCTTTGAAGCGACTTGAAAAACAGTTAGGTGTCGAGCTCTTCATTCGTTCGACCCGTCAGTTACGAATTACTGCGGAAGGTGAGCGTTTTCTACTTCATTGTCGTCAGGCGATCGACTCCCTTGAGTATGCCAAGGCATCTATTGCTGAGATGCAGGGGGAAATAGCGGGAGAGATCCGTATGTCGGTATCGTCAGATCTTGGACGTAACCTGGTATTGCCATGGCTCGATGATGTGATGGATGATAATCCACAACTCAGCGTTCAACTCAGTATTGGTGACTCGCTGGCTGATTTTTATATGGACCGGGTCGATGTGGCTTTGCGTTATGGGCAGCCGGAAGATTCTTCGATGGTTGCCTTTCAGCTGGCTACGGTGGAGCGTATTGTGTGTGCTTCCCCTGAATACCTTGAACGCCACGGTGCGCCACAGACGCCGGAAGAGTTACTGCAGCATAATTGCCTGCTGTATCGGCTTGGTGATCAAATCTATAGCCATTGGGAGTTTATTAAGAAGCCAACTGAATCGTCGGAAGAGTTGGTGCAGAAAATCAAAGTCAATAGTAACCGTCTCTGCAATGACGGCGATATAGTGAGGCGCTGGGCGGTGGCTGGCAAAGGTATTGCGCTCAAATCTCGATTAGATATGTCTGTGGATCTTAAAGCCGGGCGGGTAATTGAGTTGATGCCTGACTATAGAGTAAAGCCAACGAGCCTATGGTTGATCTGCCCAAGTAGAAAGCAAGTCACTCCCGCAGTGTTGTTACTGCGGGATATGTTGCGTGAAAAATGCGAGACGTTGATCGGAAGCGATCGTGCGACTCTATCACTGATTAATGACGAGTGAACGCTTGATTCTATGGTTGGTTAAAAGTGACAAGATGGGGAGATGTGGGTGGTTTGGGAAGAGTTGTCGGGGAGGAACCTATGTCGCTAGAAATGAAAAATGCCGCCTAGTGAAGCGTAGGCGGCAAAGAGCAAGAGGGGATCTTATAGTTATTATTTAGCAGTGTTATTTTGCTTCAGGGTAGGTCTTGTAACGAACACCCATCATTTGTTCCATACAGTGGACAACCTGACAGCTATAGCCGAATTCGTTGTCATACCAGATGTAAAGTACACAACGCTTATCTTGGGCAATAGTTGCCGCACCATCTACCACACCAGCATGACGCGAGCCTACGATATCGGTGGATACGATTTCCGTTGACTGGGTGTAGTCAATTTGACCGGATAGAGGTGAGTTCAGTGCCATTTCACGTAGATAAACGTTCAGCTCTTCGGCTTCAACATCAGAATCAAGGTTCAGATTGGCAATCGCCATGGAAACGTTCGGAGTAGGGACGCGAATAGCATTCCCTGTTAGTTTTCCGGCGAGTTCTGGCAGTGCCTTGGCAACAGCTTTGGCAGCACCTGTTGAGGTCAGTACCATGTTCAGAGCCGCAGAGCGACCTCGACGTTCACCACTGTGGAAGTTATCGATTAGGTTCTGATCGTTGGTAAACGAGTGAACGGTTTCGATATGACCGGACTGAATGCCGTACTTGTCATTGACCGCTTTTAGGATCGGGGTAATGGCGTTGGTGGTACAGCTGGCTGCTGAGATGATTTGGTCTTCATCCAGGATAGCGGATTCGTTAACGCCGAATACGACATTTTTGATATCGCCTTTGCCAGGTGCTGTCAGCAGTACTTTTTTAGCACCGGCACATTCCAGATGCTTGCCTAGGCCTTCAGCGTCGCGCCACATCCCAGTATTGTCAACAATAAGCGCATTGTCGATACCATAAGTTGTGTAGTCAACTTCAGCCGGACTGTTAGCGTAGATTACCTGAATGTAGTTACCGTTGACGATGATCGCTTTGCGCTCTTCATCGACAGTGATACTGCCGTTGAACTGGCCGTGAACAGAGTCGCGGCGTAGTAGGCTGGCTCGTTTTTCAAGATCGCCTCCTTTGCCGCCACGAACTACAATTGCACGTAGTCGTAATGGGTAGCCTTGACCGCTTTTATCAATAAGCAGACGGGCGAGTAGGCGACCAATTCGGCCGAATCCATAAAGAACAACGTCTTGAGGCTCAACTGATTGTGTACTGTTAAGCGATTCGATTAAAGCAGTACCTAAAAAGTCGACCAGGTTGCTTTCGTCTTCTTGGTTTTTCCAGTATTCGTAAGCCAGCTGGCCGACATCAATACGGCAAGGGGACAGGTCAAGATCTGTTAGCGCCTGAATCAGTGGCAGCGTTTGAGAGGGAGAAAGCTCGCTACCGGTGTAACGACGGGCGACTCGATGCGCTTTAACGATATCGATTACAGAGGCATTGACAATTTGGCGACCGAACAGAAGGATTTCAACGCCTTTCTGACGGTATAGTTGGCCAAGAAGTGGTGAGATGGATTCTGCATTGGTTTGGCTAGTTTGCCAGTCTAGAAGATATTTTTCCGGACTCATCTTTACTTAGGACCTTTCACGTTAGGGAAGAAAAACAGGACTGCATCCTGTGAACTTTTATCGTTGTTATGGGGCGCAAGTGTAACGTTTGCGTCGTTTTTATCCTAGTAAAATTAATGACTTGGAAGTGTGATCTTTGTCAGGTTGATTTTGCGATCTTTGTCATATTTCCAGTTGATTATTCTGCTTAATCTTTGTTGTTAGCGAATACTTATTTTTTAACGATTTATTCACTTTTTACGGTTAATTCAAACAATTAAGTGTCTTACATACGAAAAATCACCTAGTTTAGTTGTGCTCCTTAAAAAAAAGTGGGGGTGTTGCGAACATCAGCCAATAACAACTTGGTTTCTGCCACTGTTTTTAGCTGTGTAAAGTGCCTTATCAGCCCTTTGCAAAATCGTTTCGAACGAGTCCCCTTTGATGAAGTTGGTGACACCGATACTGGCGGTAATGCTGTCAATGTTACTAACACTCAGTTGGCTGATTTTATTTGTCAGTCTTTGGCAGACAATGAACGAAAAATTAGCCACGGTATCGGGCAATACAACTAGAAATTCTTCCCCTCCCCAACGGTAAACGCTATCGTTTGGCCTGAGTACCTCTTTTAGTGTTTGGCCAACGGCACATAGCACTTCATCCCCAGCTTGGTGGCCATAGGTATCATTAATATTTTTGAATAAGTCGATATCTAAGATGGCGATTGCCAAAGGCTGGTAATCCATATTGTAACGTTTAATGTGAGCTAGCACGTCGCGGGATGCAGCCCTACGGTTCGGCAGGCCCGTGAGTTCGTCGGCGTAGGCATGCGCTTGCAATATTTTTGAGGCCGCCTGTAATTCCTTATTGCGATTGTCTAAGTCTTTTGTTCTTTGCTGTACGATAGATTCCAATTCTTGGTTGAATTGATGAAGTTTGTGTTGGGCTGCGATGCGCCGTTTAATATTGAATGTAAGCACTGAAATAACGATAAGCAGAAAGAGAACAAAGGCGATCGCACTGTTGATTAATCTTGTGTGTTGCTCATAGAGAGAGACAGGTCGATTGATTATGGTGCTGTTTATCGGTAAATGGTTTAAATCGATATCAAAACGTTTTAATTGGTTATAGTCGAAAGAAGGTGAATAGTTGGCTGTATCCAAGGCATTGATGTTGCTCAGCGGGACTCCATCGAGAATTTTTACGGCTAGTTGGGCTGCACTCCGCCCTTGATCGTAAGGGTTATTCATCATGCCACCTAATCCGCCATAACCGATAATAATCGTCCCCCACATACCATAGACGGGTACCTTGCTCTTGCGTGTTAAAATTGGCAGGTGGTGCTCATATGAAAAATAAGTCCCCAATTTATCCTTGTGGATAGCTAGCATGAGAAAAACCGTGTCTGACTCAGCACTTTCAGCCTTTTGGTAGAGTTCATCTATAGAAAACTGATCCCAAATATCTAGGGTAACATGTTGTTTTTCAGGATCGGTTTGCCATTGTGATTTGATCTGTCGGGCTCGTTGTCCCATGTTTAAACCAAGGCCTGTGGTATCGCTCAGCATAATGATCCGTTTTGTTTGAGGTTGAACCTGTAAAATAAGTTCAAGGTTACCTTCAATCTCCATTCCCTCTTCGATACCAACAATGTTTCTTTTGCGCTCTAAAGTCTCAGGGGCAAGAATGTTAACGCCGCTAAATACAATAGGTTTATCAGGAAACAAGCTGTCTCCGTGCTCTAGCATAAAATTATAAGCATGATCATCAGTTGTGATTATGATATCTGGCTCGTATCTCTGGTATTTATGCTTCAGTAGATTAATGAGCTTTGCATGGTAAACAAGATCGTCGACAAATCTTCTTTTATCCATGTATTCAGTATGAAGGTTTTCTGTACTGACAGAAGTTATCAGTACATCTTTAATGCCCTGTGTTAGTTGGCTCGTCCACTGATATTGAGGATGATAGGAATTAATGAGAAGGACTACTGGTTCATCTCTCGCGGATGCCAACAAAGGAGTAAACCACAGAAAAAATAATAATGTCTTTGTTGTCATCTTGGCTTTGACCTTATCGAAATTGCAGCTAAGGGTTTATATTTTCTATAAGTATAGGTTTAGTAAGCGCAGTTTCGGCTGGCAGCATCCATGAAATGGTGAGAATAGCTGCCATCCATATGAGAGTTAACTACGTGGGCTTAGTGAGTGTTATGCGGGGTAGATAGCCCCTAGGCAGGTTAGCTGCTTTGCACCTGTTACTTCGGGTAAGTTACCGGGCAACTGGTGAATAGTTCGGTAAGCTAGCCAGGCGAAGGCCATCGCTTCCATATTATCGATATCGACGCCACGATCAGCTGTTGTGAGTACCGTCCACTTTGGCAGTAGCTCAGTTAATCTGGCCATGATCAGCGGATTATGCGCGCCACCGCCGCATACTAACAACTCGCCAGGATTTTCCGCTCTGACATCATTGGCAATGGTGACGGCAGTTAATTCAGCCAGCGTACGTTGTATATCTTCTGGGCTCAGGTTGAATGCCTTAAGGTGGCTATGCAGCCAGTCAAGATTGAACAACTCGCGCCCCGTACTTTTTGGCGGGGCAAGCGCAAAATACGGATCACTCAGTAGTGAGTTGAGTAGCTTGGCATTCACTGTACCGGATTGTGCCCAGGTCCCTTCATTGTCGTAGCGCTGGTCTTTGTGTTTATTGATCCAGGCATCCATTAGCATGTTGCCGGGTCCTGTATCAAAACCTGTCACTGGTTTGTCCGGGCTCAGTACCGTGATGTTAGAAATACCGCCGATATTGAGAATAACTCGGGTAAGATCGGGTTGGCCGAATAGCTGCTGGTGAAAAGCAGGGACAAGCGGGGCACCTTGGCCGCCATAGGCCATATCTTTGCGGCGGAAATCAGCAATAGTCGTTATACCTGTTTTTGCGGAGATAATATTGGCATCGCCGAGCTGCATAGTGAAAGCATATTCGGTCTCTGGAGAGTGAAATACTGTCTGTCCGTGACTGCCTATTGCCGCGACAGTGGATGGATCGACATTCGCCTTGTCCAGTAGGGCTATGACTGCATCGGCAAAGAGGTGCCCGAGACGATGATCGAGTTCACCAATTATCTGCAAGTTGGTGGGTTGACCCAAGCAAACATCCAGCAGGGATTGTTTGAGATCTTCACTCATAGGGAAAGCATGTTCACACAGTAGCTGTATGTTGCCGCCATCAATATCGACCAATACAGTATCGACACCATCCATGCTGGTACCGGACATTATTCCGATGTAACGTTCAGATCCCATTGCTGCCTCGGCTATGCGCTTGATATTGATTAAAGACCGTTATATTTACACGTAAGTGCGAAACTCGGCAAATTCTATTCGCTCAATAAGACAGATACAGATTAAAAACACCGGCTAACATGAGATTAGCCGGTGTTGGACGTATGAGGTATGCGAGGGGCATTAACTCTTGGTGAGCAACAAGCCTTCCTTTCCGGCTAAGGTGAGCGAAAGTATACCTTGTTTCACCTGCCATTCATCTTTGGTAAGGAGGTCGCTTAATACCGCATCTTCGATGCCCAGCTGCCAGACTGGGACTTCGATGGCTTTGGCATTCTCACTGTTGTTCAATAGGCAAAGTGTCAACTCATTGTCTAGAGTACGAGCAAAAGCCAGCTGTTTATGTTCGGCAACCAACCACTGAATGCTGCCTTGTTGCAGAGATTTATTGTCTTTGCGGATAGTTGTCAGCTGTTTGACAAAGCTTAACATCGGGTGAGGTTTTTCGGTTCGCTCCCATGGGAAACATCGTCGGTTGTCCGGGTCCTGTCCTCCCTCCAGTGCTACTTCGGTACCGTAGTAAATACAAGGTGCGCCGACATAAGCAAATAGCATTAATAGCGCAAGCTGCATCGTCTCATGGTCGTTGTCCAGCATTGTCAGGAAGCGCATTGTATCGTGGCTGTCCAGCTGGTTAAGCTGGGACAGCTGATTTAGCCATGGAATTTTGCTACGGGCTTCATTGAGCCAATCAACCAATTCTTCGGCATCTATTTGACAGCTGTGATAGGCGATATCCTTCTGAGCAAAGAAAGCACGAAGCGGATGGGCAAAGCCGTAATAATTCATCGCCCCATCTTCTTGATCGCCCTGTAGCCAACGGCTTGCTTCAAAAAAGTGCTCACCGAGTACGTAGCAGTCAGGATTCTCTGATTTAGCGGATTCCCGGAATGCCTTAACGTAGTGGGCATTGTTGGTTGCACCGGCACCTTCGCCCAGCATGTGGATTACATCAAAACGCCATGCATCGATGTTGTATGGAGGGCGCAGCCAGTGCTTGATAACAGCATCTTTCCCTGCGTAGATGTAGTTTTGTACGTCGGGGTTAGAGAAGTTTAACTTTGGTAGACTGGAAATACCGTTCCAGCCGATGTAATCGTTGCTGTCTCCACTAAATTGATAGTAGTGGCGGTATTTTGAATCCGGATGATTATAGGCGCCGACTTCTTCTTGGTTACGCTGATACATGTCGAACCACGGGTGATTAACCGATGTGTGGTTGTACACGGCGTCTAGCATGATTTTCATATTGCGTTGGTGAAGATCAGCGACCATCTCGGCAAACTGGGCATTGGTCCCGAGATGCGGGTCAATGTTCTCATAGTCTGTTGTATCGTATTTGTGGTTGCTTGGCGCAGTGAAGATGGGATTCAGGTATAAGGCAGTAATACCGAGATTTTCAAGGTAGTCAAACTTGTCATGGATCCCTTTAAGGTCGCCGCCATAAAATTCATTTGGACCGTTGTTGCCATGCGGCGAAACAGGTTCTCCCCATTCCTTGGCGATAGTCGGGCGTTCATTGCCTTTTAGACAATACTCATCGGTTTGAACACTGATAGTCGGATCGCCGTTTGCAAAGCGATCGGGGAAAACTTGATAGAAAATCTGTTCTTTTACCCAGGCTGGAGGCTGGTTATGTTTGTTGTACTTGAAGTGAGCTTCTTTGCCTGGGATTCGGGGAGAAATTCCGTTACCGTGTAACCACCACTGGCGGCTGTTTTGCATGATTTTGAAGCAATAGTGGGTTACTGATGTATCGGTGTTAAGCGGAATTTCGCCGTGCCAATATTGAAGCCGACCATGTGTTTCGCCGCGTGTCATGTCGACAAGCATCTCCTCGTTGTCTGGTTCGCAGCGAACGAAGATAGCAGAAATGAGTATGTTTGATTCACTGACGAGAGTCAGCGTCATGCTGTGCTGATTGTGGGTCGCCCAAAAGGCATCTTGTCCGTGATATATGTAGGGTGTCTTCATCATTGTTATAACTTGCCAGTTGGAAGATCATGAGTAACAAGATACTGCTTCTGGCACAAAAATAAATCCACCTCCGTCAAGAAATGCTCCGGCGTAGATGGGGGCGTAGAATCTCCTTTTTGATTAGATTGCACAGCGGCTTTGGCGGGATGTCATTTCTTGCTGGCGCAGCGGCATCTTGTCGACAAGATCGGTGAGGTGGCTCCAGTTGGTAACTTCGCCCCAGCGGTATTTTTCGAGGCCGTCTTTGCCGATCAAAATGGCGGTATGGGTATCTTGGGTGATGTTGTATTTCTGCTCCAGAAAACGAATGTCTTTCGGGCTGAACAAGTCCGCAGGTTGGTTAAAGCCATCTCTGGTAATAATGATGGTTACGATGTCCCTTTCTTTAAGGAGACAACCATTCATCAGAGTTTGTTTCATGAAATCCTGAACATAGCGATCTTTCTCTGGAGCAAAGAACAGAATACTGCGGTGGTTCCAGTGAAGGGAGCCTGCTGGATATGAGGCAACAAAAGAGGAAAAGAGAATTAGGGTTGAGTATAAGCAACAAATCAGAGCTTTCATGGTAGCTCTCCTGATCCCGGTTATACCAAGATGGTATTGTTGTATTGGCATTAATATAAACGGCAGCATTGTCTGATTGGATCAATAAGGTGTCTGCCGATTAGTATTAAACCCAAAACCACTAAAATCAGTATAGTCTATGGTTTTAGTGATTAGTCGCGGTTGCTCTGTGCTGCGTAGGCCCTAAATCGTAGGGATTGAGATCAATGTACGGTGTACTGGTATAGATGCTCTGATACGTAATCAATGAAAACTCGGAGACGTGCAGGCATAAATTTTGTCTGGGCAAATTGGAGCGCTATGTCACCTTGGTAATTGCCTTTGATTGTCCAGTCACTAAGTACTTCTTTAACTGTTCCGTCTTGTAATGGTTTTTTAATCACAAAGTCAGGGAAAATACCGATTCCCAATCCGTCCAATACACCTCTCAGGCGCATTTGCGAATGGTTGACGGCATAGCGGCCGGTTACCGGTATTGTGTGAAACTCATCATCTTTAACAAAATCCCAGATATGATCCGTAGCAGTTTCGCCAAGGAAAATGCAATCATGCTGCAGTAAATCTGTCGGGACGATAGGGGTGCCTCGTCGAGCGAGATAGTCCGGGCTGGCACACAGGCTCAGGCTAACCTTACCAATTTGTTTCAGTACCAGGCCTTCAGAGGGTTTTTCGGTTAGGCGAAAAACGACATCAATCCCTTCCGAGACAAGATCTATTTCACCGTCAGACGCTTTGAGCTTGAGCTGTATATCCGGATACTTTGTTAGAAAGGGAGTAACCAGAGGTTGCAGTACAATACTTAAAAAAGCCTTCGGGGCTGCGACGGTAAGAGCACCAGAAGGCGTAGCGTGCTCAGAGCTTGTAAATTCAACAATTTGTTTGGTTGCCTCGATCATCGCACAGCATTGATCGTAGATCCCTTTACCCGACTCAGTAATAACGAGTTTACGAGTCGTTCTTTCGAGGAGCTTAGCCGATAGTGTGTGTTCAAGACGAGATAGCTGTTTGCTCAATGCCGAGGGGGTGACACCTAGCTTTTTGGCGGCGGCGGTAAAGCTACCCTCATCAACAACAATCTTAAAAACAGCCAGTTCTGGCATAAGGGCAATCAGTTTATTTGTGTCCATAGTTCAATAGTCCTTTTCCAGTTCAGGGGATAATAGTCTGAATGCGCTTGAATTAGAATGGTTGGAGTTCAAACATCCTGTTAATTGAACATTTTTTCAGGCAGATCTCCTAACCTGATTATATGGATTATTGTCTGGTGAATGCCGCTCCGGCATGCATTCACGGAAGTCATTATTGAGAGGAATATCATGTCCGCTGCATTCTACGACCAAATCAATCAGCAAATAGAACAAGTAAAAGCTGAAGGTTTATATAAATCTGAACGTATAATCACATCTGCACAAAAAGCTGCGGTTTCTATCCAATCGGGTGAAGAAGTTCTTAACTTCTGTGCGAACAACTATCTTGGTCTTGCCAACCACCCTGATCTTATCGAAGCTGCAAAAGCGGGTATGGATCAGCACGGTTTCGGTATGGCGTCTGTACGCTTTATCTGTGGTACTCAGGATTCTCACAAAGAGTTAGAGCGTAAGCTTTCTAATTTCCTGGGTATGGAAGATACCATTCTTTACACGTCTTGCTTTGATGCCAATGCAGGGCTTTTCGAAACGATTTTGGGTGCAGAAGACGCAATCATTTCTGATGCGCTGAACCATGCATCTATTATCGACGGTGTCCGACTATGTAAGGCGAAGCGTTTCCGCTACTCAAACAACAACATGCAAGAGTTGGAAGAGCAGCTGATCGCAGCCAATGAAGCGGGTGTTCGTCATAAGCTAATTGTTACTGATGGCGTGTTCTCTATGGACGGCGTCGTTGCTAATCTACCGGCAATTTGTGATCTTGCTGATAAGTACGATGCACTGGTTATGGTTGATGACTCTCACGCTGTAGGCTTCATGGGGGCAAACGGCCGTGGTACTCATGAATATCATGATGTGATCGATCGTATCGATATCATCACTGGTACGTTGGGTAAAGCGATGGGTGGTGCATCAGGTGGTTATACTGCTGGTAAGAAAGAGGTGATCGACTGGCTGCGTCAGCGTTCTCGTCCGTACCTGTTCTCTAACTCAGTAGCCCCTGCAATTGTTTCTGCATCTATTCGTGTACTAGATCTACTTGAAGAGAGTGGTTCTCTACGTGATCAGCTATGGGACAACGCATCTCACTTCCGTGCCCGTATGGAAGCGGTTGGCTTTACCATGGGTGGGGCGGATCACGCGATTATCCCAATTATGTTAGGTGACGCTAAAGTTGCTGCTGAGTTCGCTGAGCGTGCTCTTGCGAAAGGCATCTATGTTGTTGGTTTCTCTTTCCCTGTTGTACCAAAAGGGAAAGCGCGTATTCGTACTCAGATGTCTGCGGCTCATACTCGTGAACAGCTAGATAAAGCTATTGATGCGTTTATTGAAGTCGGTAAAGATATGGGTATCATCTAAGCGCTCCAGTGCCGTCATTACTTGAAATATCCAAAGCAGGGGCGAGTAGAAGTACTCCAATAAAAATAGTAGTAACTTGCTCCTGATATTTTCAATCCAATACAGAATTTGTTGAGATAAAGGTCATGAAAATTAAAGCTCTTTCTAAGCTAAAGCCTGAAGAAGGCATCTGGATGACAGAAGTTGAAAAGCCTGAGCTAGGCCATAACGATCTGCTTATCCGTATCAAGAAAACAGCGATTTGTGGTACCGACGTTCATATCTACAACTGGGATGAGTGGTCTCAAAAAACGATTCCTGTACCAATGGTTGTTGGTCATGAATACGTGGGTGAAGTTGTTGGTATCGGCCAGGAAGTTCGTGGCTTCGAAATCGGTGACCGTGTTTCTGGTGAAGGCCATATCACATGTGGTCACTGTCGTAACTGTCGTGGTGGCCGTACTCATCTTTGCCGTAACACCACGGGTGTTGGTGTCAACCGTGAAGGTGCATTTGCAGAATACCTTGTTATTCCAGCATTTAACGCATTTAAGATCCCTGATGAAATTTCAGATGATTTGGCTTCAATTTTCGACCCGTTTGGTAATGCTGTACACACTGCATTGTCTTTCGATCTTGTTGGTGAAGACGTACTGATCACCGGTGCTGGCCCGATCGGTATTATGGCAGCTGCAGTCGCGAAGCATGTTGGTGCTCGTCACGTAGTGATCACTGATGTTAACGAGTACCGCTTGGATCTTGCTCGCGAAATGGGTGTTACCCGTGCAGTGAACGTTGCTAAAGAAAAGCTTGAAGATGTTATGGTTGAACTTGGCATGACAGAAGGCTTTGATGTTGGCCTTGAAATGTCAGGCAACCCGTCGGCATTCAACAGCATGCTGGCAGGCATGAACCACGGCGGTAAGATTGCACTGCTGGGTATCCCACCGTCAGATATGGGTATCGACTGGAACCAAGTGATCTTCAAAGGCCTGATCATCAAAGGTATCTACGGTCGTGAAATGTTTGAAACTTGGTACAAGATGGCAAGCCTGATCCAGTCAGGTTTGGATCTGAACCCTATCATCACGCACCACTTCAAGATTGATGACTTCCAAAAAGGCTTCGACGCCATGCGTAGCGGGCGTTCCGGCAAGGTTATCCTTGACTGGGAATAACCCGCTATTTGGTTAGTAAAAAGCGCTGTTAATCAGCGCTTTTTTTGTGCTTGCAGGCTTATGGTAATTTCTTTGCGACCGGCTCAAGAGTGTCCGAGTTTGTTTGTTTATGGTCAGAGGTCGAAGAAAATAGAGACGTAAGTGTCCAACGTGAAGAGATTACATTGGGGAATATCTTCATGCCCACCAAGAAAACCAACATGAGGAAACTAAATAGTCCGCCAACTATTAACTGTCCCCATAAGCTGAGAACGGGCGAAATTACTAGACTGGCGCCGTACAATGTTGCACCCACAACAACGCATGTTAACCAGCCTGAATGACGATAAGGCAGTGGTAGGAGCGATTGGCTGAAATAATAAAAAAGTAATAAGCGCGTCGTATAAACACCGGCTAAAACAAATACTGCAGCCCATATGTCGAAATGAGGTATCAGCAACCAGTATCCAGTAATTGCAATTGCTGAACATAGCCATTGGATCCACATTTGGCATTGGCTAGAATTACCACTGAAGCAACCGAGGTTTAACAGATCACTGGCGTTTTTTAGCGTATTGACCAAGAGTAGGCCAACAACTACTTGTGCTGCGAGGTGATATTCTATCGGCAATAAAAGATAGATGAAACTTGGTACGGTCAGCATCATGGCTACAGCGATAAATATCCCGATATTTGTTCCCAGCATTGCGTTGTCGGCACATTGCTGAGGCCCCTGATCATGTTGCAACATGCTGATCCGGTTTGGAAACCACCAAAGCGTAAAAGGCTGCATTAACAAGCCTAATATCATGGCAAATTTAGCTGCAATAGCATATATCGCGAGTGTTTCCACACCAACTTTATCGGCAAGCATCCAGCGATCCAATCCAGTAATCGCAAACAATCCAATGTTGCTAAGTACAAATGGCATACTGTATTTGAGCAGTTGTACCGAATTTCCCAAATGGCCGAAGTTTGTCATCTGATCCCATTGGAATCCGAGTAGGCAAACAAGCAGCAGCACACTGGAGCAGGCTCCGGCTATCAATATGGCATCAATGCCCAAGCCGGCTTCTAACATTACAATAATGAGTAATGCCTGAACAATAGCCTTTAACACGTTGAATATGCAAAACTTTTTTGCTAAAGACTCCATTCGCATTAGAGTCAGCGGGATGGCAATCAACCCTTCCAGTAATGTCGGAATTGCAATAAGAACTATCTGATATTGCTCAAACTGGTGTGGTAATCTTGCAAGCAAAAAAGGCATTAACATCCATATCAAGAAGCTTCCTGAAATGGTGACGAATACGCTGAGGGTGAAGCAATTGGAAATAAGTTCCTTGCGCTGCTTTCCTTTGCTGGGCCCGACAAAGCGATACAGAGATTCAATCATGCCAAAACCAATTATGATGGTGCCGATATCGGCCAGTAACACCAGAGATTCAAGGGAACCATATTCCAGGGGAGTTAGCTTGGAGGTGATGTAGGGCATCATGAGTAATGAAACTCCCTTCATCATCACAATCCCGATGCCGTAATACGCCGACTGTTTTAAAGCACTCATAATAAACCTTATATCGCTTTATCTATGACCCAACACTTTTCAGGCGCCATTTATTTACCATATGGAAGAAAGCTGGCTTTATTGGCACTGATTACTTTGTCCTTTGGTTGGTAGTAAGCACTTTTTTAAGTTTCCAAGGGTGTTTTTCACTCGTCTTATCTGAGGGTAAATAATCAGCGAATGTAAGTCGTACAAAAGTGCTGAAAATAGATCGCCTCTTGTTCTAAAATAATCGGCATATCCTTCCTTCAGTCGAGCCTGTGCCTGAGACATCGCTTTTTTGCTGATGATCGTGTCACGCTGTTGATAATAGGATATTATTTTTGAAAGGGATTGCAGGTTATTCAATCGTTTTGAGTCTGTTTGCGTGATAGATCCTTGTCTCATGAGGTAGCCGGTGTATGGTTTCATCACTACGGCAACGCTGAAATGTTCGCAAATGGTTAACCAAAATTGCCAATCCTCACCATAGCTTATTTCTTCGTTGAACAGACCAGCTTTGGAAAAAACTGATTTATCAACCATAACGGTTGATGTGCCAATAATATTGTTAGCGAAAATTTCATTTAGAGGGTTATCAATAAAGTAGACGCTGTCATGCGTATCTTTTCTCTTATTCCAATACGAAAAACAGTCAATGATCTTTTGATATTGCTCGTCGAGATGGTCATAGTTGGTAAAACTCATCCCTATATGCTTATTTTTCCTATGAACCATTACCTGTTGGGATATTTTCCCTTGGTACCAATAATCGTCGGCATCAAGAAAGGCAACATACTGACCTTTTGAGTGCGTTATGGCTATATTTCTTGCCGCTGCCGCCCCAACGCCATGAGTGGTAATAACAGTAACGTTGCTATGTTCATTACTGAGATTCGCCAAGTAGGCGGCACTACCATCATTACTGTTATCATCAACAATTATAATTTCTATGTTTTGATAGTCCTGAGAAAGAACACTCTTTATAGCCTTTGGTAAAAATGTCAAACAGTTATATGTAGGTATTACAACAGAGACTTTTTCCATAACAATTAACCTTTTGTTTATATGGTGAAGGAAAAGGCAGTTTTCATACCTAAAGTTCACTGTTAGAGAGGAATACTATTAAAAAGGTGAATTTCAAAGGCGGCTGAATTTATTCGTTTAAAATCAGTGTAATAAGTGGTTATTCTTGATTGGTAAAAGTAAGCAACTCAATATTCATTATTAATCTAACGTTTATTGGCGAAGATTGATGTGCCAATTGCTTCAAATTTCTCATCTGCATTGCAGATTGCAAGTGTTGGGGGGGAAGGGTAGGAGTTAACGTAGGTACAGTTATTGCTTTTGTATTGTAAATACTCGAATAGAGAGTTTTATAATGAAAAAAGTTGCTTTTGTTGCTCCAACATTTCCTGTCTTGAGTGAAACATTTATTCGGACGGAAATAGATTCACTAAAAGCATGCGGTCATAAAGTGTG
>Ga0209272_10001269_pt1 | contig 16453 bp, 12 predicted proteins | sample tdDd002_FD_187125 | JGI IMG/M metagenome (GOLD analysis project Ga0209272, IMG submission 187125) | Marine sediment microbial communities from the Atlantic coast under amendment with organic carbon and nitrate - tdDd00.2 (SPAdes)... | ecosystem: Environmental > Aquatic > Marine > Coastal >... | reverse complement strand
GTCATCATCATTTAGGTGAATGATAACACTTGTACCGTTTTCAATTTCTTGGACGTCACTATCCAGTATATCAGATTTAAAATAAATATCTGTCGTATTTGCGATTTCAAAAGCAACTGTTCCCATTATAATGTAATCACCAGCTTCAACCATTCGATTAAGAATGACACCATTTTCCGTTGCACGGATTTCATGACGTGCCTTTTTTAAATCGAGTGCTTGTATAGATGCTTCTTTGGCTTTGATCTCAGATGCAAACTTGTTTTTCATAGCTTCTGACAGACCTTTTCTAAGTTGAATAAGTGCCTGATATTGACCATTTAAATCTTCTTGAGCCAAGCCCAGTGCATTCTTACCATCTTCTAACGTTTGAGCGCTTATAGCACCTTCTGCAAATAATGTTTCATTTTTATTATGTGTAGATTTCGCGCTATCTCTTGCAATCATTTTTGCATTATACAACGATTCAGCTTGTCTTATTAGTTCACGGTCATTCGGTTCTAGTGCGTCTTCAAAAGAAAACTTCAGAGCACTGAGTTGTTCAGAAGCCGTGAGTATTTCATTTTCAACATCTGTCTTTTCAATAATTGCCAGTAAGTCTCCAACTTCAACAATATCTCCAATATCCTTCTGCCAAGCTTCTACAGTTCCATTAACAAGAACAGACACATTCCTTGATTTTCTTGATGTCACTTGTGCTTCCTCTTCAATTATATCGGAAACGGGACCTCTATCGACAACTTCAAATTCAACAGTTATTACACCCGCACCAGACATTGCAATGGCACCCATTCCAACAAGGACAACCGCAACAAGTGCAAGAATCAGATTTCTCCTCTTAATCAAATGTTTCATCCTCTGCTCCTCCTATGTCATCCTATTTTTAAGGGCCTCAATAAAATCTAATCTGTGTATTCTTGAGTATGTGGCTACTTGGGCTAAAAGAACAAAGACTAAGGTTAATAGCCCAGATGCTACATACGATTCCAATGGTATATCTACGTTCAATGAGTATAGTTCTGTACTAAACGTCTCAGCCATACCATATAACATAGCCCGACCGATTGGGATACCAAGTATGATTCCAAGTATGGTCATTACCATGTTTTCACGAACTAGAATAAAGAAAATTTCGTTCTTCTTAAATCCCATTACCCGGAGAGATGAGAACTCCAGCCGTCTTTCTAGAACACTCATAATCGATGAGTTATATACGATTGCAAATCCAAGAATACCTGCAAAGAGTATAAGTACAGAGATGCTTGCCAAAGTTAATTGTAAAAACTCTTTAAAAATCCCCATAAGATCTAGACTGGATTGTACTGAAGAGATTTTAGGCACATCCTCGAGTTCATCCTTGATTGGATTTGCGCTTGTCAGCATTGCGCCATTTATTATATTGGGTTCTAGAAATTGTTCTTGCATGAACGGCAAATCCATATATATATTCATACCCAAGCTTTGATCAATAACGGCAATGATTTCAACGCTTATATCATCACGTCCAGGAATAAATGTATTGATTTGAATCCAGTCTCCCTTTTGCACCTCTAGAAGCTTTGCAAGACCTTCCGTAATAAATAGACCTTCACTTGGTAAGCGAACGTGATTCCCATCTAGATTTTTAAACCTATATAGATCTGTCGAAGACGGCATTCCCACTACTGTCACAATTTTTTTGCGCCATAAATGCTCAACTTCAAAAGGATACTCCAGCTTTGGTGAAATCACCCTATAATCAACCAGTCCTTTGATATCATTTAGCGCAGAATCCTTCACCGGTTCTGAAAAATTAATATTATAATCCATTCGAAGAAATTCTGAGTAATGATCACTAAAGATCTGACCAAATGCATTGGTCATAAACATCGGCACCATCACTATTGCATAAGTAAGCGAGATTCCTAATGTAATGAATACAAATCTCCTTTTGGATCTTAAAAGATTACGAATCACAATCTTTTCAGTAAAACTAATGTACTTCCAAACACGAGTCTTCTCAAGTATGGTTCTATGACCGCTTTTAGGAGGTTCAGGCCGCATTGATTCCGCTGGATGAATCCCTAAGACACTTCGTGCACCAATAAGTCCGGATCCAATAGAAAAAGCACCCGACAATAGCACTGCTCCAAACAAATACTGTGGATACACTCTAATTTTCAAATAAGGTATCGCAAAGAATCCAGTATACATTTGTGCGAGTCCCGCTGCACTTAGAGCACCTAAAGTTACACCAATCAATGCCCCAACAAAACCTATCAAAACACAATATTTCATATAATGAATGACAATTTCTTTATTGGAATATCCCATGGATTTGAAAACACCAATTGATATTCTATCATTTTTAACAGTACGACTGATCATGACCACCATAATACTTGCAGCTACTAGCAAAAATACAAACGGCACTGTTTGGGCCATTTTCTGACCACCCGTTATTTCCTCATATACCATTCTGTGACTCAATTGATCTTTCTTCTGATAGATCCTTTTAATGCCATATCTATCTAAAGTATCTTCGACACGTTCCTGAAGTATATCCAGATTTGTACCAGGCTCTGCTTTTATCAAAATCTGATTATAATAACCATTCATACCAAAGCTGTTCATTGCAAACTCTTCAGAAACGAAAATAACCCCAAACTTACCTGGAGCAGGCAATAGTGATTGCTCGTTTTCCATAAGATACACAAACTCCGGACTTCCAACAAATGCCTTAATATTCAGTTCGTATTCTTCACCTAATATTTGTGGATGAATTTTCCCATCAACAACCATATTTCGCGCATTAGCAAATAGATTGTAAACATAAGCATCTTTATTGGGATCTTTTATCTCAGTACCTTCATAGAAATATAGATCGTTGATCTTATACTCATCCGTCGGAAGAGATTCAATACGAACCGTAACCTTTTCATCTTCATCTTTTACTTTTAAGGGCACATCGTACTGAATACGACCCTGAGCGTGAAAGACGCCATCAAGTTCCATGACATCGACTACACCTTTTTCAGGCACTTTTAATGTTTCAACATAAATATCCGCAAAATTTGAGACCTCATAATAGTAGTTGAGGGAATTTTCGAGATTCACCATCGCCATTGTAAAAGACACATACGTTAGTAGTCCAACAGAAATAACGAGTGAAATTGCAATGAACTGACCAACATGCTGTGTAATCATCCTCAGCAGTCTCACATTCATCTTCTTCATTACCACTCAATCCTTTCAGGATTTATTGGATTTTCATTATAATGATCATCTGTAATTTTACCAGAACGTAACCGGATCACTCTATCAGCCATTTGCCCAATTGCTGCATTATGTGTAATAACCATAACGGTTTTTTTCATTTCTTTATTGATTTTGCTTAAAAGCTTAAGGATTGTTAAACCTGTTTTGAAATCTAAAGCTCCAGTTGGTTCATCACAAAGCAATATCTTCGGATTCTTTGCAACAGCTCTCGCAATTGCAACACGTTGCTGTTCTCCACCTGACATTTGGGCTGGAAAATGATCTGCTCTTTCCATCAGCTCAACTGCGTCAAGAATTTCATTAATATCGAGTGGATGTTCACAAATTTCCGTAGCAAGCTCAACATTCTCTTTAGCTGTTAAATTAGCCATTAAATTGTAAAATTGAAATACAAAACCCACTTCGTTTCGTCTATATGCAGTGAGCTGTCTATCATTGAAATTGGTTATGTCAATATCATTGAAAACAACTTGTCCCGTGCTTGGAACATCCATTCCACCAATGACATTTAAGAGTGTACTTTTCCCAGAACCAGATGGACCAAGTATAACAACAAATTCGCCTTCTTTAACTGTGAAGCTAATATCTTGGATAGCTCGAACGATCACTTCACCCATCTGATAGTGCTTCGTTAAATTGTCAACTTTAATGAATTCTGTTTTCATTACTGCACCTCATTCCTGATGAAGCTATACGAACACAACTGCTTAGTCACTGTTTATGACTGCCATTGTTATGATTCCAATTTTTCAACAAGATGTTTCATATCTTCAGGCATTTCCGCTTCTAATTCAATGTGTTTACCTGAACGCGGCAGCTCAAATACCATTCGAGTACAGTGTAGTGCTTGTCTATCAATTTGTTCTTGTTCGCCACCGTATAAAACGTCTCCGAACAATGGATGACCTAGGTGTCTAAAGTGAACGCGAATTTGGTGTGTTCGTCCTGTTTCCAGTTGTATTCTTACTAATGTCGCACCTTCTATTCGTTTTACAACTTCAAAGTGAGTAACACATGCTTTACCATTTTCAAGAACTTTACGCTCTATATCTTCTTCATTCTCAAGGCCGATAGGTGCGTTGATTGTGCCTTTATCTTCGGTAATATGACCATGTACAATCGCCAAGTATTCTTTGGTCACTGTTTTCGCAATCATTTGGTCTGAGATCACAGTTTGAGCAAATGGATTTTTTGCAATCATCATAAGACCTGAAGTGTCGCGGTCAAGACGATTGATAAATCGAATCTTAATATCTAATCCTTCATTCAAAAAGTAATTTGCAATACCATTTGCAAGTGTCCCAAACGGATGACCTTTTGTGGGATGCACAACGAGAAATGGTTGTTTATTCACAATAAGAAGATCCGCATCTTCATATACAACATCTACTGGAATTTCTTCTGGATCAAAAATATTCTTTTCCATCGCCATTTCAATGGTTATTAAGTCACCTGTTCGAATTCTAGAACTTAGAGATACACGTTGAGCATTGAGTCGAATGGCCTTTTCTTTTTTAGAACGACGAATCATACGTCCCGAAAGATTCATTCTCTGATGCAGTACATCCATAAGTTTCATGCCAGCATCGGAGCTAACCGCTATATATTCCAACAAATGTGTTTTATATTCCATTATTGCCTCCTATTAACTCTTTTTACCCTAGATTCCTTACGCATACCCAAGATACAGGCTCAAATGATAACTTTTACACCCGATAATTTATACAAACAAAGAAATCTAGGTTCTATTAAACATAAATAAAAGCATAAGCCGTCAGCTTATGCTAATTTATGTACTTTTACAATTGATTTACGACACATTACTCTATTAAATACTCAAGAACCAAATACGTCTCTGTTGTTTCCTCCATTATTAGAATATAATGCGGAAAGGATATATTACAAAATCTTACAAGTTCTCTCTCATCTTCAATTCCAGCGCCAAAATCAAGTATATTTACATTGACTTCATGCCATCCAAATCGCGAGAGTTGTTCTGCCTGAGCTCCCTTAATAAGTTCTTTAGGAACAGAACCATAAATATTCCCATTTATCGTTTCATGCTGTTTCCAAAACTCATTATGCTGGTTAATTGCCTTAGCTTTCATCAATTGCTCTGTTCTTTCCTCAGCAAAAAACTCTAAGTAATTGCCTTCGTATATATCTATACGTTTAGTTGGCTTATACATAAAAGCAATCGTGTTTATTATATTGTATGGTCTAGACATGGATTTTCCATCATTAGAGCTTGATAATACCACGGCTTCAGCTGCACTTGCAGCTTTTCCAAATTCTTGTTCAATACTAGCGAGCAGTTGTTTTACACTTCTCATTTGGCTTTGAAAACCGTCTAAATCTAAAGCTACCATCGATTCTTCCATGACCCTGACCGCGTTTTTTAAGTCTTCAACTTTTTTGTGCATACTTAAACCCCCGAGGTCTGTCTATACTTCATTATAACAGATCGTCATTTCCATGAAAACCCATAGACTTCATACCCAGTACACTATTTATGAAACTAAAAAGAAGCTTTCACCATAGCAGATGAAAGCTTCTCTCAAAATCGATGATATTCTCGACTAGTATCCTAAAATATTAAAACCACAATCAACATGCATAACTTCACCAGTCACAGCTGAACCCATATCACTTAGCAGGAACACTGCAGCATTTCCAACTTCTCTTTGCGTAACCAGTCTACGTAGAGGTGCTTTTTCTTTAAAGTAACGACCAATTTCATTAAATTCGCCGACACCTTTAGCTGCCAATGTTTTGATTGGACCAGCAGAAATACCATTTACACGGATTCCACGAGGACCAAGATCATGTGCAAGATACTTAACACTTGATTCAAGTGCAGCTTTTGCAACACCCATAACATTGTAATTCATAACAACACGCTCACCACCAAGGTAAGAAAGTGTAATAACACTAGCACCCTCAGCCATGTACTTAGTCGCTTGTTTTGTTACAGCAACAAGTGAGTACGCGCTAATGTCTTGAGCCATTTTGAAACCTTCTCTTGACGTATCCATATATAAGCCACGAAGCTCATCTTTATTCGCATGTGCAATACAGTGTGCCACGCCATGAATGCCATTCACAGACTCACCAATTTGCTTAAAAGCAGATTCAATGTCTTCGTCTGTACTCACGTCACAGGATACCATCATCGCACCCTCAAGACCTGCATCACTGATCAGTTTTTCTAAACTTTTTAAACTACGCTCTCCAAAATATGTGAAAATGAGGTTTGCGCCTTGCTCTGCGCACATTTCAGCGATTCCCCATGCAATACTCCACTTGTTAGCAACACCCATAACTACTATATTTTTATCACTTAACATACCGCTCATAATTTTCCTCCTAGCAATCTGGTATTAGTACCTGATACTAAACCTATAAAAATTATAACCTATTTGCTGTTTTGACGCAAGAAAAAATAACTCATCCGTGGAGAGAGGCTCCAACCGGGTATAAGTCTTACAAATGGTCTTCATAAATTCTTAAGGACTAATTTTACGTACAATGAATTATAATACTTGTAACAGTAATAATCAATAAGCGTATAATACCATACACAACAAATGAGGCGATCAATATGAATAACATTGTATTATCAAAACTATCAATTATTATTATGACCATTGCTGCGATCATAGGCGGCTATTACTTAATAGGAAAGCTAATCATACTTCTCATGCCTTTTATAATTGGCCTCTTAATTTCAAAACTCATCAATCCAGCTGTTGGATTACTGCATTCACGTCTTAGAGTGCCGCGTGGTATAACCACTCTCATTCTTTTATTTGCTGTAATATTTGGAATCGGCTTTGCTGCAGTCTCACTTGGGGGCTTTCTTGCAGGCGAGTTCATGGAGCTTTCAACACTCTTTCCAATCTGGACCAGTGAAATGCTCTCCTATTTCGAAGATGTATCCAGCAACTTAGACAATGTTCGATTTGGCCTTCCAGGAACTGTTTCAACATACATTACAACAGGAATGGAATCAATGATGTCTAAGCTTGGAGAGCTTTCTACATTTTTAGGCTCAAAATTACTCTCAGCAGTTACGTCTGTTCCAAACATCCTATTTTTCATCGTGATCATGTTTGTTTCAGCATTTTTTATGACAAAAGACAAAGAACGAATCGACGGATGGCTAAATCCGATTTTCAGAGGTGAATGGACAAAAAATGAAAAAGTACAAATAATACGAAGTGATGTATTCGGCGTTCTATGGGGATATGTTAAAGCTCAACTGATTCTAATGAGTTTAACATTTGTGGAGTCAGCTATTGGACTTACGCTTATTGGCGTGAGTTACCCCATTCCAATAGCCCTAGGCATAGCACTTATTGATGCACTTCCTATACTTGGTCCTGCAACTATATACATCCCATGGGTTATTTCCAAAATTGTCATTGGAAAGTATGTAACTGCCATGTATTTGTTCATATTGTACTTATTTGTGACCCTCGCTAGACAAGCACTTGAACCTAAAATATTAAGCACTCAAATTGGTATATACCCTCTTGTAACACTACTTTCAATGTATATCGGTTTAAAACTCCTTGGAGTTGTTGGTATAATCCTAGGTCCAGTCACAATAATTACACTCCTATCATTATTTAAGACAGGTATATTGCCAAAACCAAAGTTCGTCGAACAAAACACTCATAATACTGAAAATAATTCGGACTAGTCCGAATTATTTTTTTGAAGAAAACGATTGCTTCTTGTTATCAGTCTATTTACATTTTCTTAAAACATGCTATAATTATTCATAATCAGTCTTTTGGCAAGCACAATGGCGTGCGCGGTGAAAGGCGATTTTTTGTGTCCAAAATCAATTGTATACTGTATACAACGTTTCACTTATCGTTTATTTTTACTTATATTAGAGGAGGTTAACACATGCTATACTATTTAGAACCAAAAAGTTTCAAGGAAGAAATCCTAAAAGACATACTAGACACGCATCCTGAAATTAAGTTCGTCTCACTAATCGCAGTAGATTTAGGAAACAACCATACAGATGAGAGAATTCCAATTGAAATGATGAAAGAAGATATTAAGGGATTCCTAAGAAAAGGCGTTCAGACAGATGGTTCTTCAGTTAACTTGCCTAAAATCGCAGATATAAACAACGCTAAAGTTGATATAATTCCAGACCTTGAAGTAAAATGGTTTGTAGATTACAACCCGAATCATTTTGATGATGCAACAGGAAAACCTGTTGGAACACTCATGATTCCATCGTTCCTTGAGCACGACAATAAACTTGTAGGCTCTCGAGCAATTCTTAAAAAAGCCGCTGATCATTTTAGTGATGAAGTCATCGAAATTCTGAAAAAACACCCTGAGCAGTGTAAAACTATGGGCTTTGATTCTGCTGACGACATTGCAAGTGTAGAACTTACGACTGCAACTGAAATCGAGTTCTGGGTTAAAACGCCAGATCACCGTACTGATATTGAAAAACTTTCTACATCACAAACGCTTAAAGAACAGTATTGGAAGCGTACAGTCGGACCTGTTCGTACAGCTCTAGAGCAATCACTTGAAGCGCTTACAAACCTTGATCTTGACCCAGAAATGGGTCATAAAGAAGTTGGCGGTGTCCCTTCAAAGCTTAAAGGCACAAATAAATGGGCTGGAATCATGGAGCAAATTGAAATTGACTGGAAGTACGATACAGCACTTCAATCAATGGATAATGAGCTATTCGCAAAGAATATTATCAAGGATACTTATGAGCGCAACGGCCTTGTTGTTACATTCCAAGCGAAGCCTATCGAAGGTGTTGCTGGTAGTGGCGAGCATCACCACGTTGGTGCCGCGCTTAAACTTAAAAACGGCAAACGCATCAACCTGTTTGCTTCACCAGATATGACAGCTGACTACGTCAGTGTTGCTGGTTGGGGTGCATTAATGGGTATTCTCAAGAACTATGAAGTTATAAACCCGTTTGTAACTTCAACAAACGATGCATTCAACAGACTTAAACCTGGTTTTGAAGCTCCTGTTTGTACAGTAGGTTCTATTGGTCACAGTGTTGAGAACCCATCTCGTAACCGTACGGTTCTGGTAGGCCTCGTTCGTGATATGGACTCACCGCTTGCAACACGTTTTGAATTGCGTTCTCCAAACCCTAATACAAATTCTTACTTAGCAACATCAGCTGTATACATCACCATGCTTGACGGTCTTAAGGCATCTCTTCAATCTGGCCTTACTGCCAAAGAGTTAGAGAAAGAATTCTCTAAACCATACGGTGTTGAAAAGTTCTACCTTGAAAAAGACAGAGCTTACAGAAGTGAAGAAGACGTATTTGAAGACTACACTTCAGACGAACGCGATAAGTTCTTTGCTAAGCCACCTGCAACGGTTTGGGAAAACCTTCAAAACTTCGAGTGTTGTCCTGAAAAGGTTAATGTTCTGACTTCAGGCGGTGTATTCACAGACATGATTCTTGCCTCTTACAAGGAGACATTAACTATGCAGTGGACAACTGAACTTAAGAACAGAATTGTTCCTTCTAACGCTAACTTGGTGCGTCGTTTCCGCAAGCTACATGGTATTGAAGACATCACTGATCTTGATGTTGTAAACTGGGAAAAAATTAATGCTATTCGTTTCCACCTAATGAAGGATAGCATGTCTGAAAAGTCTCTCTTCACAAAAATTCGTGAAGGTATTGAAGACGGAAGCTTTAAGCAGGTATCTTCTCTTCAACTTGAAATGGCTGCAGAAATGAACATTCTTATGCACCTTTACCTAGGATATAAGCAAAATCTTCTTTCAATCGAAGATTAGATCTTACACCTTGGAAATTGAATAGTCTTAAAGCAAAAGCGCCGAAATCCCATTGTGGACTTCGGCGCTTCTTTTATTTTATTTGATTTCGACTAGCCTCGCGCCTTCCATTTTTCCTTCGCTCTCCTATACCCTTGCCAAAATTGATGTTTACAGAAAGTCGGCTCAAATCTTAAGGTATCCATTGGAAGAAATTTTTCAATAGGATCAATCACAATGACTTGTTCCTCTTTATAATGCTCTTTAATATAGTCAGGGACACGGTAATCCGGTTGAAAAGGTACCAATATAAGCTTGTCTACCTTTTCAAATTCAAACGGTTCAAGAAAATGATTATTAAGGATTCCGCCATCTAGTGACATGTCGTTATATTCACCATGGATAAGTTCTTCTTTGAAACGTTCAAACATATATTTACTATCATAAGACGCAAGACTTTCTCTATCCAGTTTTATGCCCTTTGGTTTCGGCAATAAACTAGAGTACTTTATTCTAAGAAGAGCCTCATCTTTAGATAAGTTCACAAGATTATCATAGCTCTGTAAGAGTTCACACTTTATAACTTCAACATAATTCACATAAAATGCATTAAGCTCATTAGAGATTGATTCAAGAGCTCTCAACTGGTCAATTAACACAACATTTTCTATAATATTGTCATCTTCTCGAACATAACTGAGTTCTGACGCATCTACATCAATCCACATTTTTTTTAACGCCTCATATTGCCCTGTATATATAAAGTAACCATTTATGGCTCCAATTGAAGTCCCCGTCACTACATCAAATTTCACGCCCATCTCATGCAGTGCATAGATAACGCCCGCTTGATATGAACCTTTAGCGCCGCCACCTTGCAAGTATATTCCGATCATGTTACCCTCTCCTATCCGTTTCTATTATAACTCAAATAGAAGAATTTGGGTATCGCTACAATAAGAAAGACGCCCCACGATCGTATCGTGAAGCGCCTCAATATCAATTTAATATGTTATTACTTGCTCTCTAGCTTGTGAACAAACAGGCCAGATCTAAGCTTAGGCTCAAACCAAGTAGATTTAGGAGGCATAACTTCGCCCGCGTCTGCAACACCAATTAGGTCTTCCATAGTTGTTGGGTACATAGAGAAAGCTACAACCATATCATTTGCGCATCTTTCTTCTAGTGCCTTAAGACCACGAATACCACCAACAAAATCAATTCTGTTGTTTGTTCTTGGGTTTTCAATGCCTAGGATTGGATCTAGTAGGTTAAGTTGAAGAATTGACGCGTCAAGTCTTTCAACTGCATCTTCTTCATTCCAAGTACCTTTTTTAGCAGTAAGTACAAACCACTTGCTATCTAGGTACATACCGAATGTTTGCTTTGCCATAGGTCTGTAAGGCTCAGTACTTCCAGCTTCAACAACGTCAAATTTCTCAGAAACTTTAGCCATGAACTCTTCAGATGTGTTGCCATTTAGATCCATAACAACTCTGTTGTAATCCATGATGAATAGGTCTTCGTCAGGGAAAATAACAGACATAAAGAAGTTGAATTCTTCGTCACCAGTATAATTAGGGAATTCTTCTCTTCTCTTCATACCAACTTTTACAGAAGAAGCTGATCTGTGGTGACCGTCTGCAATGTATAGGTAATCAATTGTATTGAATAGCTCTTGAATACGTGCAACAACGTCTTGATCTTCAATTACCCAAACGATATGCGTAATGTCATCTTCAGAAACGAAGTTGTAAATTGGCATGTGGAATTTAATCCAGTCATTTGTAATTTGAGTGATCTCTTTGTTGTTTCTGTATGTTAGGAAGATCGGCGCAGTGTTTGCGTCACAGTGATCAAAGTTGTTAATTCTATCTTGCTCTTTTTGAGGACGTGTAAACTCATGCTTTTTGATTGTTTCGTTTACGTACTCATCAATTGAAGTACAACCAACAAGACCTGTTTGAACACGGCCGTTCATTAGTTGACGGTAGATATAGTACTTTGGAGTTTCATCTTGTACTAGAATGCCATCGGCTTGCATTTGGTCAAGGTTCTTACGAGCAGTTTTGTAAACTGTTTCATCGTAAGGGCTCATTTCAGCAGGAACGTCCATTTCAGAACGAACTACGTGAAGGAATGAATTTGGGTTACCTTCAGCCATTTTTGCTGCTTCTTCTCTATTCATAACGTCGTAAGGTAGTGAAGCTACCTTTTCAACTAGGTCTTCCTTAGGTCTTACTGCCTTAAAAGGTCTTACAATTGCCATATCGAGGCCTCCTTAGTTACTTAACAGGGAATATGCAAGCACAAACTATTATGTGCTTGCATAATATTATACAAAATATTTACTACAAATAATACTTATAACTTACTTGAAGAAATCAAGAATTGTTTCGTATGTTTCAATACCGATTCTAAGCTGTGCTTCATCCGTAGATGCACCGATATGTGGTGTTAGAGAGATATTTGGGTGTGTGTAGATTTCTTTACTCTTCGTAGGTTCTTCTTCGAATACGTCAAGAGCTGCCGCAGCAACCTTTCCGTTATCAAGTGCCTTAAGAAGTGCAGACTCATCTACAACACCACCACGAGCCACGTTGACTAGACGAACGCCGTCTTTCATCTTAGCGAATTCTGCTTCACCGATTGATGGAGCGCCAAGGAATGGAATATGAAGTGTGATAAAATCAGATTTCTCAATAAGCTCATCCATTTCAACCTTCTTGTATTGAGGGTGATCTAGATGTACGTGCTTGTCTGTGTATATAACGTCCATACCAAGAGCACGTGCACGTTGGCCTACTTCCTGACCGATTCTACCGAAACCGATAACACCAAGTGTTTTGCCCATTAGCTCAACACCCTTGTATGCTTTCTTGTTCCATTCGCCATTTCTCATTGTAACGTTAGAAATGTGAATGTGACGTGAAATTGCAAACATGTGTGCAATCGTAAGTTCTGCTACAGAAGCACTTGAAGCTTTAGGCGTGTTGCGTACAGCAATACCTTTTTCTTCAGCATATACGTGATCGATATTATCGATACCAACGCCAGCACGAACAACAAGCTTCATTTTTCCAGCTGCAGCCGCAACGTCAATTAGAGCCTCTCTAACTTTTGTAGCTGATCTAACAACAAGAACATCAAACTCTGTTACAGCTTTGTCTAGATCTGCTCCAGCTTGGTGATCTGTTACAACTTCGTGTCCTAAACCTTTTAGATAATCTACGGCTACTTTATCCATACCGTCGTTTGCAAGAATTCTCAACATGATTCGTTCCTCCCAAGATAAACCTAATATAAAAGCTGGGATCTGATCGCCAGCTTTTATATCGTTTCATTTATGATCGTGTTAATTACAGTCCAAGAATATCTTCGATATGACCAAGTAGAACTTTAAGATCATCCATAGTTGTATCTGCCATATGAGCAATACGGAAAGTCTTCTCTTTAAGATCACCATAACCATTCGAAATCATGTAACCGCGCTTACCTAGCTCAGTGTTAAGATCTTTAACGCTGATGCCTTTTGTATTTCTAACTGTTGTAAGCGTGTTTGAAGCGTACTCCGCTGGAGCGAACATTTCGAAGTGCTTCGCTGCCCAGTCACGTACATACTGAGCCATCTCAGCATGACGGTCAAATCTAGCTTCCAGACCTTCTTCTTCAACAATCTTTGTCAACTGGTAGTCAAGAGCGTACATGTGTGACAATGATGGTGTAGAAGGGTACTGGTAATCTTTCTTTTGGATTGTGTCATATAGGCTAACAAGGTCAAAGTAAAGACCTCTGTTTTCAACTGTTCTTGCATGCTCAAGAGCTTTCTTAGAGAAAGTACATAGAGACAGACCAGCTGGAAGACCCAGACATTTTTGAGTTGATGTGATACAAATGTCGATGCCAAGTTTATCAACTTCAACCTTTGCGCCACCTGCAGAACTTACCATATCTACACAGAAAATAACTTCTGGGTATTTTTTAACCACTTCTGAAATGGCTTCGATTGGGTTCATAATGCCTGTAGATGTTTCATTATGTGTAATCGTAACAACATCGTACTTTCCAGTAGAAAGTGCTTCTTCAACCATTTCTGGTGTTGTTGGCTGACCTAGTTCTGATGAGAACTTATCTGCTGGAACGCCATTAGCCGTAGCCATTTTGTACCATCTGTCACCAAATGCGCCTACTGAGAATACTGCAGCACGTTTTTTAGTACAAGAACGAACTGCGCCTTCCATTAGGCCTGAACCTGAAGAAGTCGATGTGATAATTTCTTCTTTTGTAAACCACATTTGTTGCATTTTTTCTGAAAGGCTTCTTTGTAGTACAGATGCATCTTTTGTTCTATGGCCAATCTGTGGAGTTGCCATTTTCTGTAGAACGTCATCAAGTACGTCAACCGGACCTGGGATAAAAAGTCTCTTATGCATGGAAGTTCCCTCCTATTTCATATGTACAATTATATTGTCTTTCCTGTTCTTAAATATATATTAGGTATTTAAGAAGAACAATAGTAGATTCGAATGTTACTAATTAATAAACATCCGCCGCTTTATTTATTCCCCTAATAATACCATGTGTAAGCAAAAAAAGAGAAGAATGAGAGAACATTCTTCAGCCGGACTGTGCCGGTCGTAGATTAAGGATGTAATGGGGTTTTGCTTTTAATTACTCTGTAATCATCTCAAAAAAACGTTTTCTTCTCAATCCACCCTATTGCTACTCTTTTATCCTATATTTGCATTGTTGAACAATTCCGTCAATATAGATCAAAAATAAAGAAAATCACAGCTGGATATAATGAATCTCCAGCTGCGATTTTCGTGTAAGTTTATGCATTATTTGACTTGAAAAGATTTTGGTGTCTTTCCAGTCATTTTTCTAAATACTCTATAGAAGTAATGCATACTTTCAAAACCGACCCGTTCTGAAATTTCTTGGATTGTCAGTCCGCCATTTTTAAGGAGTTCTTTTGCATCTTCCACTCTCAAATTATTTCTATAATTAACAAACGTTGTTGAAAGGTGTTGGTTGAACAATCTTGAAACGTGACTCTTACTCAAATGAAACCTTTCACATAAAAAATCAAGATCTACATCGTCCTTATAGTGAGAATGTATGTACTCCAACATTTCATTAAACGTGTTATTATCCGTATATTTAAATCCTAAAACGCGTTCCATTGTCTCAAAGAACTTTTTATAATCTACCGGCTTCAACAAAATATCTTTTGCGCCAAGCCTAAACACTGCTTGAGCATATTCAAAACTACTGTAGGCTGTTATCACAACAACATCAGGATCATAGTCCAATTGCTTCTTCAGTTCGCCCATGACGTCTATTCCTGTAAAATCAGGGAGTTCAATATCAAGATAGATCAGGTCTGGCCGATGTTCAATCGCAAGATCAATTGCAGATTGACCATTCATTCCAGTTCCTACAATATCGATAGGCATATTGTATCTTCTTATAAGTCCTTTAACCAAGTCAATGCACATCGGCTCATCATCAATAATAATTGCTCTTTTCAAAGTCTTCCTCCTATCCCATTATGAGTGGCATTCTAAGTTTAACAATTGTTCCACTTTTAACATTATCCTTATCAACCGGTCCAATATGGAAAGAAAATTGATCACCATAGTGAGCTTGTAGGCGTTTATTAATCATAAACAGTCCATTATTCTTAGATATTGCATCGGGGTATAGATTAAGCAATGTATCTTGGGTGTACACCTCTGAAATACCGCAACCGTCATCTGTCACACTTAAAACCAGATCCGATCCATCTTTCTTAATGTCAATATGAATATTAAGAACATTTTTCCGATCTCTAAAGCCATGCTTAAAGCAGTTTTCTACAATGGGCTGCATTGTATTAAACGGTATTAAACATTGTTCCATTTCTAAATTAATATCAACCTTGTAGTCCACTTGGCTGCCAAATCTAAGCTTTTGAAGCTTCAAATAGTTTTCAAGGAATTCAAGATCTTCTTTCACTCGTACGTTTTTTTCTACAGACCTTAAATTATATCTAAATAGATTTGCCAAATCGATAATCCCTTGATAGGTTTGGAAAGCATCTTCTTTAATTGCCATTGATGCCAAACTGTTTAAAGTGTTGAATAGAAAATGATTATTCAATTGAACACTATAGAGCCTATCCTCTGATTCCCTGATCATAGCTTCCAATTGATTCTGAGAATCCACAGATTGCCTTAATGATGCATGACTTGCATCCAATTCTGAAAATAAAGCTTTTGTAATTGTATCGTTGAGTAAATTCTGCCCAATGATTTGTATTTGCTCAAGCATAGCCTGAATTCGACCACTATGAACCCGGTCCATAGTTTCAAGCATTGGGTCACCAATACTTTCAATTGTACGTATATGTCCG